>Ga0307515_10012211_pt1 | contig 16189 bp, 12 predicted proteins | sample 17_EM_MG_FD_194513 | JGI IMG/M metagenome (GOLD analysis project Ga0307515, IMG submission 194513) | Populus trichocarpa ectomycorrhiza microbial communities from riparian zone in the Pacific Northwest, United States - 17_EM | ecosystem: Host-associated > Plants > Roots > Unclassified | place...
CAATTAAAAAACAAGGTATAGAGGTTATTTTGGTTTCTTCTGGTGCTGTTGCATCTGGCAGAAGCTTAATTCAAATTGCCGAAAAACAAGATGCTGTAACTACCAGGCAATTATTAGCGGCTATTGGTCAGGTAAAATTGATTAACACTTATGCTAACTTTTTTGCCGAACACGATATCAAATGTGCTCAGGTTTTAGTTACCAAAGAAGATTTTAGAGACAGGGCGCATTACCTAAATATGAAAAATTGTATGCAAATTTTGTTGCAGCACAATGTAATTCCGGTAGTAAATGAAAACGACGTAGTTTCGGTAACAGAGTTGATGTTTACAGATAATGACGAGTTAGCTGGATTAATTGCTTCAATGTTAAATGCCGATGCGTTGATAATTTTATCTAACGTGAATGGCATTTACAATGGCGACCCAAAATTAGAAGGCTCTAAAGTTATAGAAGAAATTAAAGGTTCTACCACAAATTTGGCATCATTTATTAGCACTGGAAAATCGCAATTTGGCAGAGGTGGAATGGTAACCAAATCTACAATGGCGCAAAAAGTAGCTAAATTGGGCATAACAGTGCATATCGCCAATGGCACAACTGACAATGTTTTAACAGCATTGCTAGATGAAAAGTTAACACATACTCGTTTTGTTCCAGAGAAAAGTAAATCTGGCAAGAAAAAATGGATTGCTCACTCAGAAACCAATGCAAAAGGAATTGTTCAATTAAACAATGGTGCAAAAGAAGTTTTAACTTCTGGCAAAGCAACCAGTTTATTACCTATCGGGATAATTGAAATTAAATCAGATTTCCTGAAAGGCGATATCATAAAAATTGTTGATGAAGATGATAACCTAATTGGTTTAGGAATAGCAGAATACAGCTCAGACAAGGCAAGAGAAAGAATTGGACAGAAAAAACAAAAGGCTTTGGTACATTATGATTATTTGTATTTGAGCTAAAAGACCAAAGCGAATATTAACCGCAAAGACACAAAGAAATCGCAAAGAAGAAAATGATAGAATAAAGACTAAATCTCCAGATTCTTTGCGTTTAAAATAACACAATATGAATTACAAAATATACTTCGAGAAAGCACAACAAGCAAGTCGCACTATAACAAGTTTAGCTAAAGAGAAAATAGATGTTGTCTTATTTGATTTGGCGTCTGCTTTAGTTAGCAATGCTGATGATATTCTAATTGCAAATGCAAAGGATTTAGCCAAAATGCCTATCGAAGACCCAAAGTACGACAGACTAAAACTAACATTTGAGAGAATTGAAGGCATTGCAAAAGACATAGAAAATGTTGCCAAATTAAATAGTCCATTAGGTGCTGTACTTTCTGCAAAAACCTTAGAAAACCAACTCCATATACAAAAAGTAAGAGTAGCGTTGGGCGTTGTTGGTGTAATTTACGAAGCTAGGCCAAATGTTACCGCCGATGTATTTTCGCTCTGCTTTAAAACTGGAAATGTTGCCGTTTTAAAAGGTGGTAGCGATGCTGAATTTTCCAATCTTGCCATTACAAAAGTTATTCATCAAGTATTAGAAAAGCATCAAATTAATATTAATGTGTTGACTTTATTACCAGCAGAAAGAGCGGCAACAGAAGCTTTGTTAAATGCAAAGGGTTTTGTAGATGTATTAATTCCAAGGGGAAGTCAATCGTTAATTAATTATGTACGAGAGAACAGTAAAATCCCCGTGATAGAAACTGGAGCTGGGATTGTACACACTTATTTTGATGAAACAGGCGATTTAGAAAAAGGAAAAGCCATAATTTTGAACGCCAAAACCAGAAGAGTGAGTGTTTGTAATTCCTTAGATTGTGTGTTAGTAAATGAAAATAGATTGAATGATTTATCAGCACTTTTAACACCACTGGCAGAAAAAGAAGTTGAACTATTTGCAGATGAGAGAAGTTATGATATTTTAAAAGCTACCTATCCGTCTAACTTATTAAACCCAGCTTTGCCAGAACATTTCGGCACTGAATTTTTATCGTTAAAAATGGCTGTTAAAGTTGTTAAAGATTTAGATGAAGCACTAGACCATATTGCCAATTATAGCTCTAAACACAGTGAAGCCATTATTTCTGAAGATGCAAATCACATTACTCAATTTTTAAACCAGGTAGATGCTGCTGCAGTTTATGCGAACACTTCTACTGCTTTTACAGATGGGGCTCAATTTGGTTTGGGTGCGGAGATAGGAATTAGCACACAAAAACTTCACGCTCGTGGACCAATGGGTTTAGAGGAGTTAACAAGTTATAAGTGGATTGTTCAAGGAAATGGACAGGTTAGGAGTTAAGTACTAATAATTGTATTTTTCTCAGCACAATAAACAGTACACCATTTTTGCAAACAAACAACTGCAAGTTTTAAAACTCAATGTTTTTCAGCTAAAAAATGAAAAATAAAAATATTTTAACAACTTATAAATCATTGGCTTAAGTTTTGATATAGAAAAAATATCTACTTTAAAACATCTACCTATGATTATCAAATTACCTATCAACTTTTCTTATGCAAGGCATAGGGAAGAGAAAGTTGCAAAGCCCTTAACGTTAAAAGAAAAAATAAAAGCAGATAGAATAGTGATGACTATTCTATTGGTAATTATGATTACGTTAGCTGTTGTTTTTGTTTAAATACCTATAAAAGTAGCGTATCAATTCTGTGTGCTTGCACCATATTTAAGGCAGGCGACCAACTAAAAACAGTAAAATGCCCGTCTTGTGAGGCCACTAATGCTTGCGCATTTCTTTGGTCGAATATAAATTGTGCTGCAGATAAATGCCTTGTTCCTCCAATTTTTGCAGGATGAACAACAATTGCATCTCCCCCACTTATAGGTTCAGAATAAGAAAGTTCTTGAATATGCCCACTGCTATTTGCTCTTCCTGTTTTTGAGCCAAAAGCTAAAAGCTCGTATTCATCAGTTATCAAAGTTGCGCCGTCAATAGCTGTCAATCCAGCTAAATGGTCTACCTCCCTTTTTAATGCACTTTGCCAAAAAATCTCGCTCGAATCTGGCTTATCTTTTCTCACCAAATCTGCCAAACCCCTAAAACTAGGTTCTAAAGCATAACTAATCGGATGAATAATAGATTGTTTCCAATCGTCTGTACCATGGGGAACCACCAAAACCGCTCCACCACGACCATGTGCCCGCATAGAAACCGCCAGTTGAATTAATACATTTGCAGAATCGTTCCAATAAGAATGTGCGGTTAAATCTAATAGCGAAAGTAATATTGACGGACAATCTGCATTTGAGGCACTTTTCTCCTCTACAATCTTTATCTGGTCACCTTTTAAAACAGCAACGTTGGTATATTTTCCGAAACCATAAATTCTGCGGTGTTTTATGACCAGTAAACCAGGTTCAGATACATCAACAACAAAACAATAGTTAGGAATATTTAAGGTTGTACCCCAAATGTGAAGGTTATAGCCATCATGCCAAACGCCAATGTGTATACCACCACGCTCAACACCGGGTGCCATTTTTGTTAAAACATTTGGGTTTAGTGGTAAAGTATGATTAAAAATCAACGGTTTTCCAGCTTGTTCTGGTGGTAAAAAGGCAATAGATATTTTAGGCGAATGACCTTCTTCTTTGCGTAAACTTGCCCAAAAAGCCGAATCCAAAATTGCCTCAATTACCCTTGCAGGTGGCTGAGGTGCCAAATCTAATTCGCCTTTTACATTTGCCTCTTCTAAATGCTTAGCGAAGTGCGCTTCGATTCGTGGGGCTACTAGCTTTGCTGCCTGATAAGTTGCTCGGTTTACCATTTTACTAAGTTAAGTGTTTTGTTTATTCAGAAAAGTTGGATTAAAGTAAAATGTATAAATGGAGAAGTAATTGTTTTGAACTGCTTTATTGTTGAATTGATAAATTGTTAAATGGTTTAATATTTGAAAAGCAAGGTCAGTGTTTCATCGGAAAATTAGTCCCGTTTTCCGCTTTACTTCGTGCTCGCTTCAACCGGGTTTATTAAACTTGTGCTTGTGAAACTATGAACGGTTTCATAGCGCAGCACTTTAATTTTAAACCCGATTGACAGCGATAGTTTTTGAAGCTGTGCCAAGGGCATCCCTTTGGGAAAAGCGAAAAGACTAAAGCAAAAAGCGGGACTATCCTATCCCAAAAATCACTTGCTTTCATTTTCAAAAAATGCTAAGATGTTAATATACTGACTAAAGACTTTTGACCATCGACTCAAGACTTAACCCTCACTTCTTATCCTACATCAATGAATTGGATTTTGAGCAATCTTATCTTTGTATCAATAAATAACAAATAGTTATGGCACAAACTGTATTGCACAAAGCCAACACTCGAGGAGTGGCAAATCATGGCTGGTTAAAAAGTTATCAAAGTTTCAGCTTTGCTGGATATTACAACCCAGAGCGAATTAATTTTGGTGCTTTAAGAGTTCTAAATGATGATATCGTAACAGGTGGAATGGGCTTCGGTGAACATCCTCATGATAACATGGAAATTATTTCTATTCCGTTAGAAGGAGAACTACAACATAAGGATAGCATGGGAAACACGGCAACCATTAAAGCTGGCGAAATACAGGTAATGAGTGCTGGAACAGGAATTTATCACTCAGAATACAATTCGGACCCTAAAAATCCTGCTAAGTTTTTGCAGATTTGGTTGTTCCCAAACAAAAGAAATGTAACGCCTAGATACGACCAGATTTTATTGAACGATACCGATAAAAGAAATGAGTTTGTACAGGTTTTATCGCCAAATGCTGATGATGCTGGTGTTTGGATTTACCAAGATGCTTGGTTTAATTTAGCTCGTTTTGATGCAGAAACCACTAAAAATTATACCTTAAATAAAAAAGGTAATGGTGTTTATGTTTTTGTGTTAAGCGGACAAGTTGAAGTTAATGGACAAGTTTTAGATACAAGAGATGGTTTTGGAATTTGGGACACCAATAATTTTGAAGTTAAAGCGGTTACTGATGCTGAATTTTTAATGATGGAAGTTCCGATGGAATTTTAGTTGGCTCATTAGTTCAATGGTAAAATAGTTCGTTAGTGCATTTGATAATTTGTAAATAGTATGGATATAATTGAAATATTAATTGTTGGAACAAACAAACCTATAATGGAAACCATAGCTAGATTGATTGACAAAGACGGAGTATGGAAGGCAACTATTAGTTTTTCTTTTACAGAGGCCTGTGAAGCTTGTTTAAACAAGGATTTTAAGTTAGCATTGATTGGTGCCGGACTTACAGACGAGGAAGAATTGGATCTCAAAAACCAGTTAAATAAACTAAAACCTAGCCTACCTATTGTTAAACATTATGGTGGTGGGAGTGGGTTATTATTTGCAGAAATCCATCAGGCATTAGCTTGATGGATTTTTTTATGCCAGTAAAAGCATGTGTATGAAATCTCTAAACTTAACCGTATTTAGGGGCTTAGCCAAGAAATAATCAATGCCAATATCTTTCTTTAAATCATCTTCGGGAATTGAAGTTGTAGAGATTACAATTATGGGTGTGTCCTTCGAAATCTCCTTCATTCTTCTTGAAGCCTCAAAACCATCCATAATTGGCATGTATAAATCCATGATTACCAAACTAAAAGAAGTTTTCTTAAATTTTTCAATAGCTTCGAAACCATCTACTGCCACTACCAATTCAAATTGATAATCTTTCAGCAAATGTTGAATCAACCTTACACTCATAGGTTCGTCTTCAACTATTAAAATCTTCTGCTTTTTAGTTAAATAGTCTTTAAAATTCAGTTTCATTATGGTGTAGTTTTAGATACTTCTTGTAAATATAAATAATGAATTTCGATTTACAATAGATGTTTAAATTATAAACAAATTAATAGATGTTATAACATATATTATATGCTCAAATATGCCAAAAAAGTAAGTATATACCAAAAAACAACAACGTTTTAGTTAAAAAGTTTCTGGTAAATTATCTGTTTTGGTTTTTAGCTTTTTAATATGTAATTGATTTTAAATTTATAAAGCAGCTACAACGGCACAGATGTTGTTATAAGGTTTAAAACTTATAAAAAACAAAGGAATATGATTATGAAAAAATTACTTTTTACTTTAGTTGCAATTGCAACACTTACTACAATTAGTATAACAAATGCTAATGCACAGAGTTACGAAAATGCTATTGGTGGTCGCTTTGGTAGCTACAATGGTGTTACATTTAAAACTGGCTTAAACAAAGGTGCCATGTTAGAATTGATTGGTAACTTTAGAAGTAACAAAAATTTTAGTTGGGTACAGTTAACAGGCTTATATGAAGTATATAAACCTATAGGTGGCGCACCTGGTTTGAACTGGTACTACGGTGCTGGTGCAAGTATTGGTTCTGTTAAAAATAAATTTATTGACGAAAGTGACGTTTACTTAGGTGTAAATGGTGTGTTAGGTTTAGACTATAAATTTAACGGCGCTCCAATTAACTTATCCTTAGACTGGATTCCAACTTTAAGATTAACTCCTGATACTGATTTTTACAGTGGTGACATTGGTTTAGGCGTTCGTTTTACTTTCTAAGCTTGTAGTTTAGTTCAAAAACAGCACATAAAAAAGTCTCAGTAAATTTACTGAGACTTTTTTTTTATAAAGCGAGAAATAAAATCGTCTATATTCCCATCCACTTTTTACGAACTGTTAATTGTAATGGAGTTGCATCTTCTTTAATTTCAGATTTAAATCTAACTGCATCATTTGCCGTTAAAGTAGCATTTAAATCTTTCTTTAAGCCATCTCTAATAATGCTTACTTTAACCACATCTCCTACTTTTTTACTGGTAATTACCGTCATTCTTTCTAAAGACATTTCTGCCGGTACATCATCAATGGAAACAATTTCATCGTTTACATTAACACCACCATTCCAAGCACCAGAACCACGAGTAACAGAACCAATGATTACCTTGCCACTACCACCGCCAAAACTTCTTGCTGTAGCTGCGCCAAAATAAGGAACACTTTTACCTTCGTTCTCATTTGAAACCTCAATGCCAGCATAACCAAAATATTTAGCGTATTCAACATCAGCAGTACCTGTAACATATTTTGCCCAGAAATTTGTGAAATTCATTCCGCTAATCTTCTCAACCATTGCTTTAAATTCTGCATCAGTATATCCACGTTTTAAAGTTTTGCATTGTAAATACATGGCTTTCATCACATCGTCTAAGCTTTTAGCTCCCTTTGTTGCATTGATGATTTCTAAATCCATTAAAGTACCAACAACTTCACCTTTGGTATAATAAGAGATAAAAGTATTCCTGGCGTTTTCTGAAGGGCGATAAGCTGGATTAATCCAAGCATTAAAACTTGATTCTGCGGCCGAATTAATTTTTGATCCAGGTGTATTCATTACCGTACCAATTGCACCTAGCAATGAACCTACATAACCTTGTGGATTTGCAAACCCTGCCCTTAGCATAAATTTATTTTCGTAGTACGATGTAAAACCTTCTGCAACCCATAAGTTGGTAGTATAATTTTCATTATCATAATCAAATGGGCCTAAAGCAATTGGACGTAATCTCTTAACATTCCACAAATGATGATATTCATGTGCGACCAAACCTAAAAACCCATTATATCCTGCTGGGCTGCTATATTGGTTACGTGAAGCACCTAAAACGGTAGAGTTTAAGTGTTCTAAACCACCTCCGCCTTGCGCATAATTATGTACAATAAAAGTATAATGTTTGTTAGGGTTTTCGCCATAAATTGCAGTAGCTTGTTCTACAATTTTAACCATATCTACCTTTAAACGTTCTTTGTCGTAGTTTCCACCACCATACATTGCAACTTCGTGTCTAACTCCAGCTGCATTAAATTCAAATACATCTTGTGTACCAACTTCAATAGGGCTATCAAATAGAATATCAAAATCTGATGCCGTATAAGTAAATTTCTGACCAGCAACTGGCTCTAAACCTGTGCTAACTTTGTCCCAATTTCCAAAAGGAACAATTTTTACTGTACTTGGCGTTTTTATCATCCCCGCTGGGTACATGAAGATACTTGCTGATGAAAGAAAAGCGTGAGAAGCATCTATAAAAGCAGTACGTACTGAGATTTCGAAAGCATAAACACGATAATTGATTTTAACGGCGTTTGCTTTAGCATTAAAAACTCTCCAAGTATTTTTGCTAACTTTTTCTACTTTAACTGTCTTGCCATTTGCTGTTGCGCCAAAACCCTCTACACTTTTAGCAAACTCACGCACCAAATAAGAACCCGGGGTCCAAACTGGCATTTTCACATCAACATAAGTCTTTGTAGCGATACCGGCTATATTCATTTCTACCTCTGCATAATGTGCTTGTGGTTCTTTAAAGCTTACTTCGAAACCTATTTTTACTTGAGATTTAGCTGCCATTGTGATTGATAGTAATAATACTATTCCTAAAATTGATTTTTTTATATTCATAGTTGAAATATTTGTACACAAAAATAGAATTTCTTGTTTTTTTTTGATTTCTATTTTAAAATTAAGTTGTAACATATTAAGTACATCAAATGATAACAAAAACAATTAAATAATTTTGTGCGTTACCCTAATCAACACACACATACATGAAAGTTAGATATATTATTTACACACTCCTACTTTTAGGGCTTGCCTATTTAGTTTACTATAGAATTTCTGAAAATAAAAAAATTGCTGGAGAAGGCGGACCAAAAGGAGCTGCTGCTGGAAAAGGTGGCCCGGGCGGTAAAGGCGGACCAGGAATGTCTGTTGAAGGAGTTGTTGTAAAAGCAGTTTCATTTGATAACAAATTAGAGATCTCTGGAAGCATCGAAGCAAACGAATCTGTAGTGTTACGCAGTGAAGTTGCTGGGTTGGTAACTGGTATTTTCTTTAAAGAAGGAAGTAATGTGAACAAAGGCACTGTTTTGGTAAAAGTAAATGACAGAGATATTCAAGCTCAAATTCGTGAGGCTTTAACCAAACAAAACTTATCGGCCACCAATGAAAACAGAGCCAAGCAACTTTTGCAAAAAGGCGCTATTAGTCAAGAAGAATATGATACGTCATTGGCCGATTTACAAACTTTAAAAGCGCAAGTGCAATTAATTAGAGCTCAATTGGCTAAAACATCCATTATTGCTCCATTTAGTGGCAAAATTGGTTTAAGATCTATTTCTGTTGGCGAGTATTTAACTCCTTCTACCACAATTGCTAACCTATCAAGCATTAACCCAGTAAAAATTAGTTTTTCTGTTCCTGAAAAATATGTTGGGCAAATCAATTCTAACTCAAGCATTAATTTCACTACAGATGCTTCGGGAAAAATTTATACCGGAAAAGTTTTTGCTATTGAACCTGGCATTAACCAACAAACAAGAACATTACAAATTAAGGCATTGGCTCAAAACCCAAATGGAGAACTTTTACCTGGTTCTTTTGCTAAAATAAAACTGGCATTAAAAACCTTAGATAATGCCATCCTTATCCCTACCGAAGCAGTTATACCCGTATTAAAAGGAAAAATTGTTTACATCAGTAAAGATGGAAAGGCAAAACAAGTTAATGTTGAAGCTGGCACAAGAACAGCAGATAGAATAGTTATTACTTCTGGTCTAAGTGTTGGCGATACGGTTTTAACAACAGGAGCCATGTCATTAAAACCTGATGCACCCGTAAAAGTAAAACTAGTTAAGACTAAACAATGAGCATTTCGACCACCAGTATCAAACGACCGGTTCTTGCCATTGTAATGAACCTTATTATTATCCTTTTTGGGGTAATTGGCTATAATTTTTTGGGCACTAGAGAATACCCATCTATTGACCCAACAGTAGTATCTGTTAGAACTTCTTATCCGGGTGCAAACTCTGATATTATTGAATCTCAGATTACAGAGCCTTTAGAAAAATCAATTAACTCTATTGATGGAATTAGGAACATTTCATCATCAAGTAATCAAGGTTCTAGCAATATTACCATAGAGTTTAACCTAGGTAAGAATATTGATGAAGCTGCGAATGATGTACGCGATAAGGTTTCTCAAGCAGCTAGAAACTTACCAAAAGATATTGATGGTTTGCCAACAGTAACCAAGGCCGATGCCAACTCTGATGCGATTATTTCGATGACGGTACAGAGTGATAAACGAGGTGTTACCGATTTGAGTGATTTTGCAGAAAATGTTATTGCCGATAGAATTCAGACTATTCCGGGTGTAAGTAGTGTGCAAATTCAAGGGCAAAGAAAATATGCCATGCGTATTCGCATCGACCCAAATAAATTATCATCTTATGGTTTAACATCGCAGGATATTGTTACCGCACTAAACAACGAAAACGTAGAGCTTCCCTCTGGAAAATTAACAGGTGCAACTACAGAGTTAACCGTTAAAACTTTAGGTAAGCTAACTACAGCAGAACAGTTTAACAACCTGATTATTAAAAATGACAGCTTAAATGTTGTAAAACTACAAGATGTTGCAGAAATAGATCTTGGTTCAGAAAATGAAGAAACTGTTTTACGTGAATCTGGCATACCAATGGTTGCAGTGGGGATTATCCCTCAACCAGGGGCTAATTATTTAGAAATAAGTAATGAGTTTTACAAACGTTTTGATGATTTAAAAGCTGATATGCCTTCAGACATCAAGCTTAAAGTTTCTTTAGATACCACCATATTCATTAAAAGATCTGTAACAGAAGTTGCCGAAACAATCTTGATTTCTTTGGTGCTGGTAATTTTAATCATTTACTTGTTTTTTAGGGACTGGGCTATTGCTTTTAGGCCTTTGATTGATATTCCTGTATCGCTAGTTGCTACCTTTTTTATCATGTACATTTTTGGTTTCTCCATTAATGTGTTAACACTTTTAGCCATTGTTTTGGCAACCGGTTTAGTGGTTGATGATGGTATCGTGGTAACAGAAAACATCTTCAAAAAAGTAGAGGAGGGCTACTCTCCTATTGAAGCAGCAATAAAGGGTTCTAACGAGATATTTTTTGCAGTAATTTCAATCTCCATCACACTTGCAGCGGTATTTTTACCAGTAATTTTCTTGCAAGGATTTGTTGGGCGACTCTTTCGAGAGTTTGGGGTTGTTATTGGTGCAGCGGTATTAATTTCTGCATTTGTTTCGTTAACGTTAACTCCAATGTTAAATGCTTATCTGATGAAAAAAGGTGGTCACAAACCATCTAAGTTTTACAATTTTACAGAGCCTTATTTTGTTAAATTAAATGATTCTTATAAAGATAATTTAGAGAAGTTTTTAAGCAGGCGATGGCTAGCTGCCCCAATTATCATTATATGTGTTGGATTAATTGCTTTATTTTGGAACTTATTGCCTAAAGAAACTGCCCCTTATGATGATAGAAGTGCAATAAATATGAACTTGAGCACACCTGAAGGCTCATCTTTTGCCTACACAGATAAGTTCATGAACAAGGTTCCAGAGAAAAAAGTACTCATTACCATTACTTCCCCTGGTTTTGGTGGCGCAGGAGCAACAAACTCTGGTTTTGTGCGTATGGGTTTAACTGACCCAGAAGATAGAGAAAAGTCTCAAAAAGAGATTGCAGATAAATTAACTAAAATTACCCGAAAATATACCGAAGGAAAAGTTACCGTAACACAACAACCTACCATTTCTGTAGGGCGAAGAGGTGGTTTGCCAATTAGTTATATTCTACAGGCACAAAATTTTGAAAAATTAAGAGAAAAGGTGCCTTTATTTATGGATGAGGTTGCTAAAGACCCAACTTTTTCTACTTCTGATGTTAACCTAAAATTTAATAAGCCAGAAATTAACTTAACCATTGATAGAGACAAGGCAAATAATTTAGGCGTTTCTATTGTAGATATTGCACAAACGCTGCAACTAGGTTTAAGTGGGCAACGTTTTTCTTATTTCTTTATGAATGGAAAACAATATCAAGTTATTGGACAGTTTGATGTTAGCGATAGAAAAGATCCCTTAGATTTAAGTTCTGTTTATGTGAGGAGCAGTAAAGGTGAGCTGATACAATTAGACAATTTGGTAACTGCAAAAGAAGAAAGCAGTCCACCACAATTGTATAGAAACAACCGATTTATTTCGGCAACTGTTTCTGCTGGTTTAGCTCCTGGAAAAAGCATTGGCGATGGAATTGAAGCGATGGATAAAATTAAGGCAAAAGTATTGGATGAAAGTTTTTCTACCGATTTAAGTGGAGAATCGAGAGATTTTCAAGAAAGTTCATCCAACACTTTATTCGCCTTTGGCTTAGCTTTATTATTGGTTTACTTAATACTTTCTGCACAATTTGAAAGCTTCAAAGACCCAATTATTATTATCTTAACTGTACCTATGGCGGTTGCCGGAGCATTTTTATCGCTTTGGTTATGCGGTCAGAGTTGGAATATTTTTAGTCAGATTGGCACAATCATGCTAATTGGTTTGGTAACTAAAAATGGTATTTTAATTGTTGAGTTTGCTAATCAATTAAAAGAAAAGGGAGCAACAGTGCATGATGCAATTAGAGAAGCAGCGGTTTCGAGATTAAGACCAATTTTAATGACAAGTATGGCCATTGCCATTGGCGCTTTACCTATTGCAATGGCACTAGGAGCCGCAGCAAAAAGCAGAATGAGTATGGGAACCGTTATTATAGGCGGAACAATGTTCTCTTTAATTTTAACCTTGTTTGTAATTCCCGCAATTTACTCGGCATGGTCTAAAGAGCATAAAGAAAATAAAGATTTAACAGCATCATTGGCTGCAGCAGAGGCTGATGAAAAGGCATCAAAAAATAATGACTAGAATGAGATTAAAGTATATTATATTTTTTATCGCCCTATGGCTAGCAAATGCTAACCAAAATATTTTTGCACAAGAAAAGCTGAGCCTACAAGATGCCATCAGCATTGCTTTAAAAAACAATTACGATATTAAGTTGGTAAATAACGATGTGGCGATTGCCAAGAACAATGTAAACCTAGGAAATGCAGGAATATTGCCTATGGCCGTAGGAACATTTAACACTGGTGGAAGCAGGCAAAATACCGTTCAAACTCAATCTACTGGAGCACAAAGAATTGTAGACGGAGCAAGAAGTACAAATATGTCTTACGGTGTAGGCCTCGATTGGACAGTATTTGATGGGTTTACAATGTTTGCTAATTATGATAGGCTAAAAGCTTTAGAGCAACAAGGTGCTATTGTTGCAAAAGGGCAAATTTTGACAACTATTTCTGATGTTATTAATGCTTATTTTAATGTAGTTAAGCAACAACAATTGGTTTTAGCTTCTGATAGTGCAATTGATGTTTCGACTTATAGGTTAAAAATTGCAAACAATAAGCTAGAAATTGGTCGTGGCTCTAAATTAGATGTAGTAGCAGCAAAAGTTGATTATAACACAGATACCTCTAACTATTTACAGCAAAAAAACTTGCTGAATAATTACATGGTTACGCTTAATCAGCTGATGGCAAGGGATGCGAATATTAAATTTACAGCAGATAATCAGATGGTTATAGACAATAATTTAAACTATACCGAATTAGCTTCTCAAACAGAAACACTTAATCCTGAGTTGCAAAGTGCCTTTATTGCTAAAAAAATTGCAGAGTTAAACTTGAAACAAATTAAGGGAAATCGTTATCCGAGAGTAAGTTTAAACACAGGATATGATTTTAATAGAAATGCCAATCCAACGGGTTTCAGTACACAATCAAGGTCAAATGGTTATACTTATGGATTAACTGCAAGTGTTCCTATTTTTAATGGTTTCTTGCAAAGACAAAATGAACGTAATGCGAAAATTCAAATCAGCTCTTCAGCATTAACTTTAGAAAAAACCAGACAAGACATTATAGCACAACTAACTTCTGCCTATCAAAACTATAGCACTTACCTTGAGCTGATTAAACTAGAACGAGGGAATGTAAATCTTGCAAAAGAAAATTTAGATATCACTTTAGAGAAATATCGCTTAGGTAGTATTGCGCCCTTGGAGTTAAGAGAAGCCCAAAGAAATGCATTAGATGCAAACAATAGATACCTTGAAATACAATATCAAGCAAAATTGGCAGAAATTACATTAAAAGAACTTAGTGGGACTTTAAATATTCAATAATTTGTTATTTTTAGTGCATGATTTTAGTTGCTGATAGCGGATCTTCGAAAACAGACTGGATGGCGTACAGTCCGAACAAGACACTTACCTTTAGTACACAAGGCATTAACCCTTATTTTGTAAATGCTTTTGATGTTGTTAAAATCCTGTCTAAGAATAGGGATTTATCAGCTTACGCAACGGCAATAAAAGAAGTTTATTTTTTTGGTTCGGGATGTTCTTCTCCAGATAAACATGAAATCATTTCAAATGGTCTTTCTACTTTTTTCACCAATGCATTTATAAGTGTAGATCATGATTTAATTGGATCGGCTTATGCAACCTGTGGAGATAAAAAAGGATTAACTTGCATTTTAGGAACAGGATCTAACATTGCTTATTTTGATGGTACAGATGTGCATAGAAGTAATCATGGTTTAGGTTATGTTTTAGGCGATGAAGGTTCTGGAACCTATTTTGGAAGAAAGGTATTGGTTAGCTATCTGCATAACAAAATGCCAGAAGAATTAAGAATAGAGTTTGCTAAGAATTTTGAAGTTGATAGAGATACCATTATTACCAATATCTATCAAAAGCCTTTCCCAAATTCTTACTTAGCTTCATTTAGCAGATTCATGATAGCCCATAAAGACCATTCTTTTATTCAGCAAATACTCAAAGAAGGTTTTCAAGAATTTATTGACACCAATGTGAAAGACTATAAAGCCTACAAAACATTAGAATGTAATTTCGTGGGCTCTATTTCTTACTATTATCAAAATGAGCTTAAAGCTGTTTTTGCCGAAAACGGAATTAAGGTTGGTAAAATTTTACAAAAACCAATTGAAGGTATTTTCGATTATATCCTTAAAAGAGAAGGTGTTATCGCTTAGTTATTCCTTTTTTAGGAATCAAAAAAATCATTCATCATTTAAATACTCTCCTTCCATATTATTCAGGAAAAATCTTTCTTGTTCATTTTCTGAACAAACTTTGTTCATTTAAGTTAATCGAAGTGTTAACTCGTAAAACACTGTATAAAATGAATGGGTTAGTGTGTTGATAAATAATTTAAGTTTATACAAAATCTGCACTTAGGCATATCTAAAGATAGGTTTTAAACTAAATTATCCCCTCATCGTGCTCTCTTTTAGAAAACCATATTCCCTATTATTCAGGTTGCTATCTGTAGCAATTTTATTTTTCTCGTTGGGAGAAGTGAGGGGACAAAATTGCACACCAACTGAACGTGTATATGCCGATAGCCAAACCAGTAGCGCAGATGTTTCAGTACTCTTTGTTACATTAGCTGAGGTTATTAATAAACCCAACGCTGTAGATGGCTCGTTAAATACTCATTCTACACTTGCAACTTACGTAGGTTTACTAGGCTTAGGAACAGCTTGGCAAAATTTAAAATTTCCTGCTTCAGAATTACCAGTTGGCGATAACGGTAGCACCCCTATTTCAGTTAAGATTGCTACAGGTTCTACCATCCTAAATGTTTTAAACAACATTACAATTCAGGCAACACTTAGTGGCTCGCCAGTTGGAGTATCTTATTCAGGAGCATCACTTCTTGGTTTATTGAGCGGACAGGGTGAAAATATTATCACATTTACTCCTGGGGCGAAATATGATGGTGTTAGGGTAATCATTAACCCAATAGTGGATGTAGGAACATCTGTTGATCTTTATTATGCCTACTTTAATAAGCCAAGCGGAACAATAGCTTGTGTTTCTCCTATAGAAGTATTAAGTGGTTCTACAGGGACAATTGCCAGTTCATTAACAGCAGTTGATAACCCTAATAGAGCAATAGATGGTGATTTAAGTCTTTATGCCAAGATAAACTCGACTGTAAGTGCCCTTAACGAGACTTATTTAACAGCTGTATATCCTGCTCATTCTGTTGTTGGAGATTCTATTAGAATTATAATTGAGTCTGATAATTTAGCATTACTAAACGCAACTATTTTAGCAAGTGACTTTCATGTTAGAGGCTTTAGTGGAAACACTCAAGTAATGGACGTTGCAGGAAATTCTCCTTTTTTGAACCTAAATCTACTAAATGGTTCGA
>Ga0307515_10012212_pt1 | contig 16188 bp, 3 predicted proteins | sample 17_EM_MG_FD_194513 | JGI IMG/M metagenome (GOLD analysis project Ga0307515, IMG submission 194513) | Populus trichocarpa ectomycorrhiza microbial communities from riparian zone in the Pacific Northwest, United States - 17_EM | ecosystem: Host-associated > Plants > Roots > Unclassified | place...
TAAACTAGTAGAAGATATATATATATAGAGGGATAATAGTATACTACAAGGAACAAGAGAATGTTTAATTAGTAGTTTCGCGTTTTGTTATAATAACGCATGCCGAATTTATAAAGACGCTAAGTACAGCGTAAGCTATTAGCTATAGGAGCTAAAACCTATAGAGTGTAGAGGAACCAACGAACTAGTTTGTAGATTGGATATTAAGGACGATAAATTTAACGCAGGCGAAATATTTTATAACGATAAGGTAATATAGGCCGTTTACTAGGAACGAGTAGACCTTAGAGATATCATATAAGAGGCAGAGGATAATTCCACTACCGAATAGGGAACATTAGTAGGGATTAAGACCCCACTAGATACGATGTCTATCGCTTCGTAAGATGTAAGAGAAGTAGGACAGCAAACTACTTTGGCACTTAATAAAGGCAAAAGGCTAAAGGCTTAAGATTCTTATAATAAGATAAGAGATAACTAAGATTCTTAAGACAAGATAAGGCAAGCTTAAGGACCTATAATAGACAGAAACCGATGGAGCAGAGCAGCAGCTTAGTTTAAAGATATACGAATAAGCTTGGGACAGAGTTTCCCACAGGTATAAGACTCTTAAGATAAGATAAGTGAGATTTAAGACTCTTAAAATAAGATAAGAACACCTAAGCCTAGTTAGACTAAGGTAGGAGCAAAGCTTAAGTTAGAAGCCAGCTTAGGATTGAGAATCCTATAGAACTAAGACTTTAAGAAACGAATAAGGACTATTAACGAGATTAGAGAATCTGCGGCATAAATAGCAATTAAACTAGGAGACAGATATATAGACCTAGAGGACTTACTAGGGGAATAAAGTGTTCAGCCTAAAGATTAAAAAGATAGTAAGATTAAGAAGTAAGAAGACTTTAAGGATCCACTTATAAGACGTGAAAAGAAAGAAACTATAGAGGAATTTAGGGCAAGAATTACCTTATGGCAAGATTAGAAACTAGATAAGAGATTTAGTATATTAGGTTGTATAAGGGATAGAGCACCCGTATAAAGGATTACCAATAGGCCTAGAGCAGGCACACTAAGAGCTAAGTAGCTTACTAAACTGGAACAAGAAGAGAATCTAGGGATTCTAACTAGGTTTAAAGAACGATATATAAAGGGCTGTTATAATGCAGTAATAAGAAGATACTTTCTTATGGATAAACCGTATACACTTTAGCAGCTATACTAAGGGTGGTATAGGCAACGACACAATAATAAGTGGGAAGATTTCTATATGTGGTTAGACGAAAAAGTTATCTAAGACCACCCAATTACAGAGAAGGCTATAAGTTACATTAAAGGAGCTTTAATTATAATATTAAAGGATCTAAAGGAGTGATTAGAGGACTGGAGAAGTAAGAGGCAAATTATAGTGCCCGCGAACGAAGTTGTAACGCTTAGATTAATATAAGAAAGGTTTAAACTTAGGGATAAAGACGAGCTAAGAGTTAACCTAAGACACTAAACATATTACACATTGGCATAGATTGTATACGTGGATAATGTGTGTAACATATATAGAGCACCAAAAGATAAAAATTGGAAATACCTAATAAGGATGTATTGGTTATTAGATAAGGCGAAATATTAAAACACTAAGTATATGCATAGTTGGCACCTAGTAGAAGTGCAAAGCTAAGGGGACTTAATACTTTAACTAGGAAGATTCCTTACGGAAGAATGCCTAGACAGACGATAGTAGTGGGAATACCTAGAGAATATGTGTCTATGGCATATTAAAGATAAAAAACAAACTAAGTATTGGCCTAAGTTAGACCAAGTATAAATAGGATTAAGTAGCCAATAGTTAGGAAAAGTAGAGGCCTATAGGACCAGAGGGAACTAGTAGTAGAGCCTTAGACCCTTAAAGAAATTTAAGGACAATACCTAAATTTATAAGTTAAGTGGCAAGATTAATAGTTTAAGGTATTAATAGATAGTGGAGTAATAAGGAACTATATCTTGCTAGTAGCAGTTAAAAGAATGGGGTTACTATATAGGAAAAAGGAGCACCCTTACCTATTAGTGACAATTTTAGGAGATCCGATAGCCTATAAAGGAGGTATTATTAATCTTAAAACAGGACCTATTTAGTTAACTATTAAAGAGAGACAAATTAAGATGTCTTTTAATATATTACTATTGGGAAATAATAAGGCAGTACTAGGGATGCCTTAGTTATAGGAATATAATCTAAAGATTAATTAGGTTATAGGTTAAGTTAATATTAGGGATACTTAACGCCGTAAGATATAATAATAAGCTAAGTTAGTATGGTACTAAGTAGGAGCGACCTATAAAGAAACGGAAAAAGGACTAAGTTACGTACTAAAGAGATACTATAAGTACGGTAAGAAACTATGGTTACCAGAAAGTGAAAAGCTGTTAGAGTATATAGCGTGGGACTATAAGATAGAATTAGAACCAGGAATAAGTCTAAGGTTTTTTCTAATCTATAAGCTTACCAAAGAAGAAGGTAGAGCGTTAAAAGAGTTTGTTTAGGAAAACCTATAAAAGGGATACATTAAACTATTGCAGTTATTAGCGGGTTATCCAGTACTATTCGTACTAAAGAAGAATAGTAAACTAAGGCTGTATATTAACTATAGATAGTTAAACAGCATTACTAGGAAGGATAGATATCCTCTACCCTTAATTAGCGAAATCTAAGATAGGATAAGTAACGCGCAAATCTTTACGAAGATAGATCTAAGATAGGCGTACTATTAGATTAGGATTAAGGAAGGCAATAAATAGAAGGCAGCCTTTAGGTTAAAGGAAGGACTATATAAACCATTAGTTATATAATTTGGGCTTATAAATGCAATAGCAACATTCCAGAAGCGTATTAATAATATATTAGGGGAATACTTAGATAAATTTGTTATGGCATATCTCAACGATATTATTATCTACTTAATAACTAAGGAAGAACACGGAAAGCACGTTAAATGGGTTTTAGAAAGACTACAAGAAGAATAGATGCTAGTAGTAATTGAGAAATGCGAGTTCTTTACTAGGAAGACCAATTTTATTAGATTTATTATTAAACTAGGCTAACTTAGTATAGATCTAAAGAAGATTAAGGCTATAGTAAATTAGTAAGAACTAGAGAACGTTACGCAGTTAAGATTGTTTCTAGGGTTTTGCAATTACTGTAGGAGGTTTATAGCGCAGTAGTTAAAGGACATTAAACCATTTACGTGGTTAACAAAGAAAGAAGAACTATAGGTATAGGGAAAAGAATAGTAGAGATTATTTAAAGAAGTAAAAAAATTATTTACCTAGGAGCCAGTTCTTAAGATCTATTAACTAGGACTAGGGACGGTTATAGAAACGGACGTATTAGACTTTATACTAGGGGCATACTTTATACAGAAATATTAGGATAGATGGCACCTAGTAGCATACTATAGTCGGAAGATGATACCACCAGAGTTAAACTATAATATTTACAATAAGGAGTTATTAGGTATAGTTGCAGCACTAAAAAAATAGAGAGTATTCTTACAAGGTATAGAGAAACTATTTATAGTTAAGACGGATTATAAGAACCTAATAGGATTCCTAATAATAAAGGAACTTAACTAAAGATAGGTTAGATGGGCGGAAATGCTTATAGAATACTATTTTAAAATTTAGCACATTAAAGGTACAGATAACACGCGAGCAGATGCTCTAAGTTAAAAGGCTAAATTGCAAAATAACAAAAAGCCATTAGGGGCTTTACTGCGAAAAGATATAGATGGACTAATTAGGTACAATTATCTAAAAATCGCAGCAACTTAGGAACTAGAGAAGATTTATAAATTACTAGAAAGCTTTTAGGCACAAAGAATTCTAGAAGTATAGCTAGAAAATTCACAGACGGATATATACGAAAATCGAGAAGTAAAGTACATCCTAAGAAGCATAGCAGAGCAATTTATAGAAGATTTCTATAAGGGATTAACTTAAGGACATAATGGAGCTACGGGCTTAGTGTTAAGACTTTAGGAGAAGTATATTATTGACAGAATCTAGAATATCGCAAGGAAAGTGACTAAAGAATGTTTAGATTGCTAAAGAAATAAACTAACGAGGCATAAGCTATATGGAGGGCTACAACCTATTAAAATACTAGAGAGACTATAGGAGGTTATATTATAGGACTTTATTATTAAGTTACTAAAGTTAAAAGACCCTATTACTAGATAAGATTATAACGCAATCTTAGTAATAGTAGATAAGCTTATAAAGTGGGGATACTTTATAGCGTATACAGAAGAAATATTAGTAAAAGATGTCGCTAGAATCTATATTAAAGAAGTGTTTATAAGATATAGAGCACTAAGTAAGATTATATTGGATAGAGATTTAAGGTTCGTAGCAGTATTCTAAGAGGTATTCTTAGCGGAATAAGGAGTTAGAGCAGTAACTTCTACCGTATATTATCCGCAAACAGACGGTTAAATAGAAAGGTTAAATTAGACGCTAAAATAGTATCTAAGGCATTATATTAATTACGCATAGAATAATTAGGTATTACTATTACTAATTACACAGTTTGCATATAATATAACACCTTAAGAAGGAATAGGCATATTACTATTTAAGGCAAATTACGGATATAAGCTAAGAATATTGTTATTATTAAGATAAGTAAAGAAGATAAGTAGCACAGCTAAAGAAAGAATAAAGACGTTAATAAATCTTTATATAGACCTTATAAAATTAGTAAAGAAAGTATAAGAGAAAATAAAAAGGTACTATAACACTAAGAGATCTAAGGGACCAGATCTTAAGGAGGGAGATAAAGTATAGCTACTATATAAAAATTTTAAGAGTTAATAACTAAGCAAGAAGTTAGACCACGTTAAACTAGGACCTTTTAAAATTACATAGAGGATTTCACCAGTTACGTTTAAGTTAAACCTACTAGCTAAGATAAAGATCTACCCTATACAATATATTATAATGCTAGGGCTAGTATATAGGAATATTAAGCCACTAGTTTACGAAGTAGATATATATAGAGGATAGGAAGAAGACAAATAGTAAGTTTTAAAGATCGTTAGTTATAAGGACGTTAATAATAAAATATAGTACGAGGTTAAGTAGATAGGCTATAGTAAGACTACCTAGGAACTACTAAAGAATTTAAAGAACGCTATAGGAAAGGTATAGGAGTATTAGAAGAGATTAGGTTAGAAAGTATTAAATAAAAAGGATTGCTAAAGAATAAGTTACCTAAGGGGGACCTAAGAAGAGTAGTTACTAAACTACTTAAATATATTTCCTTTATAGACGGAAGAGAGTTAGTTCTCTCGTTACTAAGTTCCTATAAACCCTATTCTATAAGTTTCTACTCCTTAAAACGGACCTTCTTATAAACCTTTTTAAGACGGAGTAACCGAGCGGACGCTATAATACGGGCCTTAAGAGCTTTTTACTCTATATTACAAGAACGTTCTAACTTAGTAAGGGCTTAAGATAGTTTACTATCTAGCCGCGTAGCAGTAGATTAAATATAAGACCCTAAAATGAATTAATTAGGGAACTAGACGACTATTAAGAGTAATAGGTTGCATATATTTAGTATTAGAGACGGAGCGAACGTTATAGGACGAATGAATATTTACTTTAGTGCACTCTAAGTAAGAGAACGGTTATCGCGAAGATAAACTCGCCAATATAATATAAACTAATCCCTCTTTTAAACAGCGAAAATATAGAGATAGTATGATCTTACTAAGAGATAATATCGCAGCAATAGTGTAAGCACGACGTTGCGCCTGCGAAGAGGAAGAGGCCTTAAGTATAATAAGCAACGATATTAACTAAATTAATTAGACGGATATTATACCTCTAGTAAACGACTTAAAGATATTTAGAATCTTTAAGGACGAAGATAAAGAGGAGGGAGATAGTATTACGAACGCTTTAAGTACAATATTACGACTACTTAGAGAAGAGTTAAAAGAAGCTAGTTAGTTAATCTAGGCACGGTCTAGGATGGAGCCGGTAGAGCTATATAATAAGAATAGTAACTAAGGTTATATAACGTTATACGCAGTATACGCAGTATATAAAGGGAATATACGTACAATACGTATAACACGTACATTACGTATAAGGAGGATTTTATAGGAGTACGGTTGTGTATTTAAGGACCCTTAGTCCCTACCTAGATAGTTCCTTCCTTATAGTGATTCTTAGAATATAATTAGAGTTAATCTATTAGGCAACCACTCTACCAGTTATTATTATATTGTTAACTTTAACTTACATTACCTACACACCTAGCCCATTAACGAGCCTATTGTAGTACTTGCTATAAGGTTCCGTTACACCATATACGTAGAGTATTTATATTAATAAACGTTTCTAGAGCCTTATTTAGGTTTACCTTCGTTATTATATCTACTAGGTTATTTTAGCCATTAATTTATTAAATCTTAAAGAGTTTTTACCGTTTATAGGATTACTAAAGTGCTATAATATTAATTATAAGGCGCTTCTCCTTTATGGTACTAAGCTTAACTAAATACTTATAGAGGGAGTATAAGTCGGTGTATAGAATTTTAGGGATAATAGGAACTTTAAGTTAATCTATAATTATCTTTAGGGTAGTTCTAATTGTAATTGCTATATTAACTCCGCTAACTATTCTATATATCTCTAATACTAGAACGCTTTAAGTAATACGCTTACTCTTAGTTAAGCTCTAATAGATAAGATTGCTATAGATTATAAAGTTATTCTCTATAGTAGATTTATTCGTAATAATAATCTTATATCTTAGCTAGGAGCTAAAATCTTTATTATTTATAAATAATCCATTAATAAATATAAAGAGCTTAGCGGTAGGAAGATTAATAGGTACGTAGAGTAGTCCCTAATTAAGATGGTTTATTTACCAGAAAAGACGCTTATTTAGGGCAAAAACGTTATCCTTAGTTAGTTCCTAGTATTAGGTAGTAATAGAGAGATTAAATAAAGCCTTAGGTTAATAGATAGAAGCAATATAAGCTCCGCGGGCGCGTTACTCCACGTATCCTTACTTTAAAAATTAATATTAATAACGTTAATCTTCTTACCTTAGCCCTTCTGGCGTAAAGTAATAAAATCTTTGTTTAGGGAGAGGATACATTTATTAAAAAGTAATGGTATTATTAAATTAAGCTTTTCCTTTAGCTTTGCTATAAGGTTTACCTTTACTAGCTTATCTTCTTTAAGAGCTGAGAATTAGTCGTCTCCTAAGATAATTATATTATTAGTTTATATACCGATAATTCTAAATAGGGTTCCCGTAGTTATAATAAGAAAGCATAAATTAAATATAGAAGTAGTTATTAAAAGTTTCTCTTTATAGTGCTTACTATAAATAGCCTACTAATAAGTTCCTGCCTCTGCGATTCTATATAATAGCTTAAGCACAACTATAATTATATCTTTGGGATATTAGTAGCGAATTTACTCTAGAAGGTATACTAATATTAAGCGCTAAAGTTGTGTCTCTAATTAGGTATAGGCCTAAGTAATATCTTATAAATAGACCGCTATTCTATTCTTTATTAGGGAGGGAGCTAGCGCAATAATAACTCGCTAACTAGCTTATTAAATTATAGGAGATTACATAAAAATCACCTCCTTACTATTATTGTTATAACCTTAAATAATAAGCCTTAATTTCTTAAATAGGGAGTTAGTAGCTTTACCTTTAATCTTATTAACTATTCTTAACTTAAAGATATAAACTTTATTAAACTTAGTAGGGTTATACTTCTTAAATTTAAAGACTTCTCTTGTAATAAGACTATCGATCTCCTACTTATTAGATGCTTAAAAAGGGGGTTTAGGAGTTATAATATAACCTTCCTTTTAGAGCTGTTTTGCGAGCTTAAAATTAGCCTTCTCCTTAGCTGTTATAAAGGTTATTAATAACTTAACTCCATTCTTAATGGCGGTAACAAATTACTCTTTAAAATTAATAAAATATTAGCGATTTTATAATCCTTTTAGGCGACCTCTACCGCGTCATAGTTGCGGTATATCTACTATAATTATATTAGGATTATAGTCGTCTTCTAGAGTATATTAATCGTAGTTCTCCTTTAGGGTATCTTTTAGGGTATCCTGTAAAGGCTTAAAACTATTATCCTTATAGTAAGGCTTAATTACAGTTAAACGGAATTAAGTGGGTCCGTAAGGTATCTAAATAATATAAGTTTAACTATTAATTATAATAAGTTAATATAGGCCTAACTATCCTCCCTTTTTACGCTATATATATACCTTAAACTAGAGTGGTAGATTAAGCGTAGTTAAGGTATTTAGGCCATTTCTTATTCCTAGTGCATTATTAACCTAGCGTATAGCGTAGAGGCGTTATACCTCCTTTATTACCTTATAAATAGCCTTAGCTTATTATATAATAGAGGGAGATAGTAGAGAATTATTAGTTATTTAAGGGTAGGCGCTAAAGACTAGTAGCGTGGGTACGAGTCTATTTAGGCCAGCGGAATTATTAACGGCTTTAATAGCTATTTATAAGGTAAGTTCTTCGCTAGCGTCCTCTAGTTCTAAAGAGATAATCTTATATACGCGGCGTAATGGCGCGTAATATCGTTCTACTTTTTTAATACTATTATATGCCTTAATAGGGACTTCCTTAACCTTAATTGCCATTACCTTTATCTATTATCAAAACTCTATAGATAAGAAGTTCTTTCCTATATTATAGACGATTTAACTAGGGGGTCCTAGGTAGATATTAATCTAGTATAATTAAAGGGTATCTTGTACGTTTTTAGCTAATATATCCTTTAAAAAACGTGCGGCTTAGAAGGAGGTTAAGAAGTTAATAACTTAAAGTACTAGCTTACTACTAAGATATATAACGTTAATAATAATATAGAAGTTAAAGTTATAGTTATCTTTAAGGGTAAACTTAAATCGGCTAGGGGATTTCTGGTTTATTTAGTAGTAATAGCAGTACTTTATAAAATGCTTAATTGCCTTAACCTTAACTTTATAGCCTACTTATTAAAGAACCCTAAGCAATTAATAAACGGATAAGTGGCTAAAATAATGGTGTAGTTAACGTAACTCTAACTTAGTTAGGTAGCTCTAAGCAATACTCTTTTTTAGTTAATAAAGAAGTAACTAAGGGTAACCCTACTTGCGTACGATAGGTACCCAACTATCTCCCTATATAAGCATATTCTTAAGGTTATTAAGCTTAACGCCTAATTTATTTATATCTCTAATATAAAATAGAAATAGAGTATTTATAGGAATAATGTAGAAAGTAATATACCCTAAGGGGGTTTAAACCCTAATTATACTAAGAGAAATTATAGTACCCTTATTAAAACAAATCATATATTGGCCTACCGTTAAATAGTTAATCTAAATAGAGTTATTAAGCTGCTAAAGGGCTTAAACTTAAGGTTCTCCTACTATAGATACTCCTGCGGTTCTAGTATCTGGCATAATACTATAAAAGATATTTACTAAGTATTTGTTATCAAAGGAAAACGCGGAGCTCTCCTTTAGCTTATTAAAGATATCTAACTTCGTAATAGAATGGAGCGTAGATTAGTTATTAAGAACAGTAACGGTTTATATACCATCTACCTTACTATACTTAGTAAAGTATTAATTAGGTAAGTAGTCCTTAATTTCTATATCTATAAGGAGCTATTCAGCCTTATTAACCTTACCCTTAAGATCTTCTACGCCTTTATATTAAACTAAGAAGCTTTAAAAGTAGGCCATAGTGGCCTTATAATTTCTAACGTTTCTTATACTCTAGCGAAACTTATTATATACCTCCTTTTATTTATTAAGAAAATGCCTAGTTAACTAGCAATTCGGTTTCTTATAAACGTAGTACTTCTTCTAGCAATTACTTTAAAATAAACCTCTATGAGGACCTCCACCTTTACCTTATAGTCATTAATTATACCCTCTACCGTATTACCTACTACGGCTACTATATATTTAATCAGTCCAATTATAATTATATTAGTCAGGCGGGTCAATTAAATTAGGTTAGAGTTAGGCGTTAAATTACTATACTTCTTAAGAGCGTAAAGCGGTGCTAATAGAAGATCTTAATTAAGCATATATACCTTTATAAGTATTTACAGGATTAAAGAGAGTAAGGTTGTATTTTTTAACACCTTAGTATACGCTAATAACTTAATTACGTAGGCTAAAATCCTCTTAATATAATTCAGATAAACCACACTAAATCGTCTAAAGTTAATTAAAGAGCTTTTAAAGATAATTAAGCCGAGGGATACCTGGGTTTATAGCAATAATCCTTAGGAAGGTAGTCTCTCTCTATTCTAATATATACTACTGCTTATTCTCTTCTATTTTAAAATAGCATCTTAACTTATATATTATGCGGTTAAAATTATATCTTTTTTCTACCAAATAATTATAATAGAAGGTATTAGCTCGGCCCTTAAGTATAATAGAATAGGCGTTATAGTATTAACCAGACTCTATTCCTACCTTCTAGCAACAGTTATAAAAGATACGTAGTTTGGAATTAAGAACATTATATAATTCCCCGCTAAACTTCTTCTCCTAATCTAAATAGAGCTTCGCAAGCTCTGTAAGCAATTTTAAACTACCTCCAATTTAAGATTAAGATAAAGAAGGTAGGAGTTGTATTACAGGCTGTAGTAGGGACGTAGGTTTAATTGGTGGAGTCTAAAGGTTAGTAAATTATAAAGCAATAGGATCCTATACCTGCTCTCATTAGGGTATAGTATCTAAAGTTAAAGTTACGGGTTAAATTAGATATAGAGGAGTTAAAGGCGGAGGTAGATTCGTCTCTTAAGGTATATTGCTTAGATTCCATCGTAAGTTAAGCTTCCTTATAGTGTGTAGTTGGTGCTTAATCTCTTATAGAGTCTATTTATACTCTTCTTTTACATTAATAACCTGCTCCTAAATATTATCTTTAATAGTACCCCCGTCTATAGGTATAAATACTCTATACTCCCGCAAAAAGTTACGGAAGTCTTATACAATATCCTTCTTTATAGGAGTCTATATTCCCTTTATCTATCTAATAAAGTCCTCCCTTATATAGTACTATAACATAGTGTCGTTGTATTCGCTATCTTTATAGTATGCTATACGGTATAATAAGAATCCGTTTAAGTCTTGCTGATTAACATCTTTAAGGTTAGTTATGTCGGTATTCCATGTCTCTGGGTTAATATTATCCTCGTACTTCTTCGGGTAGGTTAACGCCATAATAGCTATTATTAAAGGTTGTTTAACGTGTAATTAGGTAGTAATTATAATCCTACAGTCTGTAAAGGTACACCGAAGGTATTAAGATGGTTGCTTTAACGCGTTTTTAATAACAAAAATAAGGAAATAAAGGTTGATTAACGCGTTTCGGTTATTAACTTAGGACCTTAGGTTTAGTAACACTTCTAACCTAAAGTACTTAACCAAATCTTTATAAACGCGGTTATTCTGCGTAATAGACGCAACTTGGTATCTCCTAGTACTTAGTAACACTTCTATTACTAGTTTTCCGCAAGTTTAAGGTAGCACAATATCGCCGGGATCTATTCTATATAAGCGCATATAGCACCCCTATATAAGACTGTCTCTTCTATTTAAAAACCTAGCTACTCTATAGTTAACTGTGTATTCAACCACTAATTAGTGTTAGTTATACAGGGTGACTTACTAATAACGACTACTCGAGTAGGTTATAGTGATGATGGTTAGTTAATAAAGCTTATTATTTGGAATAAGGGAGGGCGAGGAGCTTAAGACTCCTCGCCACGCTAGTGCCGCGGCGTCACGTGATGACCGCTTGCCTCATTCCCGACAATTATAAAGGACGTAATTTTATTTTTTATTAAGCTTATATAGTTATAATTAGGAAGCTATAGTAATAGTCTAGCCTTTTTTACGTGCTATATAGTAGAAGGCTAGGGCACTTATATAGTAGTAGTTAGTTATAGGTAGGATAATAAGGAGTTCCTTAGGTTAATATCCTAGGGAGTAAATAGAGGCAGCTAGGCTATACCCTAGGTAAGTCTCTCTATAGTATTTAGAGTTAAAGGTTACTTCTCTCTTCTTCTAGTTAATAGTAGGGTTATATTATTTAAGCTAGTTTATTTTAAGAATAATAGGGTAGTTAGTAAGTAGTATAATATAGGCCTAGAGTTCTTTCTAGTGCCTATTTATATCTAGGTAGAGTTATACTATATAGGTAATCTTCTATATAGTATAACTACCATTAGCAAGTTATAGGGCGTGGGCTTTAGTAAGGTGTAAAGTAGGTAGGTTATAAGTATATATAGAATAAGTATCTATAAATTTATTAATAGCTCTATAATTAATTATAGAACGGCTTTTATATTATTTTTTAGCAGTAGTTTCTATTATAGGTAAAACTATCTATTTCCGTCTATTTATTTTTACTAAGTTATCTATTAAGTAAGCTAATATATAGATCCCTCCGTTATTAGGGTATTCTAACCTATAACTTAGAGCTAAGACTTAGTATTTTCCGCTTCCGTATCCGACTTTACCGCTATTACTACGTCTTTATCTTATATAGTAGTAGTACGTAATAATATATTTAGTATTTAGGGTATTAGGCTAGGTATTAGGCGGTAGCTACTAAACCTAACTATTAGGCAGTTTAGGTTATTGCAATAATAGCCTTTTTAACGGCATTTATAGTAGCGTCCTAGTTTCCGGAGTAGTTTATGCTCTTTATTTAGAAGTTTTTATAAAAAGGTTAGTATAGAGAGTGTAACGAAGCCTTGTAGTAGAAACTACGGTGGACTTATTAATAGGCTGGGTATATAGGTAAATAAGAAGTTAATAACGTAATAATAACTGGTGGAGTGGTTGCCTAATAGATTAACTCTAATTGTATTCTAAGATTCACTATAAAGGAGAGAACTATCTGGGTAGGGACTGTGGTCCTTTAAATACACAACTATACTCCTAAGAAATCCCCTTTATATATAAGATACGTATTATACGTATTATATATATATTTCTTTTATATACTATATATACTATATATAACGTTATATAACCTTAGTTACTGTTCCTCGTTATATAGCTTTATTAGTTTTATTTTAGACCATATTTAAATTAACTAACTAGCTTTTTCTAACTCTTCTTTAAGTAGTTATAATATTATACTTAAAGCGTCCATAATACTATCTCCCTCCTCTTTATTTTTGTTCTTAAAGATTTTAAATATCTCTAAGTTATTTACTAGAGGTATAATATCTATCTAATTAATTTAATTAATATTGTTGCTTATTATACCTAAGGCTCCTTCCTCCTTATAGGCGCAACGTTATGCTCGCACTATTACTGCAATATTATCTCTTAGTAAGATTATACTATCTCCATATTCTTACTATTTAAAAGAGGAATTAGTTTATATTATATTAGCAAGTCTATCTTTATAATAACCGTCCTTTTACTTAAAGTATACTAAAGCGAATATTTATTTATCCTATAACGTTTGCTTTATCTTTAATACTAAATATATATAACCTATTACTCTTAATAGTTATTTAGTTCCTTAACTAATTTGTCTTAAGGTCTTATGTTTAATCTATTACTATATAGCTAGATAGTAAACTATTTTAAGCCCTTATTAAATTAAAACGTTTTTATAATATGGAGTAGAAGGCCCTTAAAGCCTATATTACGGCGTCCGCTTAATTACTTTATCTTAAAAAGGTTTATAAAAAAGTCTATTTTAAAAAGTGGAAACTTATAGAATAAGGTTTATAGAAACTTAGTAATAAAAGAACGGATTCTCTTTTAACTAAGAAGGAAATAGATCTAAGTAGTTTGGTAACTACTCTTCTTAGGTCCCCCTTAGGTGATTTATTTTTTAGTAATTTTTTTTTATTAATACTACCTAACCTAATCTCTTCTAATACTCCTATACCTTTTTTATAGCGTTTTTTAGATTCTCTAATAGTTCCTAGGTAGTCTTATTATAGCCTATCTACTTAACCTTATACTATATTTTATTGTTAATATCCTTATAGCTAACGATTTTTAAAACTTACTATTTATTTTCTTCTTACCCTCTATATATATCTGCTTTATAAACCAGTAGCTTAATATTTCTATATACTAGCTCTAGTATTATAATATACTATATAGGGTAGATCTTTATCTTAGCTAATAGGTTTAACTTAAATATAACTAGTAAAATTCTCTATATAATTTTAAAAGGTCCTAGTTTAATATAGTCCAACTTCTTACTTAGTTATTAACTCTTAAAACTTTTATATAGTAGCCATACTTTATCTCCCTCCTTAAGATCTGGTCCCTTAGATCTCTTAGTATTATAATACCTTTTTATTCTCTCTTATACTTTCTTTATTAATTCTATAAGGTTTATATAAAGATTTATTAATATCTTTATTCTTTCCTTAGCTATACTACTTATCTTTTTTACTTACTATAGTAATAATAATATTCTTGGCTTATATATATAATTTACCTTAAATAGTAATATGCCTATTCCTTCCTATGGTGTTATATTATATATAAACTATATAACTAGTAATAGTAATACCTAATTATTCTATATATAATTAATATAATATCTTAGATACTACTTTAGCGTCTAATTTAATCTTTCTATTTAACTGTCTGTCTGCGGATAATATATAGTAGAAGTTGCCACTTAAACTCCTTACTCTACTAAGAACACCTCCTAAAATACTGCTATAAATCTTAGATCTCTGTCTGATATAATCTTGCTTAGTACTCTATATTTTATAAATAGTTCTTTAATATAGATTTTAGCGATATCTTCCGCTAATATTTCTTTTATATATACTATAAAGTAGCCCCACTTTATAAGCTTATCTACTATTACTAAGATTATATTATAATCTTGTCCGGTAATAGGGTTTCTTAACTTTAGTAACTTAATAATAAAGTCCCATAATATAACCTCCTATAGTCTCTTTAGTATTTTAACAGGTTATAGCCCTCCATATAGCTTATGCCTTATTAGTTTATTTCTTTAGCAATCTAGATACTCTTTTATTACTTTCTTTGCAATATTCTAAATTCTATTAATAATATATTCCTCTTAAAGCCTTAATACTAAGCCTATTGCTCCATTATGTCCTTAAGTTATTCCCTTATAGAAATCTTCTATAAAATGCTCTGCTATGCTTTTTAGGATGTACTTTACTTCCCTGTACTTATATAGTATTTCTTCTTCTAAATATTCTAACTATTCTTTTAGCTATGCCTTAAAGATCCTTTATACCTAAAAGCTTTTTAGTATCTTGTAGACTCTTTCTAGTTTATTATCCTCTTAAGTTACTACTAGTTTAAGGTGATTATATTTAATTAATCTATCCTCGTCTCTGCGTAGCATTGCTCTTAATAGTTTCTTATTATTCTGTAGTTTAGCCTTTCTATTAAGTATATCTACTCTTATATTCTTAGTTCCTTTAGTATACTAAATCTTAAAATAGTATTCCGTAAGTATCTCTACCTATCTAACCTATCTGCGATTAAGTTTTTTTATTATTAGGAACCCCGTTAGGTTCTTATAATCTATCTTAACTATAAATAGTTTCTCTGCGCCTTATAAGAATGCTCTCTATTCCTTAAGTGCTATAACTATCCCTAATAACTCCTTATTATAAACGTTATAGTTTAACTCTAGTGGTGTTATCTTTCTACTATAGTATACTACTGGATGCTATACGTCCTTATACTTCTATAGTAAATATACTCCTAGTATATAGTCTAATATATTTATTTCTATAACCGTGTCTAGTCCTAGTTAATAGATCTTAAGGATTAGCTCCTAGGTAAACAATTTTTTAAGTTCTTTAAATAACTTCCTTTATTTATCTCCCTATGCCTATATGTTATGTTATGATATTCAATTACGCTATTGCGGCTCCCGTTAGGGTCCATGCAGCGGGTTTATATGAGTATATATATATACATGTATAAGAGGGGAACCGTACCGCTGGGGCCGGATAAAACCTCTCCTTCTCTTGTTATACGGCCTATATGGCTTGATGCGGCCTATATAGCCTCTCTTCTGATTAGTGACTGCCAAGCACGAGTAGACGTCTCTTTGAGGCGCTACAGAAAAGCCATCTT
>Ga0307515_10012213_pt1 | contig 16188 bp, 2 predicted proteins | sample 17_EM_MG_FD_194513 | JGI IMG/M metagenome (GOLD analysis project Ga0307515, IMG submission 194513) | Populus trichocarpa ectomycorrhiza microbial communities from riparian zone in the Pacific Northwest, United States - 17_EM | ecosystem: Host-associated > Plants > Roots > Unclassified | place...
AACTATATTATAAGGGAGTAAATAAACGCTAAAGGGTACTAACTTAGCTAACTTAGAGGGTAGTATAAATCTCTTATATTAGGATACTAAAAACTACTTATAATTATATAGTAGAATACTAGTAATACTTGTAATAGCGTACTACTCTACCTCCTATAGGAGGTAGAGTAGGTAAACCCCTAGCTAGATATACTAGCTATCTAGGAGCTATAGTAAAAGGATTAAGGAAATATAATATATATTATAAAGTCTTACTACCTAGTATATATATATATAGGAGTTAGTAATATAAGGGTCTATTTTTATATAAATAAGGCTATTAATATAAATAAGTAGGCGCCTATATACTACTTAATAGATAAATAATAGCCTTTATATACTACTGGAACTACTAAGAACTAAAGAAAAATATATACTATTAAGAGATTTAAATCTATACTGCCCCTTTTAATAGGGTATAGTAGTAATAAGCGCTAATAATATAGCGGATAACCTTATTTATACTATAGCGGCAGCTAGCCTAAGCTTAGCTACTAAGGTAGATATAAAGATATAGGTAAAGGGTATATTAAAAAGTACGCTAAATCTAGTATATATCTCCCCTTAGATTACTAATAGGCTACTATAGAGTTAAAGGTAGAACTATTAGTATATAGAGTATAATTACTTTTCTATTACTATAGAAGTAGATATAGAGGCGCTAAAGGGGCCTTTACTACTTAGGAAACTACTATAAAAGAAGGCTAATTAGAAGGTAGTATAGAGTAAGCTAAAGGGCTAGCTTTAGTCTTTATATAGTTTCTTATATAATATAAAAGACAAACTAGACGCGTTAGTAGAGGCTATATACTAGGTAATTAAGAATACTATAGTAAAGATAGTACCTAGCGTATAGCCCTTACTATAAGCCTTTAAAGTATAGTTAAAGGAATATATAGAGAAGATAAAGGAAATATAATAGGTCTTCTAGGCGTAGAAGGCCTCTTAGTTAATACTTAACTAGATTAACTATAGAGTTATATATAATAAGAAGAAAAGGATAATATAGTAAGAGGCTAATAAACTATAGAGGTATACTATTAAGAAGTTAATAAACAACCCTAAAGGAGTATAGAGAATAGTAAAATAGGTATATATAGCGGATAGGAAGCTAAAGGCCCTAATATAGTTCCCTTTTATTAGTAGACTAGGAGAGAAAACCCTATGCTATAATAATTAAAAAATAGCTATTATCTTTATAGAGTAGTTCCTTCTGCTATTTATAAAGGCGGACCTTAGTAATATACTAGGTTTTATATACCTAGAGCTATAAATAGTAAAGAAAGTAGTTAAAGAAAAGGATATTATTATAGCCTTAAAGGGGCTTACCCCTAATAAGGCCCTAGGCCTAAAGAAGGTTATTAATTAATTCCTTAAGATATATAGAGAGTAGCTAGCCCTAGTACTAGCTAAGCTCTTTAGTAGCTATATAGTAATTAAATATTACCTAAAGCCATTTAAAAACTCTACTATAGTAGTCCTCTAAAACTATAAAAGCTGTCCTATACTATAGTAAAGGCCTACTAGCTAACTACGCTACTTAATACTATTAGGAAACTACTTAAGAGAATAAAATCCGGCTAGATATTTAGAATTATAAAAGAGATAGGTATACTACTAGCTAGTTAAATAAAAATAAGGCTAGGGCGCTTAATATAAATAGCGCTAGAGCTATTAACCTAATAGGTATATATAGTATAGAGGAGTAATTTAAGCTTAATAGTCTTATTACTTAGCTTTAATATTTTTAGGGCCTTTAATTAAGTCTCCTATAAAAGAATAATCTATAATATAAAGGCCTAGGCTATACCCTATTAGATAGTATAGTTTATAAAGTCCTTCCTTAAGGATTAAATAATAACGCTCTTAATTAGAGGATATATAGTATAAATAATATAGATAAATACTAGTATATCCTAAGGCTTAACGCTATTACTAATCCTATTCCTCTTCTTTACCTATACGCTTCTACTAGAGCTATAAAGGGGCGCTACTATAACGTTTAGGTTTATTAATAACTTTAATATACTAATATATAGTAAAACTATAGAGGAGAACTATAAAGCCCTAGAAAGAGTATATAAAGTATATATAGTATAAACATACTAGTATAGGGTAGTATTTACCCCTAAAAAGTACTACTTTATCTACTTTATAAGAAGCTATAAAAAGTTTAATATAAAGGCCTCAGTTAATATATACGGCTTTATAGAAAAACTAGTTAATAACCTATATATACTAGGGGTATATATTAACTTAAAGCTTAAATAAGGACTATATATTAATATTATTAAGGTAAATATAGTTACCTAATAGCCGTACTAACCTAGCTTATAGACTTTATATAAAGCGCCTCTTTTTAAAAGGCGCGGATAATATACTCTACTATAGTCTAGCTAGTAATCTTACATAGATATAATACTTAATATTTACTACTAGAGTAGATAAAGCCTAAGGAGATAAGTAAAACTAAGCTATACTATTATAAGGGCATATAAATTAATACTAATAGTAGTACTTAAGTATAAGATAGGGTTTTTACTATTCTAAATATACTTAAAAAAGCTAGCTATAGCCTATATAGAGAGAATATAGGAGGAGCTAGTAAGAGAGTATATTAAAAGGGAGTATAATACTATATAAGCTATAATAGCCTATTAGCTCTAGCCTAGAATAAAGCTACTAATATAGCGTATTAGATAAGATAAGCTTAAGAAAATAGTAGCTATTATCTTAAAAATAGATATATAGTTAATAGACTAATCTAAAGTATAGTATAGAAAGAGTAGAAGGGCTAGGGTATAAAAGGCATTTAAAAAGTGGCAGAAAAGAAAATAGAAAAAGTACTAAAGTATACTTACTTACTATATAAGGCTTATAAAGATAGAGAGTATAATTAATATACTACTTAGAACTAAGTATATAGGGCTTAATAGATACCTTTACTATAGAAAAGTACTAAAATACCTAACTCTAGCCTACCTATACGGCTATAACTAACAATTAATTATATATATAGCAGTATTCTACCTTAGGTATATTACTAGCTAGATAAAAATATATTATTATACTAGAATATTCTTATATAGAGAGCTCTTAGCTAAGCTAAAGGCTACTAAAGTAGTAGCGGACTAGTTTATATAGATAAACCTCCTACTATACCTCTTACTAGCTAGGGAGCTAGCTAGGGTAAAAAAAAGAAGGTTAGAAAGTACTTTAAGAGGGGGGGAGGCTATAAAGAAGCCTAATTCTAGAAAGTAAAAGAGTAAAAAGGAAAAGTAGTAGCTTTACTAGGCCTATAGTATTTATAGGATATAGTAGAATTTAGTAGAATTTAGTAGGTAAAAAGTAGTAGAATTTAGTAGAAGTTAGTAAAAGTTAGTAGGTAATACGCCTTAGCGCTATTATATATAGATAGAGCTATAAATAATAAAATAGACGGTAGTATACGTAGTATATATTAAATCCCTATAATTCTATCTATTTTATACCTACCTTTTTACTACTAACCTTTTATATAACTAGCCTTATAGGCCACTAGCCTATACCCTATTTAAATAACTAAAGTAGCTGGGAATGGAACCTAGGCTATAGCTATATACTCTACTAGATAGACTTAAGAGTATATATTAAAATGGCTTTTTTATAGCACCTTAAGGAGATAACTACTTATACTTAATAGTTACTAATTAGAAGAGAGGCTATATAGGCTATATAATAGTAAAAGAAAAGGTTTTACCTAGCTTTAAATAGTAGTATAGTTTCTCTTTTATATATATATATATACTTATATAAACCCGCTATATAAACCCTAATAAAAGCTATAATAGCGTAATTAAATATTTTATCTTAATAATAATAGGTAATTTTACTTTATAGTATTACTATTTTATAACTTACTTTTTTTTTACCTATACTTTATATATATTTCTTTAGTATTAGTCTATCTATTACTATATTATAGTAGTTAGTTTTCTAGTATTCCTTTATACTTTACTTTCTTTCTTTTTTATTCTTATCCTTATTAACCTCTTATATATATCCTTTACCTTTATATACTAGCCTAGGCCTTAATATAGCGCTATTTTCTTTTACTTTTTCTATATACTTTACTAGCCTATATCTTTATAAAATAAGGGTTTAACTACTTTAGTGCCTAACCCATTAAAAATAATTCTATATACGCTACTTGGTCCGCTAATTCTATAAGCTTAATTTCTTTATATTAAATTTTTAGCTTATATTTCTCGCCTATAAATCTTTTCCCTCTTTATATCTTAAAGTTGCTAAAGTAGTTCCTAATTATTAGCATTATTTTATTCCATAATACTTTTAAGTTATTATCCTTTATGCTAATTATCCCCCTCTAGATCCTAAAGTAGTATATTGTTTAACTTTATTAATACTATAATTAAGTAGTAAATGTGTAATAAAGTCTTATAGAAAATACTACGGTAGACTTATTAATAGGTTAGGTATATAGGTAAATAAGAAGTTAATAACGTAAATATAATTAGTAGAGTAGGTTACTTAATAGATTAACTCTAATTATATTCTAAGATTTACTATAAAAAAGAGAACTATCTAGGTAGGGACTATAGTCCTTTAAGTATATAATATTACGCCTAAGAAATGTACTAAATACGTTAGTATATTAGTATATTAGTACATTCTACGTTTTTATATTCCTATATTTCTACGTTCTAAACTTATAATATAAGTAACTACGTAACTTAGCTACCCCTTATTTTATAGCTAGATCGGTTTTAGCGCCTTTTATACTATCTTAACTAACCTATTTATACCTCTTCTTAGTAGTTGCACTACTGCCGATATAAGGTCCGTAATATTTGAAACTTCTTTATAATAGACGTATAATCTCTTAAGGGCTTATAAATAAGTTTCTTAGCGGTTTTAATATAAGGCGCTTTAAGTAATTAGTAATTAAATAGATAAGTATAAATAATTACCTTCTATAAGAGGTTTAAATACCTACTTTCTATAGTATAATAGCTGCTATAAATCCTAACGCTAAGAGCTATATTTAAAAGAACTATTAATTAATTCGCGTTTATATAATAGCTAGCTATAAAGCCTACTAACTAGGCGTATAAAATAAATTTATAAACACTTATTTAAAGATTTACTTTTTATTTAATGGCTAGACTATACGCAGTAGTAAGCACTTACTTACTAGCGTCTATATTCATTATCTTAATTATAAGGGTAGAGTTATTAACTACTTAATGACTCTATTAGAGCAACTTAGCCGCTATACTAGAATTAACTACGCCCTAGTAATTAGCGACGTTTTAGCTTATTTTAAAGTCACTAAATATTACGGACCTTATATTGGCAGTAGTAGCACTACTAAAAAGAGATATAAACGGACTAGTAGTGGAAGTACGGGAGGTGCTGGAACCAGTTAGACTATAGGACAAGGGGTAACCAAGTTACGTAGTTAGTTACGTTATAAGTTTAGAACATAGGAATATAAGAATGTGGAAACGCAACGTACCAGCGTACTAACGTACCGACGTACTTAGTACATTTCTTAAGCGCAGTATTATGTATTTAAAGGACCATAGTCTCTACCTAGATAGTTCTCTTCCTTATAGTAAATCTTAGAATATAATTAGAGTTAATCTGTTAGGTAACCACTTTACTAGTTATTATTATATTATTGACTTATTCTTACCTATATACCTAGCCCATTAACAAGTCTACCATAGTATTTCCTATAAGGCTTTATTATATATTTGCTATTAAGGTTACGGTATTAATAAGTTAAATAATATACTGCTAAAAGCACTAACCACGACGCCATTAACGGCAGCAACTATTTTAGGATTAGGTAATAATACTAGTATAGTAGACACTAACTTATAACTAGTTATGGTTAAATAGCTATAGGAAATAGTTAATTAATTAACAGATAATAACAGGATACTTAAAGAAAGGATTAACGAGATTAGAGTAGCTAAAGTTAAGCTACCGTTAATTAAGCGATTTTTAAGGGAGAAGTTAAAGCTTAAAGGATTTCTTACGTAAATGCACTTTAAGGTTATATAAGAAGGAACAAAGCTAGTAATATCTATAGACTAAGTAGCCTACGCAGGATTGTTCCTAATAGGAAGGGCACTTAAGTAGTTTAAACCCTATTTTATAGAGGTATAAGAATACAGTATAGCAATTACTAATTAAGAAGTATAATATATATTCGCCAGCTAGAGCGGGTTCGCGAAATAGTTAATATAGATGTTTAAAGACCTAGAAGTAACTATAACAGTAGAATAAAAGCTTTAAAACCTAGTATATTAAACCTTAGTAATTAAGTATACGACGTAGTTTTAAACATTAGCTATATAGGTTAAATGGAATAATAGGGCGCTTATAGTATAGTATAAGCAAGGACTTAAGGCGAAAGTCTAGGACGTAATTATCCTAATAAAGTTACGGAAACCCTTAGGGAACTAATAGATTAAGCGATTAAGATTAATAATAGGATCTACCAAAGGGAGCAGACCAAGAGAGGTTAAGATAGAGTTCTATAGTTATATAAGGCGCAGAGCACGTAGCGATAAAGTTAAAGTTAAAAACTATAGTATGGCGCAGAGCTAATAGACCTAAGTGGTACTAAAGAAGCCTATAAGAGATAGATAAGAAAACTATAAAAACCTAGAGGTTAAGGATTAAGTAATTACAGGGCTAGGGAGCAGAGGCTAAGCTAAAGATCGCAACAGTTAAAGACGTTTAGGTGGACTCTATAGCAAGATAAATAGTTTAAAGAAAGAGCTTGTATAAATTGCGGAAAACAACGCTATTTCGCTAAAAATTATAAAGATAGTTAGAGAAACCATGCGATAAAGGGAACTGGACTAGTAGACAATATATATATATATAGAGGGACGATAGTATACTATAAGGAATAAAAGAATGCTTAATTAGGAGTTTTACGTTTTATTATAATAACATATACCGAATTATTAAAGACGCCAAGTATGGCGTAAGCTATTGGCCACAAGAGCTAAAATTATTAGAGTTTAGAGAAACTAATAAACTATCGCGTAGATTAGACATTAAAGACGATAAGTTTAACGTAGGTAAAACATTTACTAATAATAAGGTAATAAAGGCAGCTTATTAGGAGTGTATAGACCTTAGAATAGTTATATTAGAAGTAGAGACTAAAACCTTTACAGAATAAGGATTAGTAATAGAAATTATAATACTATTAGATACGGTATCTATTACTTTATAAAATAGAAGGAGAAATATCGAATAAAAGGGATTAAGCAAGCAGACAATTGCTAGTGCTAGCTTACCACTTAATAAAGGCAAAAGGCCATAGGCTTAAGATTCTTAAGACGAGATAAAAGACGTTTTAGATTCCTAAGAAGGAATAAGATAAGCTTAAGGACCTATAACGGATAATAACTAATAGAGTAGAGCAGTAGCTTAGTTTAAAGATATATAAATAAGCACGGGATAAAGTTTCCTAGAGGTATAAGATTCTTAAAGTAAGATAAGTAAGATTTAAGACTCTTAAGACGAGATAAGAATACTATAGAAGCCTAGTTGGGCTAAGGCTAGAGCTTAGCTTAAGAGAGAAGCAAGCTTGGGATTAAGAATCTTATAGGACTAAGATTTTAGTAATAGAATAAGGACTATTAAAGAAATTATAAGTAAGGCCCAGTAATAGGGTCGAAAAGTTAATACCTTAATTAAAAAGTAAGAAGACTTTAAGGATCTACTTATATAATAAGCAAAGAAAGAAACTATAGAAGAATTTAGGTAAAGAATTATTATATAGTAAGAACAGAAACTAGAATAAAAATCTAGTATACTAGGATGTATAAGAAATAGAGCACCTATACGGAAAATTACTAATAGGCTAAGGGCAGGAACGCTGAGAGCAAAATAGTTAGATAAACTAGAAGAGAAAGAGGACTTAGGAATTCTAACTAGATTTAAAGAATAATATATAAAGGGCTATTACAACGCAGTAATAAGAAGGTACTTTCTTATAGACAAACTATATATACTTAGAGAGCTATACTAAAAGTGGTATAGATAGCGACATAACGATAAATAGGAAGATTTCTATATATAGTTAGACGAATAAGTTGTTTAAAACCACCTAATTATAGAAAAGGCTATAACTTATATTAAGGGAGCCTTAATTATAATATTAAAAGATCTAAAGGAATAATTAGAGGACTAATAAAGTAAATAATAAATCTTAGTACCTATAAATAAAACAGCAGTGTTTAGATTAACGCGATAGAGGTTTAAACTTAAAAATAAAAATAAGCTTAGAGTTAACCTAAAGCACCTAGCGCATTATATATTGACATGGATTGTATATATAGATAATATATATAATATATATATAAATCCAAAAGAGAAGAATTGGAAATACCCTATAAAGATATATTAGGCGCCAGAAGAGCAATAGTATAGAAATACTAAATATATATATAGATAGCATCTATTAGAAGTTTAGGAGTTAGGGAACTTAATACTTTAACTAGGAAGATTCTTTATAGAAGAATGCTTAGATGGATAATAGTAGTAGGAATACCTAAAGAATATATATCTATAGTATATAGAGAATAAAAAGCGAATAAGGTATTAGCTAAAGAGTGAGCTAAGCATAATAGGATTAAGCAGCTAATAGTTAGGAAAAGTAGAGGCCTATAGGACTAAAGGGAGCCAGTAGTAGAGCCTTAGACCCTTAAAGGAATTTAAGAACAACACCTAAATTTATAAGTTAATTGGTAAAATTAATAGTTTAAAGCACTAATGGATAGTGGAGTAATGAGAAACTATATTTTACTAGTAGTAGTAAAAAGAATAGGACTACCTTACAGATAGAAGGAGTACCCTTATTTATTAGTTACGATTTTAGGAGATCTAATAGCCTATAAAGGAGGTATTATTAACCTTAAAATAGGGCCTATTTAAATAACCATTAAAGGAAGACGAATTAAGATGTCTTTTAATATCCTACTATTAGGACGAGATAAGGTAGTACTAGGAATGCCTTAGTTATAGCAATACAATCTAAAGATTAATTGGGTTATAAGTTAAGTTAATATTAGGGATATATAATAATATAAAATACAATAGCAAACTAAGATGGTATAGTATTAGGTTAAAATAGCGTATAAGGAAACTAAAAAGGGGTTGTTCTATATACTAAAGAGATACTATAAGTATAGTAAAAAGCTATAAAGCCCAGAAAGTAAAAAGCTATTAAAGTATATATTATAGGACTATAAGATAGAATTAAAACCGGGAATAAGTCTAAAGTTCTTTTTAATCTATAAGCTAACTAAAGAAGAGTTAAGAGCACTTAAGGAGTTTGTTTAAGAAACCCTATAAAAGGGATACATTAAACTATTATAGTTATTAGTAGGTTATTCAGTACTATTTATACTAAAGAAAAATGGAAAACTTAGGTTATATATTAACTATAGGCAGTTAAATAGTATTACTAAGAAGGATAGGTATCCTTTACCCTTAATTAACGAAATTTAAAACAGGATAGGTAACGCGCAAATCTTTATAAAGATAAATTTAAGGTAGGCGTATTACTAGATTAGAATTAAAAAAGGTAATAAATAAAAGGCAGCCTTTAGGTTAAAGGAAGGACTATATAAACTATTAGTTATGCAATTTAGATTTATAAATATACTAGCAATATTCCAGAAGCGAATTAACAGCGTATTAGAAGAACACCTTGATAAGTTTATTATAGTATACCTTAACAATATTATTATCTACTTAATAACTAAGGAAGAATATAGAGAATATATTAAATAGGTTTTAAGAAGACTATAGGAAGAATAGATGCTAGTAGTAATTAAGAAATGCGAGTTCTTTACTAGGAAGACTAATTTTATTAAATTTATTATTAAACTAGGATATATTAGTATGAATCTAAAGAAAATTAAAGCTATAGTAAGTTAGCAAAAACTAGAGAACGTAATATAGTTAAGGTCGTTGTTAGGGTTTTATAACTACTATAGGAGATTTATAGTATAGTAGTTAATAAGTATTAAACTATTTATAAGACTAATAAAAAAGGAGGAACTATAGGTATAGGGAAATAAATTAAAAAGTTATTTTAGGAACTTAAGATAAAGTTTACCTAAGAGCTAATCCTTAAAATCTACTAATTAGAGTTAGAAATAATTGCGGAAATAGATATATTAAACTTTATATTAGGAGTATACTTGCTATAGAAGCACGGAGGTATATAGCATCTAGTAGCATACTATAGTTAAAAGATAACACCACTAGAGTTAAACTACGATATCTATAATAAAGAGTTATTAGGTATAGTTATAGTACTTAAAAAATAGAAAGCATTCTTATAAGGTATAGAGAAACTATTTATAGTTAAAATGGATTATAAGAACCTAATAGGGTTCCTAATAATAAAAGAACTTAACTAAAGATAGGTTAAATAGGTAGAGATACTTACAGAATATTATTTTAAAATTTAGTATATTAAGGGCACTAAAAATATAAGAGCCAACGCGCTAAGTAAAAAAAGCTAAACTATAGAATAACGAGAAGCTATTAGGGGCATTACTACGCAAGGATAAGGACGAATTAATTAGGTATAATTATTCTAAGATTATAGTAACTTAAGAATATAAATTACCGGAAAGTAATTAGACGAGAAGAATCTAAAAGGCGTAATTTAAGAACCTAAAAATAGACTAGTATAAGTAGAGAACAAATATATATATCTTAAGGGGAATAGCGGAAGAATTTATTAAAGATTTCTATAAGGGAATAATATAAGGACATAATGGAGTAACGGGCTTAGTATTAAGACTTTAAAAAGAATATATTATTTATAGAATTTAGCGCTTAGCGAGGAAAGTTACTAAGGAATATCTAAATTGCTAAAGAAATAAACTAATAAGGTATAAGCTGTATAGGGGGCTATAGCCTATTAAGATACCAAAGCGTTTATAGGAGATAATATTATAGAACTTTATTATAAAGATACTAAAGTTAAGAGATCCTATTACCAGATAGGAGTATAATATAATCCTTATAATAGTAGACAAGTTAACTAAGTAGGGCTATTTTATAGTATATATAGAAGAAATTTCAGCGGAAGATATTGCTAGAATCTATATAAAAGAAGTATTTATAAGATATAGGGTACTAAGTAAAATTATATTAGATAGAGATCTAAGATTTATAGCAGTATTTTAAAAAGTATTCTTAGCGGAATAAGGGGTTCGCGTAGTAATATCTATAGTATATTATCCACAGATAGGCGGATAAATAGAAAAATAAAATTAGATACTAGAGTAGTATCTAAGACATTATATTAATCACGTATAAAATAATTAGGTATTATTATTACCAGTTATATAGTTTATATATAATACGACACCACAGAAAGATATAAAGATGTTACTATTTTAGGCGAATTATAGATATAAGCCTAAAATATTATTATTACTATAATAAGCGAAGAAAATAAGTAGTATAGTAAAAAAGGAATAAAAACTACAATAAATCTTTATAAGGACTTCTATTTTATAGTAAAGATAGTATAAAAAAAGATAAAAAGGTACTATAACGTTAAGAGATCTAAGGGACCAGATCTAAAGGAAGGGGATAAAGTATAACTATTATATAAAAATTTTATAAGTCGATAACTAGGTAAAAAATTAGATTACGTTAAACTAGGACCATTTAAAATCGTAATAAAGATTTTAGAAGTTATATACAGACTTAACTTACTAGCAAAGATAAAGATTTACTCTATATAGTATATTGTAATGCTAAAGCTAGCGTATAGAGACGTAGAGCTACTAGTTTATAAAGTAGATATATATAGAGAATAGGAGAAAGACAAATAGCAAGTTTTAAAGATTATTAATTATAAAAACATTAATAATAAAATATAGTATAAAGTTAAGTAGATAGGCTATAATAAGACTACCTAGGAACTACTATAGAACTTAAAGAATTCTATAAGAAAGGTATAGGAGTATTAAAAGAAAACGGGTTAAGTAATATTAAAAAGGAGCTAAAAATAAAAGGATTAGTTAAAGGTAATAAACGAGCTAGATTATCTAAGGGATCCACTACTAGCGTATAAACAGTTTCCGCCCCTTTATAAGTGGAATCCTTTTTAGCCTCCTTAGCCTTAAGCTTAAAGAGACCTTACTCTACTAAACAAAGCTCCTTAGAATGCACCTTTTTATAAACCTTTACTAAATAAGACAACTAAGTATAAGTATTAAGTTAAGCTTTTAGGGCCTAAGACGCCTTATTAGAACGATATTAAACTTTAGTAAGGGCCTTAGCTAGCTTACCCTCTAGTATTTTGGCCGCTACTAATACATAAAACCCTAAGACAAATTAGATAAGGAACTAGACGGTTATAAGAAATTATAAAATATATATACTTAGTATTAGAGATAGATTAAATATTACAAAACGATTGCATATTTACTTACGTATACTTAGCGCATAAAAAAGGGTAGTAACTAGATAGAGCCGCGATCGCAATATATACTAACTTCTTCTCCATATAATAAGAATAGGATAGTATAACTTTACTAAGAAATAGAATAAATGTTACTAGCTGATTATAATAATTAGATGTAAAGGATCTAATAGAAGGCATTAGAAATAATAAAGGTTATTAAATTAAAGATAGGAATACTATACCTCTAATAAACAACTTAGAGATAGGAGATATTTTTAAAAACAAAGATAAAAGGGAGGGGGATAGTATTACGGACCTTATATCGGCAGTAGTAGCACTATTAAAAAAAGATATAAACGGACTAGTAGTAGAAGTACGGGAGGTACTAAAACTAGTTAAACTATAGGATAAGGGGTAACTGAGTTACGTAGTTAGTTATGTTATAAGTTTAAAATATAGGAACGTAAGAATGTAGGAATGTAGTATACCGACATACTAACGTACTAACGTACTTAGTATATTTCTTAGGCGTAGTATTATATATTTAGAGGACCACAGTCCCTACCTAGATAGTCCTCTTCCTTATAGTAAATCTTAGAATATAATTAGAGTTAATTTATTAGGTAACTACTCCACTAGTTATTATTATATTGTTGACTTATTCTTACCTATATACCCAGCCTATTAATAAGTCTACCGTAGTATTTCCTATAAGGCTTCGTTACACTAAAGAGAGTCTTAGCTATTTTATTATTAATAATACTAGAAATAATAACACCTACTTAGATTATTTAGCTACCATCTTTAATTTTAGAAAATATAATTAGCGTATTTAGTGCGCAGCTTATACGCTTAATCTTATTACTTAGTTAATTATATTTAAACAAGATAAAGACGTGTATAAAAATAATTAAGAGAGCGTACCGGTAATTTAGTAAGTAAAAATTATCTTCTTACTTATTTATTAACTTCGACTATATAGAATAAAGAATGTTTCTTCAGAGAATAGTAAAAAAGGTCCCCTTAAATATCCTTATTAATATTATTAATTCTATTAATATACCGCAGCTTTATTAACCATTTAAATTCTACTATAAGGCTAAGTAAAAGGCTTTACTAGGCCCTAATTTTAAAATACTGGAAGTAGTAAAGCTAGTTAAGACTAGGTAGAATAGTTATTATAATACCTTTTTATAAGCCGTTTCCTTTACGGCCTAATTAACTTAATTATATAATATATAATTAATAAATATAAGAAAAAAATAGCTCCTTTATACACTAAATAATAGAAGGTTCCTCTACTACTGCCTATTATAGTAGTAGGTATCTTAAATAATTATAACTGGAGTATTATTAATAACTATATTAAGATTTTATTACTAGTTTAAGATGTTATAACAATACTTAAAGCTAGAGGTAGGTTACCTATATAAAGTAATTTAGGAGGTTATTTCTATACTTAATTAGCTATTTAAGCATTTTAAAGAGAAGAAGGATTACATAGTTAACGTAACTTTAAATAATTACCTAGATTAACATCGGCAAAATATTATCCCCTATCAATGGCCTCAATAGTTAGTGATTAACGCAATTGGCGCGCAGTTAAGGGCATTTAACAACCCGACCGACTAGCCTATATCGTGTTTTTTTTAACACGCAGCCTGCGCGCAACCTGCGCACTTAGTAACTATAATTGTATTTAAAGCCATCTACCTCTTTTACACTAACAGTATACTTTAGATAATAAATAAAGGCTACTTTAAAGCCGTTTATAAGGCTAGTAAGGTAAATTATATATACTTCTTTATACAATCAATTATATTATTTTTAATAATTAAATATAATATCCTAATTGTCTTATAATATAATCTAAAAGTATAAGACCTTTTTTGCTCTCCCTGCGATAATAATATACTATAAGTATTTGGCTTTACTAGTATGGCATATAAATATAGCCAAAAAGTAGCTATTAATAGTAGTAGATATAGGCTAAAAGAAAGGTAGATTAAGAACTAGTATATATAATTTAAAAAAACCGTAGTTATCCTATAGGAAAGTATGGAAAGTCCTATACATAATCTCTTACTAAAAACTCTACTAGCTCCTCTATACTAGAGTTTAAAGTATATATTATAAACCTTATATACTACTCCTTATTCTTAATTAAATTTAATATTGCTTTTTTATTATTATACTAGCTATAGCTATTCGCTACAAAACTATAGTATTATTTAAATTATATAAATAACTTATTATATTTAAACTTTTTTAGCCTAGGCTTACTAGTCCCTATATTTAGGATAAAGTAGTATACTAGGGCGGAGAATGTATATTTTACTAAATTTAATAAACTTAGCTAGTTCCAAGGGTTAAATTAGTAAATATTATAGTAATAGTAAGGCCCTATATTTTCTAGCTTACTCTAAAGCTCTTTCTTTAAAACAGACTTAGTAAACTAGTCTAGCCTACTGCAGAGCTCTTTATTTAGGACAGACTTAGTAAACTAATCTAGCCTACTCTAGAGCTCTCCCTTTAAGACAGACTTAGTAGATTAAATGGTATAGTCCGGCTTACTAATAAATAGCCTAAGTTAATAACCGTACGAGTTTCGCCATTACTAAGGCTTATAAGGAACCTCTTTCTTACGTCGTTACTTAGATCCGCTATAAGGTTATTAAAGTCATCTTTATATAGGTCCTTAATAATTTCTATAGTTAATTAATCTAGCGTTAAGCCTATAGCATATTTAATAATTACGAGCTAAAGCTATAGCTAGATTTTAGATTGCTATTTTCTAAATATCTAGTTTTAGCTGCCTAAAAAGTTAGTATAGGTTTCTATAATAGGTTAGAGAATAATAGTAGGTAGTAAAACACTAAATATATACTAACCGCTAACGGTAAAGCTATAAAAGTTATCTATTCCCTTAGACTCAGTTCTATACTCCCTAATTATATAATATATTGCTATTAAAACAAAAGTAATAGTATTACTAGTAAGCTTTTTAAATATATTATAAAAGCAAGGTAATTAGGTAAGGCCGTTTCATCCTTTACTATAAAATATATTAGCTATACTAGCAACTATCGTGTTAAAACGGAAGTAGTTATTACTTAGCTATTAGCTCTTATTAGTATTTTACTAAATAGTATAGGTAAAATACCTTTATATAATCTAGCGCAATAAAATTATAATTAGTTAGTAGTTCTATAATTAGTTTAGGCGCGTTATTAAACCCTAGCCTATATACCTCCATTATAACTATATAAGCCTTTATAATTACATAGTTCTTTAAAGTTCCCTATTAAGTTAAATAGCTATATATAATATTAAGATTATTAGTGGATAATTTAATATAGTATTTTTAGTATATAAAGACCTTATAAGCGGACACCAGGTTAGGAATATAATTAGCTTTTTTTATACTACTTTCGGCTGCTTAAAAATAGCTTCTAGCTATACCTTTTTTATTATACCTTTAATTAGGCCTAGAAAGCGGTTAAACCATAAGTTAATAAGATGCCCGTTATAAGTCCTAAAGTTAGCTACTAGCCTTAATAGTAAAATAGACCTACAAAGCGCAAATATAGGCTTATGTCTCTTAGGTAGGTTTCCTTTTATACGTCGCCATTATAATATCTAAAGGTACTCTTCTCTTATCTATAGCGCGGCGGTTT
>Ga0307515_10012214_pt1 | contig 16187 bp, 1 predicted proteins | sample 17_EM_MG_FD_194513 | JGI IMG/M metagenome (GOLD analysis project Ga0307515, IMG submission 194513) | Populus trichocarpa ectomycorrhiza microbial communities from riparian zone in the Pacific Northwest, United States - 17_EM | ecosystem: Host-associated > Plants > Roots > Unclassified | place...
TAAGAAGAGGATTTAGAGATCCTAACTAGGTTTAAGGAATAATATATAAAGGGCTGTTACGACGCAGTAATAAGAAAATACTTTCTTATGGACGAGCCGTATATACTTAAGCAGCTGTACTAAAAGTGGTATAGGCAACGACATAATAATAAGTGGAAAGATTTCTATATATGGTTAGATAAGAAAGTTATCTAAGACTACCTAATTATAGAAAAGGCTATAATATATATTAAAGGAGCCTTAATTATAACGTTAAAAGATTTAGAGGAGTAATTAGAGGACTAGAGAAGTAAAAGATAAATCTTAGTACCTGTAAACGAAGTTATAACACTTAGATTAATATAAGAAAGGTTTAAACTTAAGGATAAAGACGAGCTAAGAGTTAACCTAAGACACTAAGTATACTATATACTATCGTAGATAGCATATATAGATAATGCGTATAATATATATAGAGCACCAAAAGATAAGAATTAAAAATATCTAGTGAGGATATATTAGTTAATAGATAAGGCGAAATATTAAAACGCTAAATATATGCATAGTTGGCACCTAGTAGAAGTTTAAGAATAAGGGGACTTAATACTTTAGCCAGGAAGATTCCTTATAAAAGAATGCCTAGATAGATAACAATAGTAGGAATGTTTAGAGAATACCTATTTATAGTATATTAAAGATAAAAAGTAAACTAAGTATTAGCCTAAGTTAAACTAAGTATAAATAGGATCTAGTGGCTAATAGTTAGGAAAAGTAAAGGCCTATAGGATTAGAGGGAACTAGTAGTAGAGCCTTAGACCCTTAAAGGAATTTAAGGATAATACCTAAATTTATAAGTTAAGTAGTAAGATTAACAGTTTAAGGTATTAATAGATAGTAGAGCAATAAGGAACTATATCTTGCTAGCAGTAGTTAAAAAAATAGGGTTACTATATAGGAAAAAGGAATATTTTTACCTATTAGTGATAATTTTAGGAGATCTAATAGCCTATAGAGAAGGTATTATTAATCTTAAAATAGGACCTATTTAGATAACCGTTAAAGGGAGATAGATTAAGATGTCTTTTAATATATTACTATTAGGGAATAATAAGGCAGTATTAGGAATGCCTTAGTTATAGAAATATAATCTAAAGATTAATTAGATTATAGGTTAGGTTAATATTAGGGATACTTAACGCTATAAGATGCGATAATAAGCCAAGTTGGTATGGTATTAAGTAGGAGTAACCTATAAAGAAATTAAGAAAGGGTTAAGTTATATACTAAAAAGATACTATAAGTACGGCAAGAAACTATAGTCACTAGAGAGTAAAAAGCTATTAAAGTATATAGTATGGGATTATAAGATAGAATTAGAACTAGGAATAAGTCTAAGGTTCTTTTTAATCTATAAGCTTACTAAAGAAGAAGGTAGAGTACTTAAAGAGTTTATTTAGAAGAACTTATAAAAGGGATATATTAGACTATCGCAATTATTAGCGGGTTATTTAGTACTGTTTATACTAAAGAAGAATAGTAAACTAAAGCTGTGTATTAACTATAGACAGTTAAATAGCATTACTAGAAAGGATAGGTATTCTTTACCCTTAATTAGCAAAATCTAAGATAGAATAGGTAACGCGTAAATCTTTATAAAGATAGATCTAAGATAGGCATACTATTAGATTAGAATTAAGAAAGGCGATAAATAAAAGGCAGCCTTTAGGTTAAAAGAAGGACTATATAAGCTATTAGTTATATAATTTAGGCTTATAAACGCACTAGTAACGTTCTAAAAGCGTATTAATAATATATTAGGAGAATACTTAGATAAATTTATTATAGTATATCTTAACGATATTATTATCTACTTAATAACTAAGGAAGAATATAGAGAACACGTTAAATGGGTCTTAAAGAGACTATAAGAGGAATAGATGCTAGTAGCAATTAAGAAATGTAAGTTCTTCACTAGGAAGACCAATTTCGTTAGATTTATTATTAAACTAGGCCAACTTAGTATAGATCTAAAGAAGATTAAGGCTATAGTAAATTAGTAAAAACTAGAGAACATTATATAGTTAAGATTGTTCTTAGGGTTTTACAATTACTGTAAAAGGTTTATAGCGTAATAGTTAAAAGATATTAAGCTATTTACGTAGTTAATAAAGAAAGAAGAACTATAGGTATAGGGAAAGAAGTAATAAGAACTATTTAAGGAAGTTAAGAGGTTGTTTACCTAGGAGCCAGTTCTTAAAATCTATTAGCTAGGTCTAGAGACGGTTATAAAAACAGATATATTAGACTTTATACTAGGGGTATACTTTATATAAAAGCATCCAGATAAATGGTACTTAGTGGCATACTATAGTTAAAAGATAATACTACTGGAGTTAAACTATAACATCTATAATAAGGAGTTATTAGGTATAGTTACAGTATTAAAGAAATAAAAAGTATTCTTATAAGGTATAGAGAAACTATTTATAGTTAAAACGGATTATAAGAACCTAATAGGATTCCTAATAATAAAGGAACTTAACTAAAGATAGGTTAGATAGGCAGAGATACTTACGGAATACTATTTTAAGATTTAGTATACTAAGGGTATAAATAATATAAGAGCAGATACTCTAAGTTAAAAAGCTAAACTATAAAACAATAAGAAGCCATTAGGGGCTTTATTACAAAAAGATATAGATAGATTAATTAGATATAATTATCTAAAAATTATAGTAACTTAAGAAGAACTAAAGAGGATTTATAAGTCACTAAAAAGCTTTTAGGTATAAAGAATTCTAGAAATATAGCTAAAAGATCTATAGATGGATATATATAAATATTAAGAAGTGAAGTATATCCTAAGAAGTATAGTAAAGCAATTTATAGAAGATTTCTATAAAGGACTAACTTAAGGACATAACGGAGCTATAGGCTTAGTATTAAGACTCTAAAAGGAGTATATTATTAATAGAATTTGGAACCTAGTATAAAAGGTTATAAGAAAACGTTTAGATTATTAAAGGAATAAACTAATAAGGTATAAGCTATATAGAGGGCTATAACCTATTAAAATACTAGAGAGACTATAGGAGGTTATATTACGGGACTTTATTATTAAATTACTAAAATTAAGAGACCCTATTACCGGACAAGATTATAATACGATCTTAGTAATAGTAGATAAGCTTATAAAGTGGGCATACTTTATAGCGTATATAGAAGAGATATTAGTAGAAGATATCACTAAAATCTATATAAAAGAAGTATTTATAAGGCATAGAGCACTAAATAAGATTATATTAAATAGAGATCTAAGATTTATAGTAGTATTTTAGGAGGTATTCTTAGCAGAGTAAGGAGTTTAAGTCGTAACTTCTACTATATATTATCCGCAGATAGATAGTTAAATAGAAAGATTAAACTAGACACTAGAGCAGTATCTAAGGCACTATATTAATTACGTATAGAATAATTAGGTATTATTATTACTAGTTATATAGTTTATATATAATATAACACCATAAAAAGGAATAGGTATATTACTATTTAAGGCGAATTATAGATATAAGCTAAGAATATTACTATCGCTATATTAAGTAAAAAAGACAAGTAGTATAGCTAAGTAAAGGATGGAGATATTAATAAATCTTTATAAGAACCTTATAGAAATAGCTAAGGTAGTATAGTAGAGAATAAAGAAATACTATAATGCTAAGAGATCTAAGGGACTAGATCTTAAGGAGGGAGATAAAGTGTGGTTACTATATAAAAATTTTAAAAGTTAATAACTAAGTAAGAAGTTAGACTACGTTAAACTAAGACCTTTTAAAATTATATAAAGAATTTTACTAGTTACGTTTAAGTTAAACCTACTAGCTAAAATAAAAATCTACCCTATATAGCATATTATAATACTAGAGCTAGTATATAGAAATATTAAGCTACTAGTTTATAAAGCAGATATATATAGAGGACAAAAAGAAGACAAATAGTAAGTTTTAAAGATTGTTAGTTATAAGGACGTTAATAATAAAACATAGTATAAGGTAAAGTGGATAGGCTATAATAAGACTACCTAGGAACTACTAGAGAATTTAAAAAACGTTATAGAAAAGGTATAGGAGTATTGGAAGAAAATAGGTTAGGTAATATTAATAAGGAAGAATCGCTAAAGAATAAGTTACCTAAGGGGGACCCAGGAAGAGCGACTACTAAACTACTTAGAGTTATTCCCTTTATAGGAAGAGAGTTGGTTCTCTTATTACTAAGTTCCTATAGACCTTATTCTATAAGTTTCTACTTTTTAAAACGCACCTTTTTACAAACCTATTTAAGATATAAAAGATAAGTAAAGGCTAGAAGATAAGCTTTAAGAGTACGCTATTAAGCAGCCGTAGCTTCTTATTCCGCCTTTTATAATTAACGCAGTTTATTAAGGGTACTTAAGAGCTTACTATTAAGCTTTATAGCGGTAGATTAAATATAAGACCCTATAATAAATTACTTAGGAAACTTAATAATTATTAAGAGTTATAGGATATATATACTTAGCGTTAGAAATAGAGCAAACGTCACAAAACAAATAAATATTTACTTTAGTGCACTCTAAATAAAAGGAAGGTTGCTAAGATAAAGGACTTGCTAGCGTAATATAAACTAACCCCTCTTTTACATAATAAGAATACGGAGATAGCATTATTTTACCTAGCGATAGCACTATAGCGATAGTATAAGCGTAATAAGCTATAGAAGAAAGAGAAGTTACTTTAGGTATAATAAGTAATAATATTAACTAAATTAATTAGACGGATATTATACCTCTAGTAAATAACTTAGAAATATTTGGAATCTTTAAGGATAAAGATAAAAAGGAGGGAGATAGTGTTATAGACGCTTTAAGTATAATATTATAACGACTAGAAGAGGAATTAGAAGAAGCTAGTTAGTTAATATAAGTATAGTCTAGGATGGATCCGGTAGAACTATATAATAAGGAATAGTAACTAAGTCACGTAATATAATTTGTATAATCTATGTAATCTATATAATCCGCAATAAAGTAGATAGAGTATACGTACCTTATATATAAGGAGGGTTTCCTAGGAGTACGGTTATATATTTAAAGGACCACAGTCTCTACTCTAGATAGTTCTTTTCTTGTAGTAATTCTTAGAATATAATTAGAGTTAATCTGTTAGACAACCACTCCACTAGTTATTATTACGTTGTTGACTTTAGTTTATATTACCTATACACCTAGCCCATTAACGAGCCTATCGTAGTTCTTACTATAAGGTTCCGTTACATTGCCAACCTATTTTCTCTATAATAAGTCGATCAATATAGATTAAACTAAGTAGAATTTATAAATAGCCATTATAGATTCTAAATCTGGTGCTTATAAGTCTGCGCAAAAAGCTATACTTATATATAGTGTCCTTTTATTGATTTTATGTAAGGGATATTATTGCGGTCACCTTGGGTTGCCTTTAAAATAACCCCTAAACACCCCTTAGACGTCCGTCGGTTACGTGCCGGAGGTATATACCTATAGTATATAGTCTCTACAATCCTAGGGGCCTTACCTTCTTAAGAATTCGTCTCTCTTACCAATCTATCCTGTTCTATAATTATGTCCTTATAGCCCCCTATCTATAAAGTCCCCTTATATTTAAATCCTTCCTACTTTATTTTAGAAGGGTAGCTAGCTTAAGAACCAGATTGTTTATTTATATTTACTATTCTCCCTTAAAATTTTTACAATAACCTAAATAGAAACTCTATAGATACCTTATAGAAAGCCGTTATACTAAGGTAGAAAGGTCCCTTTAATAGTAAGAGATTATAATAATATAAACCTCTAGGTAAAACGGCTAAATAAGTCCTAATATCTAAATACGGTAGGAGCTTAAAGACTCTTATATACCTATAGTTACCGCTAAAAAGAGTAGATACCCTCTATAATAGTTATAATACTACTAAAAAGTAACTAGAACCCCTTTAGCCCTACCTAAGCCAATTAGAAGATTAAGCGCTAGAGGTAGCTTTAAAATCTTCCCTTAAGCTAAAAATACTAGAGGAATATACTAACGCGTTTAACTAGGGACCTAACTAGAACCCTCCTAGAAGACTACTGGCCTATAATTAGTATAGTGGCGGTATATAGACTGCTTATAAGTTAAGCGGGCCTACCCCTTTAGGAAATTAAATCTAAATACTAACTTAAGACCTAAGGCTTATTAGAAAACCTATACTAGCCACTAGTACTAATACTACCTCTATAGTAGGAGCTTCCCTAGGCCTAAGTTTAGAAGGTTAAAAGCCCTATACTAATCTCCTTTAAAATGGATATTAGGAAGCTGTTATAAAGCTCTTAGAGGCTATATAGAAGGAAGCTACTAATAAATATATTAGAACCCTTTAAGGGTAAATCTATATTACTAGTAGGGTTTAATCTAAGCTAGGTAAATTCTTTTATAACCTAGTTAAGGCTAAGGGCTTTTTAGGGGTTATTTAGTACCTACCTAAAAAGGTATAGAAGACTTAGAGAGGCACCTATATAATAAACGGAAAAAGAATATAAACTAACTAGCTAAGGCCTCTAGCTATCTAAAACTTTATTATAAACCTAACGCCTAGTATTTAGATAATTGGGTTCGCGGGGTAGATAACTTCTTTAAAATGCTAATAATATAAAATAATACTAAAGAGCGTATACACTAGATTATTAGTAAAATTAAAAACTAATCGCTAAACTAAATTGCGCTTAATTAACTTAATAAAGAATAAATTACTATATAGCTATAGCTGTAGACCTTTTTAAAGGGTTAGACCTAAGATCCGCATATTATATAATATAATAACGTAAAATAATTCTAGAATAGTATACAGCTAAACCGTTAAGATTTCCGTTGGTTTATAAACTTTATAGATACTTATACTTAATAGATAAATCTAAAGCCCTTTAAGAATAAGAACGGCAGTATCTATAAAAAGGAGAAGATTATATTTATTTAAGCTAGAATTAAGTTAGTAATTTATAATAAAATAAAGTATATAGGAGCCCTACCGCGGATTACTATATATGTGGATTTTAAATAAGCGGTTTTAAATGCTAAGAATATAGTAAAAACTAGACCTCTTTTAGTAAAAAGCTAAGGGATAATTAAAAGTATAGGTATTTTAGTAGTAATATAGGGCAGACCTAAGCTTTAAAAAAAGCCGTTCTTAAGAAAAACTTTAGAAGGGTTAAAGTTAGGGGCCCTAAGTAATAGAAAAGACTTCTAAGGCTAACCTAATACCTATTTAATGCCCTTTTAGGAACACTCTAAGAAGCTAAAAGAAAATTTCCCTAAAGGTAAATCTTATTAAAAGAATAAGTTAGGTAATAATCGCATTAATAATAAAAAAAAAGAAAAGCCCTAGTTATAGACGTCTCTTAGCTATAACTAGGGCAAGATATAGAAGGGAAGACCCTCTATATTGCTATTAAGCTAGAAATAATACTCCCTATAAGTAAGACGTATTAGTTTTAAGTACTATATAATAGCGGCGCTAAAATTAATCTTATATAATATAATTTAGTAAAGGAGTATAAACTTATCCTATTACTAAGGTAGTGAAAGCCTATTATAGGCTTTTTAGATAAGTATTAGATTAAACTATATAGTGCCTATAAGCTTATAGCGTTAGTGGCCGACATATATAACTGTACTAAGGTAGTTAGCCCGCAACCCTTTTAAGCGGCTAACTTTATAGGTTATAACTTTATCCTTAAATACCCTTAGCTTATAAAAGTAGATTTTAAGATATACTTAAAGATAGGAGCTTTAAATAGTGAAATAATAAAGAATTAGAAGGGTATATATTATTAATAAGCCTAAAGAATATCCTAGAGGATATAGCCCAAGGTAAAATAGTATACACTCTATACCTAAAGGAGTATTAGATTTAACCCCTATTTAATAATAAAATAGGTATAAAGCCTAGTATAGGTAATAACCCCTTTATAATAGAGACTTTATAGAAAACTACTAAATAGGTTACAAAGATATTATAGGGAGGCGGCGATCTTAAAGATCTTATAAGATACTTTAACCACTATAGGTTACTCTAGCTTAAGCAATACATAGAGAGTATACTTTAATACCTTAAATATTACATTATAGAATTCTCTACCCTCTATTAGCTATTATATATAACGGTATAATATATAGTAGCAACTATATATAACGGTATAATATATAGTAGCAACTATATATAAGCAACTACTATAGCGCGTAATAATACCTATAAGTATTTTAATAGAGCTTTAGGACCTACCTAATAGGAATATAGAGGATAAACGCAACCCTAATTTATTAAATATTCTATTAGGCCTAGAGGGCTTACTAAGGGTATTTTTAGGCAGATAAGCTAAAGTCCTATTATAGAACTTGGAATATAATTATATAATTAATCTAAAAAAAAAGGTAATTAATTGCCGAACTTTTCTATCTATAACCTCTCTTATAAAGAACTTAAGATTCTACGGGAGTACCTTAATAGGTTACTAGAAAAGGGGTAGATTTAGCCTAGCAAGTTACTAGTAGGCACGCTAATCCTCTTTATTTTAAAACTAGATAGAACTATAAGGCTATATATAGACTATTACGGTCTTAATAAGATTATAATTAAGAACCGTTACCTACTATTATTAGTTAGTAAAATTCTAAATTAACTATTTAGGGCGAAGATTTTTATAAAGCTAAATCTATAAGACGCCTATTATAGGCTTTATATTAAAAAGGGGGGTAAGTAAAAAACTGCTTTTAAGACTTAATACGGCTACTTTAAGTACCTAGTAATGCCTTTTGGGCTAGCTAATATACCTATAATATTCTAATTATATATTTATAGAGCTTTAGGGGGACTAGTTAACCGTATATACGTTATCTATTTAGATAATATCCTAATCTACTTAGAAGATAAGAATTAATACAAGTAATACGTCCGCAAAGTACTAAAATGTTTAAATAATTAGGGCCTCTATGCTAAGGCGTTAAAGTATATCTTTAATATTAAGTAGGTTAAGTTCCTAGGTTATATTATAATACTTATTAGTATAGTTATAGACCTTATACGGGTATAGATAATTTAAAAGTAGCTAGAGCTAAAGAGCTACTAAAATATTTAAGTATTTTTAGGCTTTACTAATTTTTATAGGCGCTTTATCTATAACTACTTAGATATTACCTAATACCTATTTAACTATATTGCGGAAGCTTTTTAAGACCTAGCTTAAGGAGTAAAAAGGAAGAAAACTAAAATGGGACTAACTAAATAGTATAAACTATGGTTATAGCCTTAAAAAGGTTTAAAAGACCTTTTAGAAACTATATATAAAGTTTATAAAAGCTTTATTACTATAGCATTTTAACCTAGATTAGCTATTAATAATAGTTACTAATATATTAAATTTTACCCTTATTAGTATCCTATTATAACCTAATAGGTATTTAAACGCTATTTAGCTCTATTAGAGACTAGTAGCATTCTATAATAGAAATTTTTAGGGGCCTAAAGTTAGGTATTATACCCACAATAAGGAACTGCTAGCTATAGTTAACTGGTTTAAATAGTAGTAATACTACCTTAAGTACGCGAGCTATACTACTTGTATACTTTTAGATTATTATAATCTATACTACTTTATAACTATAAAGGAGCTTATTGTCAGATAGTTTATATAGAGCTATTCATTAATAAAATGGGTTAATTAGTTAGTAATCTTAATGGTGTCTTAATCGGTTGTTAACCTAGGGCCCTTAGGCTTAGATAAAGATATTTACAATATACATGCCCCGTGCACGTAACTTATGCATATCCTACGCCATATAGAATATAGATTATCTAACACACCCCCTTAGCTTTAAGCTCTTTAAGGTTAAAGCTAACTACCTTCTTGTGTCCGTTAATAAGTTAATTAAACTATAATCTTATCTAATCCTTCCATCTCGCCCTAATCTTCTCCCTTAGGTCCTTTAGTTGCTTCTCCTTATTTAGCTACTCCTTAATATCTACTATTCCAATTATATTAACAAAGCTTTAAAACCTCTACTTAGGCAGGGCCTTTATAAGTCTATTAGCAATTATCTCCTTTATTACTATCTATTAAAATAGTACTCGTCTCCTTACGTATTCCTAATATAGCTAGTATTAATAGATATTAATGTATTAGAGCTTTATAATTAGCTTTACCGTATTTTCTATAATTAGTTAGAGTGTCTAGGTATTATTACAGTTAATAATTAAGGGCTTATTTAGGTATAGCGTTATTGCTTTAAACAGCCTACTAATAAAGATAGCTTTCTTTACTATCTATAATAGGGCTAACAACTTAGCTTCTGTGCTCGACGTCATTACTATATCCTACTTATTTACTCTCCAGGCGATCGGTCCCCCAAATAGCTTTATAATGTATCCTTACGAGCTCTTTCTATTAACAGAGTCATCCGTAAATAATGCATCGCTAGCATAGATAAATGATTGCGCTTTACTTCTACCGTTTATTCTATTATCTCGTCCTTTATTACGTATTCCTTTATCTCTTCCTCTACCATTTATTCCTTCCTTATCTCCTCTATAGTAGATTACTCTGCTCCTCGTACTATATAGGTACTAGATTACTACTACCGCTTAATAGTGCTTTTAGCTTAGGTTCTAATTAAACCTTACTAGCCGTAATACTATAAAAGCAATATCTAAACGCGTTATAGTGGCTATATAGAGTACTAAACCTAATTTTCTCTAATATAGCATTGTAGAAGCTAATAGGGATATAGAACGGACTAATAGGTCTATATTAGGGGACGGACACATTAGACGGATTAATCGGTAATTAGTAAAGAGGAGTTCCGATTTTGCCATAGGAGTGTCTAAAAGACGCCCTTTAAGATCTATCTTATACTAGTTAGCTATCTTCTTAATATAGGCTTCCTAGGATAGCTATAGGAGCCTTTAGCTATAATTATATAGCATATAAATTCCTAGGAACTATTTTAGCTCGCTAAGGGTACTTATCTAGTATTCTTTACTTAGCTCCTTAATTGCTTCTTAAGCTTTCTTCTTATCTATCTTTTAGTAGTAGAAGACAATATTATTAATATAGAAGAAGACGACTATTCTACCTTTTAGTATAACACACGGCTTTTAAGGGACCTCTTTAAAACCTAATTCGTTTAAGGAGCTCGTAAGGTTCTTTTACCATAATAGTAGTGATCGTTATAGTCCGTAAAGGGCTTTTCTTAAGCGTAGTACTCTATCTATCTTTTCTTTATTAAACCCTAGCGGTAACTTTATATAGACAACCTTATTAAAATTATAATAGACAAATGCGTTAACTATATCTATCTATATTATCTATAGGTTAAATTTTATAGTAATCGCTATAAGGGTTCGGAAGGTCGTACTAGCTAATATAATAGCTCTTATAGGTAGGTCTCCTAGGGCCTATTAATTTCTATATACTACTAAGCATGCCTTATATTTCTAAAGGAATTCGTACTTATCCATCTTATAAATAAACACCTACATTAAGCTAAGGACCTGCTATCCCTTTATATACTTCTTATCTATTTCTTAAAACAACCTTATTTAATAATAAAATTGGAGATAGGCTTATTAAGCCTTTTAGAAATAATCTTAAAGAGGATATATATTAAGGTCCTTAATTAACTAAGGTAGAGGAGATAAGTTCTTTTTATGTAATCTAATATTACATATTCTACCTAATTTTAGCTTACTATTATTAAGTCGACTATTAAGGTTAAACTTCCTTCCTGCTAAGAAGGCGCCATAATAGGCTAAAGTAATCCTTTTAGTAATAAAGTCTTTAAACCTATTATCGCCGGCTTCCTTAAATAAGTCATTAAATACCCCCTAAGTGTTAAACCCGTCTCCTATTAGTTGGATAATGTCCTAATTTTATATATCTGGCTTTATAGGATACTTAACGTAAAAGGCACATAGAGATTCTTTATCTTCTTCTATTAGAGGTGGCGTATAATATATATCTTTAAGAGCTCTTACAAGCTTAAGATCTGCTAACTTATTAAAGGCTTAAACTGGCTTATTAACGTCGTCGTCTTCCTCTTAAATTAATGGTTTAAATACTTCTTTATCGTCTTCTAGAAGGACCTCGTTCTTAGTTTAGGTATTAGGTAGTTAAATCTTCTTAATTAATATATCTAATTCGGCGTATAGGTCCTTTAAGATATCCATTTACTTGCCGTTAAAGAACGTCTTTTTATTAAAGATAACGTCCCTAATAGAGATAATAATACCTTTATATAGGATCCAGATTTTATAGATATTAGTAGAGTTATAGCTAATAAAATAGCTAATATAGGCTCGCGAATCTAGCTTACTTAGCCTTTTCTTCTTTAACTGGGCGTCTAACGTTATCGCGTACGCCCTACAGTTGTAGGCTTTTAGGTGCGCCAGTTGTGGCTTTTTTAATCTCCTATTAGCTAGGAAGGTATAAAACCTCTTATATAGCAATATCTAACCGTTACTTTCCCGTAGCGTTTAATCTTAAAGGTAAACTATATAGTTAACTATCTTATTCTATAGGTCGTATAGTAAATTAGCAGTAATTCTTATTACTTATACTCTCTTAATAATTATACCCCCTAAGCGTTTAGCGGTACTATTTTAAGCTTAGGTATATAGCGCCGAAGGCTTAAATATAATCCCTTAAGTCCGTAGCTATTTAAGGGTTCTCTTTCTCCCTAGCTCGTTGTCTGATTTAATAGTATTAACTTTAAGGTTATACCTTAGACAAATCCACTAGACAAAATCTTTAAGTACCTATAGTATCTCCTTCTCCTTATTATGCGTTATTATAAAGTATAGAAAGGATTTTCCTAAGTAGGTATTATAAATAAGCATAACTTATATAAATCTAGTATATACTTTCTTAAGGTTAGTCTAGTTAATATAGAGGTTAAAATAGGGTTTATTAATTTTTTATTTTAAGAACCTTCTTAAGACCTAACGCTTAATTTTAGTAAGACTATAGTATTAACATTCCGTTGTCTTAAGGCCTTAAAGCTTAACTCTTAGGGCGTTAATACCTAAATAATAAAGGCTTATAGGTCCTAGGTATCCTAGACGCAGATACTATAAATATATATTACCTTTTAAATCTAGATAAACGTCTTTTAATAATATTCTGCGCTTCCGTTATAGGCGTAGTAGTTAACTTAAATTAAGGGCACTAGTAGCCATACACCCCCTAAATAATACATATACACCCCCCAATTAATACGCGTATACCCCCTACTAAATAGGCTTAGACCCTTCCTCTTCACGTTAGAACGTTACGTGTGTTTGACTTATATGCATCTACATCGCGAAAATCAAACTTTTAAAATGCAACTTTTATAACTATACCACCATAATTAAGTCTTAATTTTAATTATAGTACAAGTAGTAGAGTTTAAATTAAAGTTAGAATGCACTAAAGGACCCCTTAGTAAAGTCCTGTAGAAAAGGCAAGGCCCTACAACCTCTATAAGCCTCTTAAATATTACCGCTAACACTTAGTAAGGCACTTATAGCATCTTAACTTCTACCACCATTCTTACCACCTATAATACTACCTGCACTACTACCTATATACTCCTAAGTTAATTAATTAAATTACGTGGTGACTTATAAGGCAGTATATAAACTAATTTAGCTACTACTACCTCTACTTGTTGTCTGCGAGCTGCCTTTACGGGTACGCCCGCTCCCACGCCTACGCCCACGCCCGCGCCTACGCCCATAGGTAGTATATATAGTATTTCGCTCAAATATTAAGGGCTTGCAATAAGTTGAGGTATTGATATAACGTCTATTTATAGAGCCAGCTGTAGAGCCAGCCGGGCGGCCGCAGCGGCGCTTAATAGTTAAAGGCTCTTAGATAAGGAGCAGAGGATTAATAGGTGGGCTAGTAGGAGGATCTAGCAGAGGGCGATTAAACCACTAGTATACGTCGATTTCGGTAAGCTGTATTTTTAGTACTAAGGTGGCGCTTTAGTGCAGCTGCCTATAGAAAGTATAGTAGCATAGAAGGCCGTATACTGCAGTCCATTAGCCGCTATAATTTAGCTAGTAATTAGCTACCTTTATAAGCTGTAGTTGGTTCTTAAGATAACGGAGGCATAGAGGCGTTACTTTAGTAAGAATATCTTTAAACTCTAGCTCGTAAACGTTATATAGTGGGCAGTCTCTCTACCTCGCGATTATTATTATATAGTTATTTATATCATTCTTAATAAGGTTCTTAATATTCCGAACTACGTTAAATAAGTCGCCATTAGATACTATAAGGAAGCGCTTTAATTTAGTATACGCGCCCTTAAGTTGCGATAAGACACTAGAAAATATACGTTTAGTTAGCCTAGAATATTATATATAGCTTAATATTTCACTTACCAATTTCCAAAGTACATCTAAATATTAGTATAGTAACTCACAAACTCCCTCTAATATAGCCACCACTTATCGCATAAGTAGTCAGTAAGGCGCACTTAATCGCGGTAGTCCTCTATAAGCTAGTCCTAAGCAGCAGTAAACCTCTTAGAAAACTTTTAGCTATAGTACTTAGCCTAGCGCTTTATAAAGTTATTATAGTGCTCTTATGTTTTAACCTTTTTCTTATTTAATTAATCTGCCCTTATAACCTAATTATCCTATATATGCGTAAGGGCGTTCTTAGCTATATACTAAAGGTAGAGTAGCTAAGAAACTAACCGGAAGTATCGCTGTAGTGCATTTTTAAGAGCTTGCTCCTTATCTATAATTATAACCTTTAGAGCCATATTATATTAAGAGTAGAGAAGATAGATCTATTAAATTATAAAGTTATAGTCGCCTTCTATTTCGCCTGGTAGAAAGTAATAAGCAAGCTTAAAGTTCTACCTAGTATTATTAATGCCTACTGCGTATAGAAAGGGCATCTTAAACTTATTTGTTTTATAGGTGTAGTTAAGTAATAAGACGTTAGGATTCTTCTAAAAGTATTTAAGAGACTCTAAATAAGCAAAGAATAAGTATTTAAGGTGATTACGATCGTCTTCCTTATGCGCGAAGTAGTATTTAGATTTAAGATCGTCGCCTCTATATTCGCTAAGAGCCTTAAGCAATACCTATATAGGGGGGAGCCCACTAAGTAGCTTCCTCTTATTTGCCTACCGTTTATTATAGATATCTTAGAGGCTAATTATAATGTCCTTCTTAAGCAGACTTATGAGTATTTTGCTAGGCGTAATACTATTAGCCAATATATTAGCAATCGTCTTATTTATTTCCTTAGTACGCTAGCGGTAATACAGTAGAGCTGTAGTATGCGTAAAGGCTTCGTAATTATAAGTTAGTTCCTATACTTCTACCTACTACCTAATTGCCGTACGTGTAAGGGTAAGTTTAAAAGGGCAGTCGGTTATATAAGAGCCAGTAAGGCGCTTTCTGGCAGTCCTTTTATAGCTATTACTTTTGGCGCACTAGAGCCACATTTTGCGCATAGTAGGTAGTAACTGCTTGTCAGTTTTTAAGCGGAAAGTTGTTACCGCATAGCCCTGCCCTTTAACGAACTCGTGGATGTTATTAAGGGCAAGGCTTATACAATCGTACAGCTTTAACGGAGGCGGGCTGAGAGCTATGGTAGGTGTGGGGAAAATAGGGCAAATACAAGGTGTTGATTTAGGTATGGGCGCGCGAACATACGTAACGTTTTAACGTAAAGAGGAAGGGTCTAAGCCTGTTTAGTGGGGGGTGTACGCGTATTAATTAGGGGGTGTATGTGTATTATTTAGGGGGTATACAGCTACCAGTGCCCTAAATTAAAAGCTAATAGACTTCCTAATTGGACGTACTTAATAGTCTATTATTTATAATATTCTTCCATTTAATATAGGATTGTATTATCCTTCCGAACTAGAAAATTATTATCTCCTTTTATTAGGAAAAAATTTACCAGCATCTAATTTTACTTTTCTGCCATTTTAGCATTTTCTAGCATTTTTAGCATTTTCTAGCATTTAGCAGCTAAATGCGACATTTATTACTAAGTACTAGCATTTAGCCGCCAAATGCCGCATTTATAATTAAGTATTAGCATTTAGCTGCTAAATGCTAGAAAATGCTAAAATGGCAGAAAAGTAAAATTAGATGCTAGT
>Ga0307515_10012215_pt1 | contig 16187 bp, 14 predicted proteins | sample 17_EM_MG_FD_194513 | JGI IMG/M metagenome (GOLD analysis project Ga0307515, IMG submission 194513) | Populus trichocarpa ectomycorrhiza microbial communities from riparian zone in the Pacific Northwest, United States - 17_EM | ecosystem: Host-associated > Plants > Roots > Unclassified | place...
GCTCCGGCCCGGTCTCGGGCCCGGTTCCGGTCGCTGGAGCGACGCGCTGCCGGCGGGTTTCTCGCCACCAGCGCAGCAACGACCATGGCGGACGCACTCGCAGCCCGCCCGCGATCCCGGCCGACGCCTGCACCTGCGGGGCGCGGCGGCGGCCCGTCAACAGGCGAACGACCCGGCGCAGCCGGTTGCTACGAGGCACGGAAGCCACAGTGGCACACCTCCAGCTCCTCGATCGCCAGGTCGCGCGACGAGGCCGCCAGCTTCGGGCCGGTCCACTTCACCGGCTTGGCGTCGCGGATCGTCCAGGTCCGTACCGGGGTCTTGCGGTCCGCCGCCAGCACCGTGATCTTGCCGTTGCGGGGCTTGACCGCGTTCGACTTGGCGGTAAGGCCCTCGCCGGAGCATTCCAGCAGCCATTCGAACAGCGCGTTGGTGTCCGTGAGCCCGCGCTTGAACACCAGGTTCGGCCACTTCATCCGGCCGAGCAGCTTGTGCGTGAAGCCGTTCTGTCCGCCCTCGGCGAGCTCCTCCACGTCCAGTTGCACGGACAACCCAGACACCTCGGTGAACGCGCCGATCGTCGTGCCGTCGATCTCGAAGAGAAAGTTGCCGACGAAGGGCGGATCCATGGTGCGCGCGTCAGCCACCCTGCACTCCTGTCCATGCGCGTTCGTTCAGGCCGCCGACCTCACGCAGCAGCCGGATCCGGTCGCCGTGCTCCAGATCCAGCAGCCGGTCGAGGTCCCAGTGCAGGTGGTACGCCAGGAAGGCGATCTCCTGCCAGAGCTCGTCGTGGGCGTAATGCCCTAGCCCACCTCCACTGACGTCCGCGGGAAAGGGGCGCCCGGCTCCAGCGCCTCCAGGATGCTCGGGTCCTGGAAGTTGACGATCCGGTAGAGGTCCTGCAGGTAGCCGAAGTCGCTGACGAACAGCGACTCGATCGTCTTGGTGGTCACCCGCTGCACGGTGCCCAACTCGGTGACGACCCGGGACAGCACGATGACCGTCGCGTACGCCTCGTTCTCCTTGACCCGCCCGTCGCGCAGCGGCTCGATCTCGTCGCGGGCGCACGCCAGCCGCATGATCCCCGTCTTGTGCAGGGTCCCGTGCTCGTCCACGAACCCCTTCGGCAGGGTGAACGGAAACTCGGTCTGCAAGCTCATGCCCGATGCAGCCCCTCGTGCGTGATGGTCACCTTCTCGGTCGCCACCTCGTTGCTGCCGGCGTCCAACTCGGCGCCGGTCCACTTGGAGACCCAGCCGCGCTCGAAGTTCCAGCGGGCGACCTCCTTCTTCTGCGAGTCCTTGATGACGATGGAGCCGTCGCGGCGGGCCGCGTCGACGTCGCCGTCCTCGACCTGCTTGCGCCATTCCCACAGCGCCTTGGACTCGTCGATCCGCCGCTCCAGGGTGATGTCGCTCCACTTCATCGCGCCCGGCACCTTGCGGATGATCATCTTTCCGTCCTTGGTGGCCTCCTTGTACTCGATCGTCTCGGTTTCCGACTCGACGCCCGAGCACTTGCGGAAGCTGGCCATCTCCACTCCGCCGATTTCCAGCACAAAGTTGAAAGTGGTCATCAGATCAGGCATGACGAAACTCCCCTTTACTCGCTTGCGGCTCCGCCGCCCTGCCACTGACTGATCCGGAAGATGACGAACTCGGCGGGCTTCACCGGAGCGATGCCGATTTCGACGATGAGCTTGCCCTCGTCCACCGACGAGGCCGGATTGTTGCTCTCGTCGCAGAGCACGTAGAACGCCTGCTCGGGGGTGGCCCCGACGAGCGCACCCTGGGTCCACAGGCCGCGCAGGAACGAGGTGATGTTGCGCTTGACCCGCTGCCACAGGTCGAAGTCGTTCGGCTCGAACACCGCCCACTGGGTGCCGCGCTGGATGGACTCCTCGACGAAGTTGAAGAGCCGCCGCACGTTGATGTAACGCCAGCTGGGGTCGGTCTTGGCGAGCGTACGGGCACCCCAGATCTTGGTGCCGTAGCTGCCGAAGGAGCGGATGCAGTTGACCCCGTCGGGGTTGAGCAGGTCCTGCTCGCCGTTGGTGACGTCGTTCTCCAGCCGGACGATGCCGCGCAGCGGCTCGTTCGCCGGCGCCTTCCACACGCCGCGGGCGGCGTCGGTGCGGGCCCATACCCCGGCCACGTGCCCGGCCGTGGGCACGGTCAGGTAGAGCTCGCCGTTGTTGGCGCCGGGCCGGGCCAGCGGGTTGTTGACCACGACGTTCGGGTAGTAGAGCGCGCCGAACGCCGAGTCGCGGGCCAGCCGGGAGCGCCATTCGAGGGCCCGGGTGGCGTTCAGCCCGGGCGGGGTGTCCAGGATCGCCATCTTGTTGTGCGCGGCCTCGCAGTAGTCGATCAGCTGCTTCTGCGCGCCGAGGAACATCTCCTCGTCGATGCTGCCGTCCTCGCGGGTGGCGACGGTGACCAGGTCGGGGATGGCGACCATGGTGACGTTCTCGGCGATCGCCAGGCCCTGGTAGCCGGTCCGGTCGCTCTCGCTGCCGACCAGGTCGGCCGGGGTCACCGAGACCGTGGAGACCGGGGGGATCTCCAGGGTGTAGCGGCCGGCGGCGGGGGCCCGCTCGGCCAGGCTCTGGCCCTGCAGCGGCTGCACCTCGATCCGGACGAACTTGGACCGCTCGTTGACCGTCTTCTCGACCGCGCGGGCGCTGCGGCCGGTGAACTGCAGCCCGCCCAACTCCTCCTGCAGCGCGCCGTCCTGGTAGACGCGCAGCGTGTGGTCGGCGGAAGCACCGTCGCCTTCCGCCGGCGCGGGCGGCGGGACGACCTCCACCTCCAAGCGCGCGGCCGGGTCCAACGCGGACAGTCGTACGCTGCCGGCGTCCGGGTTACTGGCCGTGGGCAGGGTGGTCGCCGGCTTACCGGCGCTGCCGTTGCCGTCGCTCGCGTTCTCGCCGGGAACCCGGCAGATGTACGCGGCGCTGCCACCGTTCTCGAAGAAGCCGCGGACGGCGTGTGGGAGCAGCGCACCGCGCACGAACCCGCCGTAGACGCGTTCGTACTGCGGCCAGCTGGTGACCAGTTGGGGCTTCACGCCCGTCGGGTCGGTCGGATCCCCCTGCTCGCGGTCGTAGCGTTCGGTGAAGCCGACGAACGCGGCCACTGCGGTGCCCACCCCCTCGATGGGCATGGAGCCGCTTGGCTGCTCCTCGATGTAGACGCCCGGTGCTCCGTACGACGCGGCCATGGAAAGAGCCCCCTAGTCAGGCCTGTACCGCGCTGGTCAGCAGCGCGGGGTCAAGATCGGATTCGTAGAACTCGCCGTAGTGCAGCGGCGGAAAGATCCGCATCAACGGGTGGCGCGACGAGCAGGCGACCACCTTGACCGCCGGGAACCTGTGCACGATCACCTGCACCAAATCGTCGGTGGCGCGCTTGTCGAGGTCCAGGACGATCACGTCCGGCAGCGCCTCCAACAGCCGGGCGAGTACGTCGGTCCCCGCTGTGTCCATCAGCTCGATCCCGTCGATGCGCAGGATGTCCTCCAGCCCGAGGCGGTGCAGGGCACTGAAGTCCCCCATGAGGACCCGGGTCATCGCGCACCTCCCCGGTCGCCGCCGACCCTGACGAGCGTGCGCGCGCTCCCGCGGAAGAAGAAGGTGCGGCGGTGCAGACGAAGGTGCAGGGCCTTGCCGCCGGCCCGGAACGGCGTCGATGCTGGATCTAGGGGGTTCACCGGTGAAGCTGTCCACGCGCCAGGAGACAATGCCCGCCGACCTGGCACTGATGGCACACATGCCCAGGTCCAAGCACAGCGAGGGCGAGCGACTCAAGGACAAGGCGCACACGGGCCTCGGCTTCCGCGGCCACAACAACGCGAACTGAGCGACGATGGGATACGGGCTGGGCGTCGACCTCGGCACCACGTACACCGCGGCGGCCGTGCGGCACGGCGACACCACCGAGGTGCTCACGCTGGGCGTACGGCGCGCGGAGGTGCCATCGGTCGTGTACGTGGGCGCGGACGGCGCCGTACTGGTCGGCGAGCCGGCCGCCCGGCGCGGGCAGAGCGAGCCCGGCCGCACGGCGCGCGAATTCAAGCGGCGGCTCGGCGACCCGGTGCCGCTGCTGGTGGGCGGCGCGCCGTACTCGCCGCACGCCCTGATGGCCCGCCAACTCGAACACGTCGTGGCAGCGGCCACCGCGGCCGAGGGCGAGCCACCGGCGGCCGTCGTGGTCACCTGCCCGGCGAACTGGGGGCCGTACAAGCGCGAGTTGCTGCAGCAGGCGACGCGCCTGGCGGACCTGGGCTCGGCCGCGCTGCGCACGGAGCCGGAGGCCGCGGCGGTGCAGTTCGCGGCCGGCTCCCGCATCAGCGACGGTGAGATCATCGCGGTGTACGACCTCGGCGGCGGGACGTTCGACGCGGCGGTGCTGCAACGGACGAGGGACGGCTTCGTGCTGCTGGGCGAGCCGGAAGGCATCGAACAGCTCGGCGGTGTGGACTTCGACGAGGCGGTCTTCGAGCACGTACTGGCCACGCTGGGCGTCCCGGCGGAAGAGCTGCCGGCCGACGACGCGGACGTGGTGGCGGCCCTGGCCCGGCTGCGAAGCGACTGCGTGGAGGCCAAGGAATCGCTGTCCGCGGACACCGAGGTGCTGATCCCGGTGGCGCTGCCCGGGCTGCACACCCGGATCCGGCTCACCCGCGGCGAATTCGAGACCATGATCGGACCGCCGCTGACCGAGACGGTCGGGGCAATGCGGCGGGCATTACGCTCGGCACGGGTACGGCCGGAGCAGTTGCGCGCGGTCCTGCTGGCCGGCGGATCGTCGCGGATCCCCCTGGTGACGCAGGTGCTGGGCACCTCCTTCGGGCGGCCTACGGTGCTGGATCCACACCCGGAGCACAGCATCGCGCTGGGGGCCGCCCGCCTAACCGGGCCAATCGGCACCCCCGAGCCCACTCCGATGCCCGCGACGGGCGCGGCAGCGGTCGACACCTTGACGTCAGACGCTGTCTCGGGCCTTCCCACGACGGCTGGCCGAGCACCAACCCTCGCTCCGGTTCCAGGCTCGCTTCCGGTCCCGGATTTGGGCGCGGTCCCCGTTTCGGCTTCGAGTGAGGGTCGTGCCTTGTCGCCGACTCCGGCCCGGGACGCCGTTGCGGCCGCCGCTGGGGTGTCGGCCCCGGGGAGTCGGATGCCGGTGCCCGCATACGATGCGGCGGCGGGTGGCGGCGGGCTTCCCGACACCTCGACGACTCCGACGGCTCGGTCGCCGCGGCGGTGGCCGCGGTTGCTCGTTGCGGGCGTTGCGGTGCTGGTGGTGGTTGCTGCGGTGACTGCTGTCGTCAAGCTGACCGGGCGGGAGGAGTCGCCAAACGTGGCGGCGTGTGGCTTCCAGGATGACTTCGCCGGCGACGCGTTGGATCCGGCCTGGCGGCAGACCCGGCCGGACGCTCGGGTCGTCGTCGCGGACGGCGTCGCCAAGGTCACCGCGCCGGACGGCGCCGACATCTACGAGACCTTCCTGGACGCCCCGATGCTGCTGCGGCAGGTGGCCGGCACCTTCGTCGCAACCGCCGACGTCACCGCGGATCCGAGCCAGTTCTACCAGGGCGCGGGAGTGATCCTGTGGGACGACGCCGAGCACTATGTCCGGGTAGAGCGCGGCCGGGGCGAGGCAGACGTGATCATCTTCGAATACAAGAACGACGGCACCCACCAACAGGTCCACTCCACCCGACTCGGTGATCCGGACACCGTCCGCACCGATGTGGACCAGGTGGTCCTGGAACTCGCCCGGACCGGCTCCACCGTGCGAGCCCGCTGGCACCCGGCCGACCAACCGGCCTGGTCCGACCTGGGCAGCATCACCATGGATCTGCACGCCACGGTCCACATCGGCGCATCGGTACTAAACCGCGCCCAACGCGGCGCGAAGCCGGCCACGTTCGACGCCACATTCACCAGCTTCGCCGTAGCCTGCTAACACCGAGCCGCAGCACCCTTCTCCCGGTTCCTTCCGATGCGATCTTGGAAAGCATGGGTGCGACGGGTCACCCAAACTGCACAAGAATGCCGGCAGCACCGACAATAAGCGCCGAATGTGCTGATTTGCCGGGTCGGTGATTCCACATTGCGGAACACGCGCCCACCCGCCGGGACCGCAGCCCGCGATCCGGGACCCGGGTCCATCAGACGGGAAACCCGGCCACGGACAGCGTCACCCGCGCAGCCAATCCCGGAACCCAACGCAGGACACATCACGGCCAGGCGCGCGGCAACCACACCGAGGACCGCCGACGACGCCGGACCCCTCACCAAACGAGGCGAAACGCTCCAAGATCTGACCCAGGCGGGCGGCCCATTCACGCAGCACGACGCAACCTCGCCCGCCGACGACCCTGAGTATCTCCAGCCACCCCAATAGCCGCTCGGAGGGCCAACACACTCCGCGGCGCGGATGGGTAGCGGGGAGGCCCCGGAGACCGGCAGCCCGGAAGGCCTTAGCTTGGGAACGGCGGTGTCGGTTCGGTTGGGGTTAGGCGTGGTGGGGGCGGGTGCCGATCACCAGGGCGAGTTGGATTGCGCCCGTGACGATGAGCCAGATGCCGGTGAGGTAGACCAGGGTTGCCAGGCTCGGGCCCGGCCAGATCAGGATGACCAGGCCGCCCAGCAGCAGGATGATGCCCAGCGCCGCCGCTACCAGGCGCATCCTGCCGTCGTACTGGTTGCCGAAGGCTGTGACCAGTTCCGCTATGCCGCCGATGATCCAGGATGCGCCGATCACCGTGGCGACCGCGACCAGCGAGAGCAGGATGTTGCGGACGCAGAACACGCCGGCCAGGACGAACAGCACCCCGATGACGCCGGCCAGGGTGCGGGAGGCCGGGTCGGCCGAGGTGGCCGTGACCGCGTTGATGATGCGGATGATGCCGTGCACCAGCAGCCAGATGCCGAAGACCGCCGCGCCGACCAGCAGCGTCGCTTCGGGCCAGGCCAGCACCATGATGCCGAGGACGACCGAGGTTGCCGCGCCGGCTACCGCGAGCCACCAGATCATGCTTTCCGTGCGTCGCTCGTCCAGCCACGAGTGCCCCAGCGGGGCCTGGTTGGACACCGTCTCGGACATAACGCCTCCCGACGTGGCCGGGCAGCCGTGCACCGTGCCGGCCCCGCGGCCGAGGCTGGTCCACTTCGGCGGAATTGTCCGTCGCAGGAACCCTCGCCTGGAACGACTGTAGCGGAACGGCTACGAAAGGTCAGGGGCCACAGTGGGCCGACCGTTGGCCGTCGCCGTCGAGCCGGACCGTACCGTGATCGTCTCCGTCGGCGGGCCCGCCGCCGTGCGCAGCGCCGCGTCCATGGTCACCGTGACGACCAGGTCCAGCCCCGGTTTCAGCTGGCCGCCCAGCGCCGACCAGAAGTCCGAATTTTCTGAGCCGTCGCCGCTGCGCAGCCGCAGGCTCGGCAGCGGGCGCACCGTGGCGAACGCGCCTTGCAGGTGCTCCACCGGGATCACCGGGTGCAGCAGCAGCGCCGACAACACGTCGCCGAGCAGCGAGTGTTCGTCGCGGACCTCGCTGGTCCACGCCGTTACCAGGTATCGGCAGTCGACCCGGGGCAGCGGGTCGCGGCGGAAGCGGCGGCCGTCCGGCTCCTCGATGATCACCTCGCCGAAGTCGCGCTCGGACAGGTTCGGGCGGATGTCCCACAGGTAGAGGTCGACCGTCGGGCGCGAGGACAGCGCCGCCGACCATTCGCCGTCCGGGGCGGCGAAGGCCACGTCCACGTCGCGGGCCGGCAGCGGCACCGTCGTGCGTAGGAAGGCTTCCAGGGTCTCATCGAGCAGGTGCAGCATCGGCGTCTCGATTCACCAGGTCGAAGTAGCGGTCGAACTCCTTCTCCGTGCGCAGCCGGCCGAGCTTCTGGAACTCGCGTTTCACCGACAGGACCGCGTGGCGCATGGTGATCGGGCTGTCCTCCGCCGCCGCCAGGAACGCCGCGCCCAGGGCCGCGTTGCTGATCACCCCGCCGGTGATCTTGAATTGCCGGGCCAGGAAGTCCAGATCCAGGTCCACGACCGGCGCCGTCTTCGGGAACGCGCCCGCCCAGATGGCCCGGCGCTCCGGTTCCTCCGGCGCCACGAAGTCGATCGCCACCGAGATCCGGCGCAGGAACGCCGGGTCGATGTTGCGCTGCAGGTTGGTCGCGAGGATCACCAGACCGTCGTACGTCTCCAGCCGCTGCAGCAGGTAGGCGACCTCGATGTTGGCGTACCGGTCGTGGGCGTCGCTGACCTCGGACCGCTTGCCGAACAGGGCATCCGCCTCGTCGAAGAAGAGCACCAGGTCGCCCGCGGCCGCCGCGCCGAAGATCCGCTCCAGGTTCTTCTCCGTCTCGCCGATGTACTTGCTGACCACCGCCGACAGGTCCACCTTGTACAGGTCCAGGCCCAGATCGCCGGCCACCACCTCGGCGGCCAGGGTCTTGCCGGTGCCGGACGGGCCCGCGAAGAGGCCGACGACGCCGACGGACGGCACCGGGCTGAACCGCCAGCGGCCGTACACCGTCTCTCGGCCGCGGTGTCGCGCGGCCAACTCGTGCAGTTGCCGGGCCTCGTCGGCCGGCAGGATCAGGTTCTGCCAGGTGCGGCGCGGGCGGATGCGGACCGACACGCCGTCCAGATGGCCGCCGGCCAATCGCCGTACGGCGGGAGCGACCTGCCCCGAGTCGGCCGCCGCCGCGGTGGCGACGAGCCGCAACTGCTCGCGGTTGAGCCGGTACGCGGGGTCCGGCTCCCGCCCCAGCAGCGCCGCCCAGTCCGCGGCGTCGGCCTCGCCGTCGGCGACGTACAGCTCCTGCCACGGCCGGGACGGCACCGACTCCAGCGGCAGCTCCCCCGGCGACGACAGCACCCAGCTCAGATGCCCGGCCCGGGTCACCGCGTCGCGGTCCGCGGCGCTCAGCGGCGCGTCGAGCTGCAGGACGACCACGAGGTTGCCGATCGTCGCCTCCCGCACCACGGCCTCGACCACCGGCGGCGCGCTGACCAGCAGCCCCGCCCCGGGCCAGCGGCCACGCACGGCGCGCAGCCGGCTGTCGCGGTCGCCGCCGTGCACCAGGAGCAGCCCGCCCGGCCGCCCCGGCGAGGCCTCCTCGGCCGGGGACACGACCGTGCCCGCCGGCAGCAGCGGGTCGGGGAACGTGTCGCCGCGCAGGTGCCAGATCAGCCGGGCCGCGGGTTCCCCGGTCAGCGTCGCCCAGGGGCCGTCGCCGGCGAGCCGTACCAGGCCGGCGCGGCGCAGCCGGGATCCGGGCGCGAGGGCGCGGTCGCCGGGATGCCCCGCGTCGAAGAAGATCCGTGCCAGGCTGGCCAGGGTGAGCCGCGGCAGCTGCACCGAGTCCTGCACGTACGCGACCAGCCGCTGCCGGGCCGGCGACAGCTCGACGGCGACGAGCAGCGCGAGCACCTCCGCCTCACCCACCGGCAGGTGGGCGGCCCGGCACAGCGCGGCGAACGGCGACGGCCCGTTGAGCGCGGTCGCGAACTCCCGGCGCGCCGCCGCGATCTCCTCGGCCACGCCCGCGCGGACCGCAGCGACCTGGGACGGGCCCGGCCCGTCGAGGCCGGGCAGGCCGGCGAGCAGTTGGTCGACCTCGTCGTCGCCCACGTACAGGCCGGCGAAGTCGCGGGGCACCCGGCCCTCGGCCAGCCGACAGATCAGCGCCTCGCGCTGCAGCAGCGGGTCGGCCAGCCGCGCCCACACGTCAGATGACGCCTTCCCGGGTCGCCACGGCGACGGCCTGCGCACGGGTCCGACAGTTCAGCTTGGTCAGGACGTCGTGCACGACGTTTTTCACCGTGCGTTCGGAGAAGCATAGATCCTCGGCGATGCCGCGGGTGTCCTGGCCGTCGGCGAGCAGCCGCAGCACCGAGCGCTCGCGGGTGTTCAGGCCGGTCGGGCCGAGGTGGGAGGTCTGGGTGGCGTGCAGCAGCAGCCGGGCGAGCAGGTCGCCGGGCAGCGCGACCGAGCCGGCGACGACCGCGCGCAGGCTGGCGATCAAGGTATCCGGGGTGAGGTCGCCGTGCGGCAGGACCGCGCCGACGCCGGCGTCGACAAGCTCGCGTACAGCCTGCTCGTTGACGTCGCGGAGGGTCGCGACCAGTCGGGTCGGGCGGCCCTCGACCATCCGGACGGCCCGGCGCAGCGTCGGACCGGCGTACTCGAAGACCAGGACGTCCAGGCCGTGCGCGACCGGGGTGGGCGCCAGGGCCGCGCTCTCGCCGCGGACCACGAAATTGGCCTGCTGCAGGCATGCGGCCATGCCGCGGCGCACGATGGCGTGGCTGTCGTCAATCCAGACGGTCGGCGGCCTAGCTGAAAGCATGATCCTCCCCCAGATCAGCGGTGACCCGGGTCGCCCGCAGCCACATGATGCTCCAGCGAAGTCGATCAGAACAATAGCTTCGCCGGCATTGTCGTTGATCCAACTCTGTTGCCCTTTCCGCTGCCCAATGGTGCATCATCAACACCCGCTATACAGCAGTGGTTCGGGGGTCCTACGCTCGGTTCATGCCGAGGTACTCAGCGGAACAGATCTATGGATTCGCCCGCCGCGCCGGGTTCACCCCCGACGAGGCGGCGACCATGACCGCGATCTCGCTGGCCGAGTCCGGGGGCAACAGCAAGGCCCACAACCCGCGCGGCGAGGACTCGCGCGGGCTGTGGCAGATCAACGGCCGCGCGCACCCGAGCTTCCTGACCAAGTACAACCTCTTCGACCCGCAGGACAACGCCAAGGCCGCGTTCGAGGTGTCCCGGAAAGGGTCTGATATATCACCCTGGACGGTCACCCACGGCGGCAACAGCGCCCGCTACCTGCGCTTCAAAGAGGACGCACAGAACGCCGCGGTGGCCTTCGGGGACGGACCGGGCCGCGGCGTCTGGACCGGCACCCCGGGGTACGGCCACCCGGTCTCCGCGGACCGGCCCGGCGGCAGCACGGGAAATGATCTTGCGCAGACGGTACAGGCCGAGGACCAAAGTGGAGGTCAGGGTGGTAGCGGCGGGGAAAACAACGCCGCACTCGACGAATTCCTGCGGGTCGCCAAAGCGCAAATCGGCGACCGATACGTCTTCGGCGCGGAGGTAAAGCTCAACGACGCGGATCCGGACGTGTTCGACTGCTCGGAGTTGACCCAATGGGCCGCTCACCAGGCCGGAACGACGATCCCGGACGGCGCCACCGCGCAATATCTGCACCTCAAGCAGAAAGGTCTGCTGATTCCGGTCTCCGAGGCGAAGAACACCCCGGGTGCCCTGCTCTTCTCGTTCGACCGCGAGCCCCGCCCCGGCGACGGCCGCACGCCGGGCGCGCACGTGGCGATCAGCCTCGGCAACGGCCGGATCGTCGAGGCCGCGAACCCGCGCTCGCCCGTCCGCGAGGCGGACGCGGGCAACCGGTTCGAGTTCGCGGCGGTCCTGCCCGGCATCTCCGACGGCACCGGGACACCACGCACCGCGCCCGCCGTCGCGGAGCCGCTGCCGGCGCCGGAGCCCGCGCTCGTGCCCGCCGCCGCGACGGATCCGGCGCCGCAACTCGGTGGCGCCGACACCGACCGGGACGGCCTCAGCGACGCCCTGGAACGCCGGCTCGGCCTGGACCCGCTGCGCGCCGACACCGACGGCGACAACCTGACCGACGCGGCCGAGTTGGTCACCCACAAGACCGACGCGCGCAAGGCCGACACCGACGGCGACCAACTCAACGACGCGTTCGAGCTGGCCCAGGGCCTCGACCCGCGCTCGCCGGACAGCGATGCCGACGGGCACATGGACGGCAGCCTGGCGCCGCTGCAGGTCGACACCGACCGCGACGGCCTGGACGACGCCCTCGAACAGGTCATGCGCCTCGACGCCAAGCTCAGCGACAGCGACAGCGACGGCTTCAGCGACGCCCTGGAGGTCAACGCCGGCTCCAACGCGCTCGACGCCCAGGACAACCCGCTGCTGCGCGGCGCCGCGCCGGCCGCGGATCAACCGGTCCCGCTGCCCGGCGGCGATCAGCTGGGCGCCGATGCCCTGGGCACCCAGGTGGCGAACGGCCAACTGACCACGGGCCAGGTCAGCGCCGGTCAAGTTGGCGACCCGACCAACCTGCCGTGACCCGACAGGTGACAGCATCGTGGCTGTGGAGCTGACCTTGCCCTCGACCCCGGTGGCCCTGGCGCCGGGCGTCGCCACCCGGGTGCCCGTTGAGCTGCGCAATTCCGCCGCGGCGCCGCTCGACGTGCGGATTTCGGTGGCCCGCGGCCGCGCCTCCGGCTGGGCGTCCGTCGACCCGCCGACCGCCACGATCGGGGCCTGGGCCACCGCCACGGTCGACGTGGTCCTGCAGGCGCCGCACGATCAGCCGCCGAGCGCGTCACTGGTGCCGTTCACCGTGCACGCCGAGGACGCCGCGAGCGGCGCGACCGCCGGCTTCGCGACCGGGCTGCTGACGGTCGCAGTGCCCGTACCGGTGCGGGGTCAACTGGCCGCGCGGCCCGGCGCACCGTACGTGTTCGATCTGCGCCTGGCCAACGACGGCGACTACCCCGCCGACGTGCGGATCACCGCCAAGCTCGACCCGCCGGCCGGCAGCGCCGAGGCGCAGCCGCCGGCCGCCCGGCTCGAGGGCCGCCAATCGCTGTCGGTCGCCGTCCGCGCCAGGCCGTCCAGACCATTGATCGGTACGGCCAGGCAGTACGCCGTGGTCGTCACCGTGCACGACGGCGGCGACCTGGACAGGCGGCCGCTGCTGAGCGCCGTGGGCACCGGCACCCGCAAGCCCCGGCTGCCGAACTGGGTCGCCGCGACGACGGCAATCGCGCTGGCCCTGGGCGCTACCGCGGCGGTCGCGCTGTCCGGCGTACGCCTGCCCCTGCCGGGCCGCAACCGGGTCACCCCGCCGCCACCCACCGCACCGGCCGCCGCGCCGGCGGCACCCGTCACCAGGCCATTCGCGCTGGTCGACGTGTTCCCGCACCAGGGCACCGACGGCGGGCGGGCGGCCGCGGACGCGCAGAGCGCCAAGCTCCAGGCCGCCGGCATGCCCGTCCGCGTGGTCGACAGCCTGACCTCGGACGACCTCGCCGACGACGGCGCCGGGTTCTGGGTGCTACTGCAAGACGGGTTCGCGTCCGCCGACGCGGCCCGGGAGTTCTGCACACAATGGCAGGCGGTGGCGCCCAAGTGCACCGTCACGCCGTGAGGATCACGCACGACACCGCCCGTCCGAGAGTGCCACCGCTGGCGCCGTCCCCGTAAAGTCTGGAGCTGTGGTCATGCAGTACGGCTTGGGGATCGACCTCGGCACGACCCAGACGGCGGCGGCGGTCCGCGTCGAGGGTCGCATCGAGGTTGTCCGGCTGGGCGGGCGACGGGCCGAGATCCCGTCGCTGGTCTTCGTGCGCCCCGACGGCGGCCTGCTCATCGGCGAGGCAGCCGAGCGCCGCGGCCAGACCGAGCCGGCCCGCCTGGCGCGCGAGTTCAAGCGCCGCATCGGCGACCCGGTGCCGATCCTGGTCGGCGGGGCGCCGTTCTCCGCGCACGCGCTGACCGCGAAGCTGCTCCGCCACGTCCTCGACGCGGTGGCCCAACTGCAGGACGGGCCGCCCGCCGTGCTGACGGTGACCCACCCGGCGAACTGGGGACCCTACAAGCGAGAGCTGCTCGACCAGGCGTTGCGGCTGGCCGACACGGGCCCGGTACTGCTGCGCACAGAGCCGGAGGCGGCCGCGCTGCAGCACGCGACGGCCCGCAAGATCGCGCCGGGCGAGACGGTCGCGGTCTACGACCTGGGCGGCGGCACCTTCGACGCGGCGGTGCTGCGCCGCGAGGGCGAGGGCTTCCAGCTGCTCGGTGAGCCGGAGGGTGTCGAGCAGCTGGGCGGCGCCGACTTCGACGAGGCGATCTTCGGGCGGGTGCTTGAGGTGCTCGGCAGCATGGCCGAGGGCCTGGACCCGAACGAGCAGGACGTGATCACCGCGCTGGCCCGGCTCCGCCGCGACTGTGTCGACGCCAAGGAGGCCCTGTCGTTCGACACCGAGGTGATGATCCCGGTGGCGCTGCCGGGCCTGCACACCCGGGTCCGGCTGAACCGCTCCGAGCTGGAATCGATGATCGCGCCGTCGCTGGAGGACACGGTGGCGGCGATGCACCGGGCGCTGCGCGCGGCCCAGGTGGCGCCGGAGGACCTCGACGCGGTGCTGCTGGCCGGGGGCTCGTCCCGGATTCCGCTGGTCAGCCAGCTGCTGTCGACGGCGTTCGACCGGCCGGTGGTCGCTGATCCGCACCCGGAACACAGCATCGCGATGGGCGCGGCGGTCGCCACGGCCCTGATCACCGGCGGGGCGTCGCCGTTCGCCTCGGCTGTCGCGCCGCCGCCGGTGCCCAAGCGCCGGGCCGCCGCTTCTGCCCTGTCTTCTTCTGCCGGCGCTGCTTCTTCTGCCGGCGCTGCACGCACGCCGGTGGGGGCCGCTGCGCCGCCGTCCGGCGCCGAGGCCGCGGCCGCCGACCGGGCCGGATCGATGGCGGCGGGCGGGACGCCAGTGCAGGCCGGGCCCGGCGGTGGCGTCGGCGTGGGTGCTTCGCCGGCGCGGGCAGCGTCGGGCGGTGCCGCCGCTGGTGGCGCCGCCGCGAGTGCGCAGTCGCAAGCCACCCGGTCCGGCGGAGTCGCAGCTACCCGGCCACAGACCACGCCCTCCGGTGACGCCGCAGCGACCCGGCTGCAGACCGCGACCTCCGGTGACGCCGGGCCGCAGACCGCGCCCTCCGGCGAAGCCGTGGCGACTCGGCCGCCGATCACGCCGTCCGGGGGAGCCACGGGGGCGCGGTCGCAAGCCGTGCGGCCGGGAGCCGCGTCCAACGGCTCGGCGGCTCCGGTCGCCTTCTCGCGTGGCGCGGCCTCCGTGCCCGGTGCGGCTCCCGCCCCGCCGGTCCTGGGAAAGACTCAGGTGTTCGGGTCGGCGCAGGCGGGCGGGAGCGCTCCGCCGGTCTCGCCCGGCGCCACGACCACGTACCCATCGATCCCGCCCGCCGGGCCGGCCTTCACACCGGTCTCGCGAGGCGTTTCGACCACGCCGGTCTCGCCCGGCGCCCCGACTGTCTATCCGCCGGTGCCGCCCGGCTCGGGCTACGACGAGCCGCAACCCCGGCGCAACCGGCGGCTGCTCATGATGGTCGGCGCGATCATCATCGCCGTCATCGCCGGCACCACGGCCTTCATCATCGCCATGAACCGCGACGAGAAGGACAACAACGCCGACCCGGGCGTCACCCCGTCGGCGGCCCCCTCGGTCAGCACCCCGCCGTACCCGACCCAGACCATGCTCATCCGCAAGGACACCGGCGGCGACTTCCGCCCGGATCGCATCTCGAACGTCTATCTGCTCACACCCGGCCAGCCCGAGCGCGTCCTGATCTCCAACACCGGTGGCGACGTGCTGCCGGAGTGGTCCCGCGACCGGCAGAAGATCGCGCTGACCCGCAACCTGGAGGACGACAAGAACGAGATCTGGGTGATGGACAGGGACGGCAAGAACCAGCGCAAGGTGATCGGGAACGTCACCGGCGGCCGGGTCTCCTGGTCCGCCGACGGCACCAAGCTCGCGTTCATGCGCGTCGTCGACGGCACGGCGCAGATCTTCATCACCAAGATCGACGGCAGCTCCGACCCGATCCAACTGACGAGCTCGAGCAACCGCAAGGACGACCCGGCCTGGTCGCCCGACGGCGCGGAGATCGCCTACTGGGAAGACCGCAACGGGGAGCGGCAGATCTACGCCCTGACGGTCGACGACCCGCAGGAGCCGGGCCGGCAACTCACCGAGGGCAACGAGGGCCCGGCGGTCGACCCGGCCTGGTCACCCGAGGGCGACATGGTGGCCTACACGCGCGGCACCGGCCCGGAGACGTCCGACATCTGGCTGGTCGACAAGAACGGCAAGAACGCCCGGAAACTGACCTCCGACTCCGCCCGCGAAATGGACCCGTCGTGGTCACCGACCGGCGGCTGGATCGCCTTCACCCGCGGCGTGCTGGAGAAACCCAAGATCGTCATCGTGAAGTCGGACGGCACCGGCGAGGAGACCCTCACCAAGGGCAACGACCGCGAGGGCCACCCCTGCTGGTCCTAGCGCCGGCTCAACGCTTGTTCAGGT
>Ga0307515_10012216_pt1 | contig 16183 bp, 7 predicted proteins | sample 17_EM_MG_FD_194513 | JGI IMG/M metagenome (GOLD analysis project Ga0307515, IMG submission 194513) | Populus trichocarpa ectomycorrhiza microbial communities from riparian zone in the Pacific Northwest, United States - 17_EM | ecosystem: Host-associated > Plants > Roots > Unclassified | place...
ATATTTGTTATATACATTTTGTTTTATTTTCAGTCGTGCATATCATGGGTGGAACAACATGCTATTCAAGCCTGTTCACCGGCTCTTATGACTGGTAGCACCGGGCCACCAGCCCGGTTACCAGCTCGGGGTCAGAGCCCCGGGACTAATTCTGCTTGACGGGACCCGGTGGTGACCGGGTCTGTCACCCGGTTCCAGTACCTCCCCACCCGGTGATCACCGGTCCTCTCGCCCGGTTCTTCACCGGTTCTCTGACCCGGTATTTGTAACCACAGAGCTTTGCCCGATATGGCCGTCGCGCTGACATACAACCATTGGTTGATGGATGGTCGGGAGGCCGTCACGGGATTTGGTTAGTAAACCTACTCACGTACCCAGGGGTGTGATATTCAATCCCTGTGTTTGTGAACAGACCATGTTAAGGAATACATCGAGATGTTGACCCTTTGAAAACGCCACTTGCCGGACCCTGTGCAGTCATGTTAGCGATAGAAATATTCTTTATTTTCGTCCCTCATTAATATAGAGAGAGAGCTTGCGATTTGGCGAGAATTTCGACAGGTCGAATAATGAAGGTGAAACGATTTTCTTGGTAGACACGTCCGGCAAGGCGGTGATAACCTCGAGGCGACCCCGCACACGCCCGGACGGATCTGTGATGCCACTGGCACCGGGCTCGAATCGCTACGTTGGCTTGGGAGACATGGCCACCCTTGAGCACGCGTGTTTCGCGCTTGACAAGCCTCCAGATGATCGATACTCACCTGCTTACTCCACATCTTTATCGACACCTCAAACAACAGAAAACTGCATAAGGATGGGAGAGCGCTATATATCTACATGTATTCCAACAGCTATGTCGTTGATGAAGCCAATACCATACTAGTTAAATGTCCAATTGAAATTGTTTAGTCCCCTCAGGCAGAACAACCGTTTCCATAGCAAAGCTCCCATTTTTCCCAACCAGCTGTTCCTTACACCACGGAGTCTGGTATCCAGGCAGTGTAAAGACCCCTTCAAACGTGAATTCCTTCAAAGGAGAACCAAATTCTGCACGGAGAATGATAATATCCTTGAGAAGTGGTATCAGCTCTGGCGTTGGCGAGGGATCCTCACGCTCTATTCGTAAACTCTGCAACGAAGGACAGAGAACGGCCAACGGCAGCCCCTCACCGCTCGCATGTTTCAGTACAAGGCTCGCAGTTGCGTCCATTGGAAGAAAGGCCCTGAATGGGACCAGACCAAGCGGAGAGCTGATAATCAGGGTTTCAAGCATTGGCAACGATCTAAGAATTGGGACCAGATCTCCATCAGACGGCCATTTTTTCATATGCAGAAGAGTCAGTCCTGACAGATTTGTATTCACTGCAATATGTTTCTCCCAAATTGTACTGCAGTTTGGATGTGAAAAATCCAAGGCCAGCTCATGAATCAGTGGAAGTTTGAAGGCGGCAAGCAAGTGGGGATCGTTTATATCTATCCTAGTGCAGAGAGGCATTTCTGTCTCTGTGATCAGGCTTAGAGGAGCAATCAACAAATAAGATGACTGCAACCGGCACCTCTCAAGCTTGTGGAAGGTGTGACCAGTCAAAAATGAAGCATTAACTCCCTCCACCACCAGGACCCTGAGGGCATTAAAAAGGGGCAAAGCACAAGGCAATGATGTTGGCGGTGGCAGTCGATCCTGGACATATACCATGAGTTCCATGTGATCATTAGTAAAGAGAAATTCCACAGAACATTTCGTCCGAAAAGGGCCCCGCAAGTGAAGATATTCTGCCCCATTTAACGGTAACGCAACAACGCCTTCCCATGGCAGTGCCGTTGATATGGGAATTATGCCACATGGAACCGAAATACCCAGCATGAGGGTCGACCGTCTTAGATCCTGTATTTTCCTCACTGGCTTGTCAATTGACCAGTACAGCGCTTGATCAACAATCAGCAAGAGTTTGAATGGGCGATGTGATTCTTTCAGATTCCGTGATGCCATAATGTCACCGAAGGCTATGATGAGTGCCTTTTTGTCTGGGCCCCTCAGCCATCTCCTGTATTCGAGATCAAGTGACTCCAATAATGGACAGAGTGGAGCAGCGGCCTGGCCTGGTGGCCCAACCATGTCAGAGGCACCATCAGCATTAGTATCTCTGATAATAAATGCCTCGAAGAAATTCGTGCTCAAAGCATTGGGGCGGGCGAGCCCCAGCCATAGCACCGTTAGGGCTGGTATAAGGTTCAACATATAGAGCAACAACTGTTCACTGCATTCGACATCCAGCCGCAGCTCCGTCAGGCTCTTTGCTCCGGCGGCAACTACAGGGCATAGAGTTGCAATGTGAGGATTCCCTCGCCAGACATTCCACTGCCCACTTTTCACATCTAATACTCGGAGTGAAGGGAGATGAAATTGTGCAAGGGGATGAAGATCATTGGAGTGATATCGAAAATAGAAGCAAGAAGGCATCGTGACAGGCTGGAGGGCCTGGATAAAGTCAGCATGGCGTGGAAATTTGACATTGCAATGCTCAAGGGCAGGAAAATCATGGCCAGCCATCCACTGGACAGAAACAGACTTGAGATCCAAGAAACGTAGAGTGTGGGTAAGAGAAAGGTAGGCGTCTGGTGGATAGAATGGGAGGCAAAGGTTGCGGGCCTCAAAGGTATTCAACCTGTGAAGGTGTGGAAGTATATCCACGGAGCTATCCATCCTCTTGGACAGCTGGACCTTAAGAGTCGTGAGTGAGTGGGTGATATGTAAACATGCGGGTTGCACAAGGTAGAGAACAGCAGTAGGTTCTTCAAGGTGAATTGTAGTGAGATTGGGGGAGTCGCATCTGCTGATTGCAGTCATCAGTGGCTCTAGGAACTCGCCAACATCGCAGGCCACCCTGATGGATTCAAGGTGCACCAAAGGCTGCAAGATCTGCAGGGCCTTGTATTCTTCACGAGGTGGAGGTGAAATGAGGGTAAGAGAGGACCACCTAGATGCTGCCTGGGCTGCGGCCATGAAGCACGCATGGAAGGTCTCAGGATTGAAATCGCTGCCATCTTTTTCATCGTTCATATCAACCCTTATATGCAAGCGCGACTTTCTGCCTTGTATAAATGCCCGGACGACTTCCTTCTGAGTGGCCTTTCTGATCGTCAATTGAGAATGGATGCCTGGAGTTGAAAGTATAATGGCATGCCAGCGTCGGCACACAAGCATCAAGTCACGTCGATACTCCGACCCGTGTAGCACTATGAGCAGAAATATTTCCTCGAGTATTTCGACTGGAATGAGGTCGGCTTTGCCAGGCGGCAACGGAGCTGGAGGAAAACGACGATACGGAGAGGGTAACGAGATGGTCGAAAAGAACGGGATGAACAGTTTTGGAGGCATGATTTGACGAAGACTACTTCGCGAGCACGGGGAGGTGGTGAGAGTCAAAGAACGTTCAACCTGGAACACACTCCACACTCCTACGCAGTACCTTACAGGATTTAGCCCGCTTCCCTTGTACTTGTGTTCAACCAATGGGAGCGCACCATTCTAAGCGAATTAAGGTTCAGCGGGCTTTAATCCTGTATAATTTAGCCGACTCGCTCTGATTGGCCGGCTTAAAACGGTCACTCTCATTGGTTGAACATAAGTACAAAGTGAAGCGGGCGTAATTCCTGTGAGGTAGGAGTGTGGGCACAGTGCGCCGTCCACGCCAAAGGTGCATGGCCCATCAGACGAATGTCTCCGCGGGGCGATCTCACCCGATAAGGCTTCCAAGAAGATTTGTAGCAGAGTGAATTGGATATTCATCCGACTCAAACATCGGCGATTCTATGAGTCTGAAATGATGGCGACTTGTGATTGGGGCGGACCGGCGTTCATGAGAGCCACAACAGAGTCGGTGACCTCAATCGGCGTGTTTTCATTTCTTCATTCTCAAGACGGACCGCAAAGATCGCAAAGCGCCAGTTTGGGGTGAGCCGGAAGCGTCCTCCAGCTATACATTCGATCTCACCTCTTGACTCCTGACAACTTCACTCGATCCCGGCGGGGAATGCTTCGTTTCCAAGAACCGTCTCGAATCAATTTCTCTTCTCCCCACTCTCCACAGAGCGGCGGGCTACCTCCGTCAATCAGGAGTGGTCGTGGATTTCTCGGAGTGATCGGCACTCCTTACAAAGTGAATAGGTATAAAGCGAGCTGGAGCAGTGCTACAGCGAATACCATGAGACGAGTCCCGAGGGTGGGCGGAAACCACGCCTCGCACATTCTGCCCAAAAGTGGTCAACACTATACCTCAATCCGCCTTGTCTTCGTGTACTTCAAGCCGCTGCCTAGCGCTATCTTAAACCCCACCTTTTAAGGACGGATTCATCGAGAGAAGGCTCTGTCCAAATCTCGTTCAGAGAAAACCAGTCTCGATTTCACTACGGTACATTACAGTGCAAACGCTACGACCCGATTTCCCCTCGCTCTCTGCATCCTTCGCCAAGCACATGGTGAACAGGTGCGATTCTAGTTGAGGCTGTCATTTCCATAACGAAGCGGGATACTTCTGCGTGTCGAGGGGCAGCCAGTCTAGGGCCAATGGCCCAGAGGTGGACAGAGAAGGGGAAGGGGTTGGTGAATGCTTGGATGACTGGCAGGACGCGAGTCTACCTGTAGTCGGCTTGGTAGTCCCTACATACGAATTCGCTGGTGTGACTCCATCAGCCACACCCGTGATGTACCACGCACTCGTTCGGCTTGCTTGTACACACGTCTATTCTGCGTTTCCAATAGCGAGAGACGTCTTGCCCATGTCGAGCGTTCAATCAATGAATACCACAACGACATTAACTACAAGGAGAGGCGGGGGTGTATGACGATCTCTTGATCGGAGTGAAGTCAGCGCATTCAGAAGAGCAATAATAGAGAAACACTTGATTTCACTACGCCCTGGCAAATCGATTCCTGCAACGAGTGTTCATGAGCCTTCGTTCGCGTGTGCTAGTGTGTAGAGGGGTATAGGCTGGCGGTGGAGACGGGGACGGTCGTGCCACGAATCCGAGAAAGCAGGCGCACCTCGACGCAAAGGTGGGCATGAATGAGCGCGGCGATGAACCACTGAACCGCAAGCGATGATGAGGTTTGGGTGCGAGGGGCGACGGCCTGCCGATCGACAGCACTGTGGCCGATGTCGTTTACTAAGGATACAGTATTCACGGCGCACTGCGAGGCAGGAAGCGGAGGGATCCTTGGTGACTTGCAAATGTGTACGGTCGTAGGGAGGCCGGTACGGGACGAGCAGGGGCGACATGGAGTACAGAATGGAACTAGGGACCGAGTTGAGCTGTAAGTGAGGAAACAAGCAGTGAGCACGAGCAGCAGAGTCAATGAGCATCACGGACTGGGACGAATATGCGCCTGGAGATATTTGATGGTCTTCTTCATCGTCCAAAATTTCCGTTGTTTCGGAGAGTATGCGCTTGGTGTAGGGCCCACGGTGGTGGTAGCTACCGAAAAGCTACGGGAGCGTCGGGAGTGGTATTGATGTGGCGAGTCGGCGGTGACCAGGGATTGGAATTCGGAAGAGAACTTGATTCGAAGAATGGGCGCGAAATGGGTGCAGGGGCGATTAGTCCGTGGGTGTGAGTGCTACTCTCCACTGGAGGTGACGAAGCTCTCAGAGGAAATTGACACTGCTGTGGTGACTTACCGTCCCTCGTTCATCCTGCTAGTACACCGCCGTCGCGCGCAGCGTGGAATGAAGTTTGGCTGCGTATGGGTCCACCCCATCGACAATGACGATTAGGTCCTGACCGACGTCGGCTGTGTATCGCGATCCACGATCTCTTCACCAGAATGATGATCGCACATTCAGAGGCACAGCGATGAAAGTTTGAGTCGATTCCCGTGATTGGTGTTAAGAGCCCTTGGTGCGCACCTGTTAGAGTGAAGCCAGGGATCAGCGGGTCTCCTGCGGAGCGACGACGAGGGCTGTGGGGAATTCACCTACGAACATATCACGAGTCTCGGTGCAAGACCAATGCGCGAGCGGCCATGGGAAGTGACAGACACCCCCGGAAGCTCTGATCGACGGTGTTGTGGCAAAGGTCATCCGCTAAGAATGAAATATTCGTGACGCAGTGCAAGAAGAGATGATTGGATTTCAGAGCGGAGAGAGTACGGTCGTTGGTGGGCACCTAGGGGCCGCATGGGGGTCGGAATAGGAGGATACAGATTCACTTGAACTGTAAATGAAGCAAGAGACTGTGAGCATGGGATTCAACTCGCGTCGTGCGATGAACTTCAGGACGAGGGACAGGACATGTACCTTCGGTCACGAAACGGGCGAAGATGGATCACATCACCGAGAAGAAAATATGCTCTGGTGATTTAGTGAGGGCGAGATGGTGCAGCTACGGTGATCGAAAGCGAAAAAATAATTCGCATTGCTGTCGGTCCAGGGTCCAAGTGCTAAGGTCCCTCTTAGCTTCTAACCAAACCCGAGCATTCGACCCTAGCCTTCGACGAAATTCTAGTGTGCTGCGACTTGGTAGGCGGTTGGGCTCCCATTCGTGCTCCAAAGCCGGTGCGCCAATGCACGCCCGAACCTGAATTCCATCAAACCTGAATTTCAGCGTTCAGGTGGCGTTTCACTTCATCTGCTGTGACTTAACTGCTCAGCGTCTTATACCTATGCCAGGCCCCCCGCTGAACTGGTGCGACACGTGGGGCCAAAATATGACCAGGAACTTACGAGGTTAGGGGACGTGGAGGAGATGGGAGACAGAATAGTTGGTGTTGGCCAGTGAGCGTGGATTGGTTATCCTTGGTACGCTCTTCAATATTTAATATAAAAATTGTGTAGTAAGGGATACATTCAGCGCAGGGACGATCAACTGGTGCTTAGACCAATGCTCTGCCATTGCAGGACAGTGTCTGAGGCGACTACCCTCTGCATCTCAATCACACTGTTTATCGGCGCGTGCTATCATCGGCCCCATCGAACCTTGGGCCGCTGTTCCCGGGCAACAGAAAGCTGTCGGCACCAACACAACAAATATCACGCCGTGTGGCTCTTTCCACCTCTCATGCGCGACCTCTCGCGTTCCGCGCCTGCGCGCACGCACTGGCTACTTGCAAGTAAGTCGGATCCAGTCCGAGTCTGGAACTCGCATACACCTGTCCCCAATGTCCCTACTGGTCTGTAGTCGGATATTCGAAACTGACACGTCGCTCTTGTTTCTTGCAGACAAACGTTTGAGACGCGGTGTCCCATTCTTATTTCCACTTCTTTACACGATTGCTAGGTAAGCATCGGCTTGGTTGTACCCTCCTACTACCCTTCGTGTCAACCTGTCATTTACTTGCTTGCTCAAAACCTGAGACTGAAATAGACGTCATTTGTAGTGGAAACGATTAAAGTGTTCCAAATGGCCGAACTCATCACAGATGACATCTCCAAGAGCTGATCAACGCAAGTCGGTGACACGGTCGCTGCAGGTGAAGAGCTCGCTCGGTGGCTTGTTCGGCACGCCGATCGTCAACTTGCCTCAAGCTGCCATGCCTGCATACACGCTGTCAAAGACAAGTCCGTCGTTGCCAACGGACAGATTGTCCTTTGTCCGATATGGTCGTCGCGCTGACACACAGCCATGGGTTGATGGGTGGTTGGGAGGCCGTCACGCTATTTGGTTAGTAAACCTACTTACGTGCCCATGGATGTGATGTTAAGGAATACATCGAGATGCTCTTGACCTTGAAAACGCCACTTGCCGGACCCTGTGCAGTCATGTCAGCGATAGAAATATTCTTCATTGAGTCCCTCATTAATATATATAGACAACTTGTGATTTGGCGAGAATTTCGACAGGTCGAGAGACGGATGTAATACTGAGGGTGAAAGATTTTCTTGGTAGGCACGTTCGGCAAGGCGATGGTGACCTCTCGCACACGCTCGGACGGACCTGTGATGCCACCGGCACCCGGCTCGAATCGCTACGTTCGCTTGGGAGACATGGTCACCCTTGAGCACGCGTGTTTCGCGCTTGACAAGCCTCCAGATGATACTCACCTGCTTACTCCACATCTTTTATTGACACCTCAAGCAACGGAGAACTGCATATGGACGGGAGAGCGCTATCTACATGTATTCCAACAACCATGTCGTTGATGAAGCCAATACCACACTAGTTAAATGTCCAATTGAAATGGCTTAGCCTCCCCAGGCAGAGCAAACATTTCCGTGGCAAAGCTCCCATTCTCCCCAACCAGCTCAACCCGGTCCTCAACCAGCCCATCAGAGTACCCAAACTGGTCTACAGGCCAGGCCGGGACCCAATCAAACGTGAATTCCTTCAAGGGAGAACCAAACTCTGCGCGGAGAATGACAATATCCTTGAGAAGCGGTATCAGCTCTGGCCACCCCGAGGGATCCTGACCCTCAATTCGTAAACTCTGCAACGAAGGACAGAGCAAGGCCAACGGCCGCCCCTCACCGCTCGCTTGTTTCAGTACAAGGGTCGCATTTGCGTCCATTGGAAGAAAGGCCCTGAGTGAGACCATGCCAAGCCGAGAGCTGATAATCAGGGTTTCAAGCAATGACAACGATCTCAGAATTGGGACCAGATCTCCATCAGACGGCCATTTCTTCATATGCAGAAGAGTCAATCCTGATAGATTTGCATTCACTGCAATACGTTTCTCCCAAATTGTGCTGCAGTCTCGATCTGAAAAATCGAAGGCCAGCTCATGAATTTGTGGAAGTTTGAAGGTGGCAAGCACGTGGAGATCATCTATATCTATCCTAGTGCAGAGAGGCATTTCTGTCTCTGTGAACGGGCTTGGAGAGCGAATTTGATGAGGTGACTTCACCGCCCTGCACCTCTCGAGCTTGTGGAAGGTGTGACCAGTCAAAAATGAAAGGATAAAGTTCTCCACCACCAGGACCCTGAGGGCATAAAAAAGGGGCAGAGCACAAGGTAATGATGTTGGCGGTGGCCGTTGATCATAGTGACATACCACTAGTTCCATGTGATCATTAGTAAAGAGAAATTCCACGGAACATTTCCCCCGTAAAGGATCTCGCAAGTGAAGATATTCTGCCCCCTTTAATGGCAACGCAACAACGCCTCTCCATGGCAATGCCCTTGATATGGGAATTATGCCACATGGAGCCGAAATACCCAGCATGAGGGTCAACCATCCTAAATCCTGTAATTTCCTCACTGGCTTGTCAATTGACCAGTACAGCGCTTGATCAACGCTCAGCAAGAGTTTGAATGAGCGATGTGATTCTTTCAGATTCCGTGATGCCATAATGTCACCGAAGGCTATGATGAGTGCCTTCTTGTCTGGGCCCCTCAGCCACCTCCTGTACTGGAGATCAAGTGACTCCAATAATGGACAGAGTGGAGCAGTGGCCTGGCCTGGTGGCCCAACCATGTCAGAGGAACCATCAGCATTAGGTTCTCTGACAATAAATGCCTGGAAGAAAGTCGTGCTCAAAGCATTGGGGCGGGCAAGTCCCAGCCACAGCACTGTTAGGGCTGGTATAAGGCTCAACATATAGAGCAACAACTGTTCACTGCATTCGACATCCAGCCGCAGCTCGGTCAGGCTCTTTGCTCCGGCTGCAACTACAGGGCATAGAGTTGTAATGTGAGGATTCCCTCGCCAGACATTCCACTGCCCACTTTTCACATCTAATACTCGGAGTGAAGGGAGATGAAATTGTGCAAGGGGATGAAGATCATTGGAGTGATATCGAAAATAGAAGCAAGACGGCATCGTGACAGGCTGGAGGGCCTGGATAATGTCAGCGTGGCATGGAAATTTGACGTCACAATGCTCAAGGGCAGGAAAAACATGGCCAGCCATCCACTGGACAGAAACAGACTTCAGATGCAAGAAACGTAGGGTATGGGTAAGAGGAAGGCAGGTGTCTGGTGGGTAGAATGGGAAGCAAAGGTTGCGGGCCTCAAAGGTATTCAACCGGCGAAGGTGTGGAAGTATATCCACAGAGCTATCCATCCTCTTGGATAGCTGGACCTTAAGAGTCGTGAGCGAGTAGGTGATCTGCAAACATGCGGGTTGCACAAGGTAGAGTACAGCAGCAGGGTCTTCAAGGCGAATCGTAGTGAGTTTGGGAGAGGCACCTCTGCTGATTGCAGTCATCAGTGACTCTAGGAATTCGCCAACATCGCGGGCCACACTGATGGATTCAAGGTGCACCAAAGGTTGCAAGATCTGCAGTGCCTTGTATTCTCCATGAGGTGGAGGTGAGATGATGTTAAGAGAGGACCACCTAGATGCTGCCTGGGCTGCAGTCATGAAGCACGCACGGAAGGTCTCAGGATTGAAATCGCTGCCATCTTTTTCATCGTTCATATCAACCCTCACATGCAAGCGCGACTTTCTTCCTTGTATAAATGCCTGGACGACTTCCTGCTGAGTTGCCCTTCTGATCGTCAATTGAGAATGGATGCCTGGAGTTGAAAGTAATATGTCATGCCAGCGTCGGCACACAAGCATCAAGTCCCGTTGATACTCTGGCCCGTGTAGTACTATGAGCAAAAATATTTCAGAGAGTATTTCCACTGGAATGCGGCTGGCTGGTCTTGGGGGCAGCCACGGAAAACGGGGAACAATCGGAAAGCCCAATTCGTAGTGACGACGTTGAGACATGATTTGACAAAGGCTACTTCGTGAGCACGGGGAGATGGCGAGAGTCAAAGAACGTTCAACAGCAGCTGGGACCCACTCGTGCACCTCTGGTCGACCGTCCACGCCAAAGGCGCATGGCCCATCAGACGAATGTCTCCGCGGGGGCGATTTCACCCGATAAGGCTTCCGAGAGGAAGATACACTGTCGGATAGAGTTTGCAGCAGAGTGAATTGGATATTTATCCGACCTGTGCCCGACTCAACATCGGCGATTCCATGAGTCTGGAATGATGGTTACTTGTGATTGGGCGGCTTACGGGTGGACCGGCTTTCATGAGAGTCACAGCTGAGTCCGTGACCTCAATCGGCTCAATCGGCGTGTTCTCAATGCTTCATTCTCAAAAAGATCGCAAAGCGCCGGCTTGGGGTGAGCCGGAAGCGCCCTCCGGCTATACATTCGATCTCACCTCCTGACTCCTGCCAACTTCACTCGATCCCGGCGGTGGATCCTTCGTTTCCAAGAACCGTCTCGAATCAATTTCTCCCCACTACGATTCTCCCCACTCTCCACAGAGCGGCGGACTACCTCCGACAATCAGGAGTGGCCGTGGATTTCTCGGAGTGATCGGCACTCCTTACAAAGGAAATAGGTATAAAGCGAGCTGGAGCAGTGCTACAGCGAATACCATGAGACGAGTCCCGAGGGTGGGCGGAAACCATGCCTCGCACATTCTACCCGAAAGTGGTCAACACTATACCTCAATCCACCTTGTCTTCGTGTACTTCAAGCCGCTGCCTAGCGCTATCTTAGACCCCACCTTTTAAGGACGGATTCATCGAGCGAAGACTCTGTCCAAATCTCGTTCAGAGAAAACCAGTCTCGATTTCAATACGGTACATTACAGTGAAAACGCTACGACCCGATTTCTCCTCGCTCTCTGCATCCTTCGCCAAGCATACGGTGAACAGGTGCGATTCTGGTTGAGGTTGTGATTTCCACAACGAGGCGGGATACTTCTGCGTGTCGAGATGCGGCCAGTCTAGGGCCGATGGTCCAGAGGTGGAACAGAGAAGGGGAGGGGGTTGGTGAATGCTTGGATGACCGGCAGGCCACGAATCTACCTGTAGTCGGCTTGGTAGTCCCCACATACGAATTCGCTGGTGTGGTTCCATCAGCCACGTCCGTGATGTACCACGCACTCGTTCGGCTTGCTTGTACACACGTCTATTCTGCGTTTCCAACAACGAGAGACGTCTTGCCCATGTAGAGCGCTCAATCACTGAATACCACAACGACATTAACCACAAGGAGAGGCGGGGGTGTATGACGATCTCTTGATCGGAGTGAAGTCAGCGCATTCAGAAGTGCGATAATAGAGAAACACTTGATTTCACCGCGGCCTGGCAAATCGATTCCTGCAACGAGTGTTCATGAGCCTTCGTTCGCGTGTGCTAGTGTGTAGAGGGGCATAGGCTGGCGGTGGAGACGGGGACGGTCATGGAACGAGTCCGAGAAAGCAGGCGCACCTCGACGCAAAGGTAGGCATGAATGAGCGCGGCGATGAACAACTGAACCGCAAGCGACGATGAGGTTTGGGTGCGAGGGGCGACGGCCCGCCGATCGACAGCACTGTAGCCGATGTCGTTTATTAACGATACAGTATTCACGGCGCACTGCGAGGCAGGAAGCGGAGGAATCCTTGGTGACTTGCAAATTTGTACGGTCGTAGGGAGGCCGGTACGGGACAAGCAGGAGCGACATGGAGTACAGAATGGAACTAGAGACCGAGTTGAGCTGTAAGTGAGCAAACGAGCAGTGAGCACGAGCAGCAGAGTCAATGAGCATGACGGACCAGGACGAATATGCGCCGGGAGATATTTGATGGTCTTCTTCATCGTCCAAAATTTCCGTGGTTTCGGAGAGTATGCGCTTGGTGTAGGGCCCACGGTGGTGGTGGCTACCGAAAAGCGACGGAAGCGTCGGGAGTGGTATAGATGTGGCGAGTCGGCGGTGACCAGGGATTGGGATTCGGAAGAGAACATGATTCGAAGAATGGGCGCGAAATGGGTGCAGGGGCGACTAGTCCGTGGATGTGAGCGCTACTCTCCACTGGAGGTGACGAAGCTCTCAGAGGAAATTGACACTGCTGTGGCGACTTACCGCCCCTCGTTCATCCTGCTGGTACACCGCTGTCGCGCGCAGCGTGGAATGAAGGTTGGCTGCGTATGGGTCCACCCCATCGACAACGACGATTAGGTCCTGACCAACATCGGCTGTGTATCGCAATCCACGATCTCTTCACCAGAATGACGATCGCACATTCAGAAGCACAGCGACGAAGGTTTGAGTCGATTCCCGTGATTGGTGTTAAGAGCCCTTGGTGCGCACCTGTTAGAGTGAAGACAGGGATCAGCGGGTCTCCTGCGGAGCGACGACGAGGGCTGCAGGGAATTCACCTACGAAGATAACACGAGGATCGGTGCAAGAGCAATCGGCTATGGGAAGTGAGGGACACCCCCGGAAGTTCTGATCGACGGTGTCGTGGCAAAAGTCATCCGCTAAGAATGGAATATTCGTGCCGCATGCAAGAAGAGAGGGCTGTATTTCGGAGCGGCGATTACGGTCGTTGGTGGGCATCTAGGTGCTGCGTGGGGTGCGGAATAGGAGGATACAGATTCATTTGATCTGTAAATGAAGCAAGAGACAGTGAGCACGGGATTCAACTCGTGTCGCGCGATGAACTTAGAGACGGGGGACAGGATATGTACCATCGGTCGCGAGATGGGCGAAGATGGATCACATCACCGAGCACAAAATATGCTCTGGTGATTTAGTGAGGGCGAGATGGTGCAGCTTCGGTGATCGAAAGCGAAAAAAATAATTCGCATTGCTGTCGGCGCAGGGTCCAGGTCCCTCTTAGCTTCTAACCAAACCCGAGCATTCGACCTTTCGACGAGATTCTAGTGTGCTGTGACTTCGTAGGCGGTTGGGCTCCCATTCGTGCTCCAAAGCTGCTGCGCCAATGCACGCCCGAACCAGAATTCCATCAAACCAGAATTTCAGCGTTCAGGTGGCGTTTCACTTCATCTGCTGCGACCTACCTGTTCAGCATCTTATATCTATGCCAGGCTCCCTAGCTGAACTGGTGCGATACGTGGGGCCCAAAATATGACCAGGAACTCACGAGGTTAGGGGGAGGTTAGGGGACGTGGTGCATATGGGAGACAGAATAGTTGGTGTTGGTCAGTGAGCATGGATTGTTATCCTTGGTTTACCCTCTAATATTTAATTTAAATATAATGTAGAAAGGGATACATTCAGCTCAGGGACGATCAACTGGTGCTTAGACCGGCACTCTGCAATTTGCAGACAGTCTCTGAGGTGACTACGCTCTGCATCTCAACCACATTGTTCATCGACCCGCGCTATCATCGACCCCATCGAACCTTGGGCTGCTGATTCCGGGCAACAGAAAGCTGCCGGTACCAACACAACAAGCATCACACTTTGTGGCTCTTTCCACCTCTCATGCGCGACTTCTCGCGCTCCGCGCCTGTGCGCACGCACTGGCTACTTGCAAGTACGTCGGATCCAGTCGTCCAAGTCTGGAATTCGCATGTACCCGTCCCCTATGTCCCTACTAGTCTGTAGTCGGATACTCAAAACTGACACGTCGCTCTTGTTTCTTGCAGACAAACGTTTGAGACGCGGTGTCCCATTCTTATTTCTACTTCTTTACACGATTGCTAGGTAAGCATCAGCTTGGTTGTACCCTCCTACTACCCTCCGTGTCAACTCGTCATCTACTTCCTTGCTCAAAAACTGAGACTGAAATAGACGTCATTTGTAGCGGAAACGATTAAAGTGCCCCAAATAGCCGAATGGGTCACAGAGCGCATCTCCAGGAGCTGCTCAAAGCAAGTCGATGATACGGTCGCCGCAGATGAGGTCACCAGCATCGAAACCACAAAGTTCGATATTTCACGGGACCCATAGACAATGACCGAGTCCAATCGACATTGCGGTCAACTCTCCAAAAGCGGGCAAAATTGTTAAGCTATTATCAGAGGAAGCAACTGTCACATTTAGTAAATACTTTGTCGTCCTCGACACGGACGCAAGCTCCGCAGGTATGCAACTCCGAAGACCAGATTCCTATTTTAATCACTTCGTTCCACAGATATTGCCGCTAGACCCAAGACATGCACGCTCTCGAGCACGCGAATAAAGACGTCGATCAGGCGGTTGAAACACGCAAAGCGACCCCCCTCTACCACCATCTCCGTAGATATATATATGTGTGGGACTGGTTCAGTTCGTGATAGCTCGAATAGTGGCGTCTTCGAAGCTTGTTCGGCACGCCGATCGTCCACTTGCCTCAGGCTACCATGCCGGCATACACACCGTCAAAGACAACTCCGTCGTTGTCAACGGACAAATTGTCCTTCGTCCGATATGGTCGTCGCGCTGGCATTCAACCACGGCTTGATGGATGGTTGGGAGGCCGTCCCGTTCTTTGGTTAGTAAACCCACGTACATAGCCATGAAATGTGATATTTACTCCCTGTCTGTGTGTGTATAGTTCGTGTTAAGGAATACATCGAGATGTTCTTGACCCCATCAAAACGCCACTTGTTGTGGGCAGGAGTAGGAATATTTTTTATTGAGCCCATTGTTAATATATATAGACAAATGATGATGTTTTGGGATTTGGCAACGGCGGCGGTGAATGTGATACTGAAGGTGAAACGATTTCCTTGTAGGCACGTTTGGCAAGCCGATGATGACCTCAAGGCGATTTGCACACGCTCGGACGGATCTGTGATGCCACCGGCACCGGACTAAGATATCGTTCGCTACTGGGGCCTTGTTGGCTTGGGAGTCGGCCCCACCACATGGTTACCCTTGAGCATGCGTGTTTTCGCGTTTGACAAGCTTCCAGATGATACTCACCTGCTTACTCCACATCTTTTATTCACATCTCAAACTGCATTGGACGGGAGAGCGCCACCCACATGTATTCCAACAGCCATATCGGTGATATAGCCAATACCACACAAGCTAAATATCCAATTGAAATCCCTGAGACCCCTGAATCAAAAAATCCTTTTCCATGGTAAAGCTCCCATTCGTTCCAACCAGCTCAAACTGGCTTGTTGGCCAGGGCCGGTCTTCAGGACAACACGTGAAGTGCTTCAAAGGAGACCCGAACTCTGCACGAAGAATGACAATGTCCTTGAGAATAGGTATCAGCTCTGGCTCCGCCGAGAGATCTAGCCCCTCAATCCGTAAGTTCTGCAACCTAGGACAAAGAAGGGCCAACGGCTGCCTCTCAATACTCGCTTGCTTCAGTTCAGAGTTCCCATTTGCGTCCATTGGAAGAAAGGCCTTGAATGGGACAATCCCATGCCGAGGCCTGGTAATCAAGGTTTCCAGCAATGGTAATGATCTAAGAATTGGGATCAGATCCTCATGATATGACCATCCCTTCATATGCAGGAGAGTCAATCCTGACAGATTCGCATTCACTGCAATATGTTTCTCCCAAA
>Ga0307515_10012217_pt1 | contig 16183 bp, 18 predicted proteins | sample 17_EM_MG_FD_194513 | JGI IMG/M metagenome (GOLD analysis project Ga0307515, IMG submission 194513) | Populus trichocarpa ectomycorrhiza microbial communities from riparian zone in the Pacific Northwest, United States - 17_EM | ecosystem: Host-associated > Plants > Roots > Unclassified | place...
TGTAGTATTTTAAGCTATTCCCCAGTAATTAGAATGTTAAATTTAGTAATATGCTACACTCACTGGACTCTGGGAGTCATGCTGCACTCGGGTAAATGTGGCACTGCAGTCACATCAATAAACGGGGGTTTTTTGGCATAGTAGATACGCAGTATAAGTCTTAATACCGTCTATTTCTTGCTGCTAAGTTTATACGTTAGGTATTGTAATAGGGTGTCAATTGGCCGTAGGATATCAGAAATAGTGAACTCCGTAATTCGCGAACGGATCAAGTTTTCTCGGAAGTTCCTTGTGATTACACAATAACTTACATATACTTGAGTATAGATAGAGTGGACGAGTGTACGAAATCCAAAAACCCCCGCCGCTCGTCAGCCTCTCGTTCGTGTTCGCTAAGTTTGTTCACTAGCACTTCATGTGCAAGCACTACCTTTCACCCCCCTTCTTCCTTATCTTCTTATTCTCTACTTGTCTATGCGCTCCCAATTTCATGTCCATCCTTTTTCCGATTCCCAAAGTATCTCGCCGCGAAGTTAGGGTTAACTTCAGATCGGGACCATCTGGTTTCTCAGTACTTCCGGTTCGTCTCGGAGCGCAGTGGGGGAGGGGGGTTATTAATAGGGTCTCTGTGAGATTTTTCTTCAGCTGCAGGCATAGGATGCTCTCACCGAGCTTGGTTTAGAGATGCATTTTACCTGAAGCTCATCATTGGGACCGAGAAGTGTGAGAGTGAGAAGTTGTGATGAACAATGACCTTGCCGTGGCCCTTATACTTGCCTTCTTAGGTACATCTACTGTTTAAACGGTGTGTTGCACTCAGTGCCTAGCTACTCATGCAAGCGTCATCGCGTAGATACTCCCCGAAAACATCGTCACCCCAGCGTAAACAGGCCTGCGGCGAGCGGGTTATGGTAGGCGACGAGGAGCACTACAGATTGTACGTGTAGGAGCTAGCTGCGGGCGTTAACAGGCGGGAAACGCTGGGGGAATACGGTAGTACCTAGTAATGTGCAGTTCTTGATTCGCGTTGGTTCGATCTGTCTCAACTTTAAGCTATGAGTGCTGAAAGTGCTGAAAGCGACGGCTGAGGCGCCGTAGATGCAGCCAAGAGTCCAGAAACTTGGGGTTGGTGGCATTGTTGGGGTACTCGTCGGATCTCAAAGTAATGGGACATGAGATAAGCGCTAACCCTATTACGTGTCCCATAACTTTGCGATCCGACGAGTAGTTGGTAGGATAGTGGTGAAGTCATGTGGCGAAGTAGGATTCAGTGCTAAGGCCGGAAGGTAGTCTGTGCTTCGGCATGTTCCGAGAGATAGAGGTGCGAGTGACCTCCGGGAGAGTAGAACCCAGTACTTTCATTGTTGCACACATAGAGCTGCTCTCTCCCTCGGGTCACACAAGAGTCTCGGTCAGACGCTTTTTTCCCGCTACGCGGAAGCGCTTGTTGGGTAAGCGGCTAATCGAGACTAGTCATACAAGTGGTCCTGGGCGACTGTTGGTATGTACGAAAGGCATACAATTCCTACAGTTCGAATTCGTGCCATGTAGTACTTTCTAGGTCTGCTCACATTGAGTGCAAAATAACGTACTTGGACTAAAAAAAAACAAATTATCATTCATAAACCATCCTCCCGATGATACATAATCCCTACTCTCGTTCCGAGATTTCTCGTCGCTCGCAAGCTTGCCGAACCAAAAAATTACACAAATGGAACACGCAACAAGGATTGCATACACTACATCGCATAAAACAAATACATATTGTGGACACTCAACTCCAGTTCGCTATACCTCAATTACATAAACAAAGACTCCGTCTTGATGTATCATATAGATTAATCAGTTACGACTTCACCACTTCCCGCTGGCCATGTAGACGCTCTGCTAGTGAGTTTATGTCCTAGGAGGGTACTTGGCGATGCTGACGGTGGTGGTGGTGGTGGAATTGCCTGGGGTTGTTGCGGCGATGATTGTAACATATCTGGGGGAGGTGCAGGAATTACTCGTGCTGATGGAGCCGATGGCCGACTATGTATGTCCCCGGGCGCAGTACCAACGTCGTAACTCTGCCCGGTGGCAACAGGGTGGTGCCCTAACATCTCTAGATGATAGTGTAAATTATAGGTGATTAAATTAGTGGTACGGTTGACGGGCACTGGTTCGTCTGGGTGGTTGTGCTCGATGACTGCGTTCGTTTGACGCTGCACCACAATCTTAGCATCAGTAGGAGTACATGAGTATTTAAAGTATTAAAATGCACCCCTAGTGTTGTCTCGTTTCCAGCCTGCGAAATAAATTCTAGCCGAACGATAGCGCGAGCTTGCGAGCAAGGCCAGAAATATGGGCAGTGGGCACGGAACAACCCCTAGTTAGTGGATAGAATGAAGTTACTTGTCTAGACTTCCAACATTCCCAACCTTTGGAAACCGCCAAAGCCGAGAGAAGGAGCCCGATAGCTCCTATAACAATCCCCCCAATCCCTTCTGGACTGAGTCCCCCATTTCCGTCGGTCGATCTCGCTCGGATAGGTGCGGAGATGCTTTGATGTGCAAATGCTACAAGGAATGCGATCACCATGGTGCCAAGATTTCGTGTGAGATGAGATAAGTTCGAATGGCTCAGGTTCGCTCAACCACCACGATTCTGGCGCCGAAAGAAGGTTGAAAATGGCTCAGGACTTCGATAGGCAGAGTTGTGCTAGTGAGGGGAATAAAGTGGAGAAGCAGGAAAGTTTTTCTTCCGGAGAGGAACTATTGTTAAGTCGAACCGTGAAAATTCCAGGGTAACTGAATCTTGTACCTGTGTAGTATTTTTCGACGGTAATTAATGGATTATATAACATCCAAGGTACTTATGTTACCTTAAGGCTTATGTTCTGTTTTATTGCCTTAGGCAAAATTATTGTGTGGCTAGGTATCGTGGCTGCCCGCTGCTGGAAGCTGTGGCAATCTGCGTTTCCACGAATGGATACCGTGTAGAGTACAAGTAAACACCCGTTTCAGTTGCAACACCGTAGTAAAGCGAAAATAACTACACACAGCCGCAAAATTAAAGCTCAAAACCCAAAAAGAGTTAGTACGAATATTAATTCCCTTCGGCTCCTTTAAGCATATAGGAGTGTGTGGTCCCCTACTTCTAGACATAGCTACCACTAGATAAAACTTTGTGCACCGTTGCCATAGGAAAGTGTCCGTTAATAATAAAGATAGTGTATTAGAACCTGTGTGTATATGTTCAGCCAATGTGAAATGTTAAGAGATGATAAACCCAGAGGCGTGCGCGGAAATAAGATAAGGCCACAAACAAACACGGCGAAACAGGCATCAAAATGGGAACAAACCTAGATCATGTGTCGCCAGATGGGCCCTCGGCGCCTGTGAGGGGTAGTCGAGAAGGGAGGAACGGGAACTCAAAACGGCGTGTGTGGTACCGGTAACGGCTTTAGATCCGGATGCAATTATATAAGTAGAGTAAGATACCCAATCAATCTCATGCTATCGTATGACGACCTAGATGGAAGAAGAGATGATGGAGATGATTGACTAAAAGATTCGATTAATCGATGAGATTGATAGATTGGCGGGTACTGGCCATCGAAGGTTAGCACAGGCTTAGCTATGACCTACCTAACACATGCTCATTAGCGATTTTTTATACCTAAATTTGAAGTGAAACCTGGTTTCAAACCTTATTTCAACATTTCTAGCTTCCTTTTACCATAGACTCCATGATGTAGGTGAGCAGTAGATTCAATGTCCTATTGTTCTTGGTGGTAGTGCGAGATTACATTTGGGCTGGCTGCGAGATGGTGGTATGAACGAGGTATGGGCGGTAGGGTGCAGGATTAGAGGACGGTTACTCACAAGCGAATACATGTAGTAAATTACTTGTTCTTACTCTCGTTCCCAGATATTATAACAGTTAAAGAATGAAGCAACACGCTTAACACAGTCTTGCTTTCCACTCCACGCTCTTCTCTGAAGTACTTACAATGGATCACAAAAGCAAGCCATTATGATATTCCAGAATTCCTAAGACTGCTCACAGGAAACAATTAATCTGCATTCATTGCTGTTGCCAACACCCTGTACCGATTACCGATTCCCGAACGATCTAGCGGAACGCCCATTCTTTTCTTATAATTGTTGCAGATATGGATCGCCACTGTCGCCACCCTTGTTGTTACGAATGTGAAGCGGATGAAGTCTATTCTTCTATCTAAGGAGAAGCTCTGTCTTTATATACATGAGAGCCTGGAACACCATGGAAGTCCATGGAAGCTCACGATTGCAAATACCAGTGGCGGTGGCGAGTGAAGACTCGTGGATGAGTCTACGACTATGAATCCGTAGCCTGTGAGTCAATTCGGTGATCTTAGTGTAGCGGCGTCTTCCTCTCAGGTCATATAGTAATACTTCCCCCTCTTGCTACGCTCCGTGGGGCAAGAAAATCAAACAAACATTGTGCCAAACATCATAAAGTGAAATCTCCGGTGCCTCATTAAAACCCTCCTCCAATTGGCTGCGGTAGGCAGGGAAAGAGTGCAGTCCGTAGCCTGATATGGGACGGCCATCCCTTTACATAAGAAATCCAAATGCAAACAAATTTTGTGATCAGTGCCTTCTACCATAAGCCCATGGCTTTCGTGAACTTCTCGTGCTTCTGTCTTCCCAATGCCTTTGTGAAGATATCTGCCACATTCTCTTGTATCGGTATCCAGGAGTAATTGGCTATGCTTCGTTCGTGGAGATCTCGGCTTCGTTATCGCAGAGAATAGGGAGCGGCTTGTTTTCGTTGTTTTCGTTGTTTTCGTCGCTTCGATTGTATTTGACATCTTTGCATAACTGCAATAGCCATCTGCCTTCTCTCGAGGCCTCTGAGCATGCGATATACTCCGCCTCTAGTGTCGACATGGCAACTATGTCTGTCGTCGAGTGGAGTTGTAGTATCATAAGCCTTCTCCATATGGAAGCGTTTGAGCACAGAACCAATGAATCGTCTCCGGCGAAGACTGATCGTGCCATCCTCGTTTCGGTAGATCTCGATTCCAAGTAATTGTTGAGCAGTGCCGAAGTTGGTGAGCTTGTAAGTTGTAACGAGAGCAGTCTTGATCTCTTCTGCCTTGTTTGCTGCCTGTGCTGGGTAGGTCAAAAGCATATCGTCAACGTAAAGGAGTAGAAGAATACTGCCCTTGTTTCATATATAGAGATTCAGATCGGCTTCTGATTGAACGAAATCTAAGGCTGTAAAGTGCTCTTCGTAGTCGGACAACTCAGACTTCCGAGTCTTCCCCCTCAGGGTAGTCGTCCATAAGACTCTCGATGTGGGGCCAGCCCTCCGGTAGCTCCATGAACAGGGCATCATTGTCGATGTCAGGGTTAAGGAATGCAGTAACCATGTCGAGATGGTCGATGTTCCAGTTATTTTGCGCTTGCCTTGTACCGCGCTGAGCCGTCGGGATTTCGTTTAGTCTTGAAAACCCATTTCGACACGATTGGCCTTGCTCTGATATCGTTTCGTAGTTTATGTAAGTTAACTGGTGTGAAGGTCTCGTTTCGTATGATAGAGTTGCTCTCCTCCATGATCGCGGCTTCCCATTGTTTCTTGAGTGGGCTAAGCATCGCTTCTTAGTATGAGCTTAGTATGAGCGCGGATCGCCATCAATTGTAGTCGAGGCTAGTGCATTATGTATCAGTCCAGAAACGTTTACCTGTGCTCTGCTTCTTGTGACTCTGTCTGTCAGTACTGGGGCTTTCTTTGATCTTTTAGTAGTAGCCGTGACAGATCGTCGCAATTGTCTTTGTGTGATGACCTCGTCTCTTGATGGGGCTTGATGATGAGATTCGAGGGTTGGACAGTGAACGCTGTGTCCATTGTCTGTGTGTGGGCGACCTCGTCAGGAGCCATATATGTGTGTGTGGCCATTTTCAACACCTGAAGCAGGTGGACTTCGATCTCCATGCCCATTTGTACTGTGCCCAGTTAATGGAATATCGGAATTTGCTCCTGCCGCGGCAGGATTCCCAGCGACTGGCCGGCGGGCAACCTCATCAGTGCAGCCATGAGACATGCTTTCACCCGTTCCACTGGTAGCCTGAGTGCGGCTGTGAGCCATGCTCTCATCCGTTCCACTGGCATCATTAGATAATCTATCTCTTCAATATGAGTTTCTTCTTGCGGTAGACCGAATGTCAATTTCGGTAGTCTCTTCTGGCTGGTCATTGTGTACACCCTGCTTGCACTTCAGTGATTGCGGGCACGATAGGTATTATTTTCCATGTCAATATAACATCCTATTGAGCCTTTAATGTGTTGTGCTCGCTTTGGGTCCCAGATTCTCCATAACCTCGTGGAGTCATGCACGTAGCCGACTATCATGCAGGCCTTAGATCGTGCATAAAAATGCAGCATCTCGTATGGTGTATCGTATGGGGCCTTGTGGCCATCGTGATCATCTCGCCTTGCGAGCCCTGGTTGGGCATGCGCTGATGAAGATATGCAGCCATTGCGATAATCTTGCCTTGTGAGCCTCTCGTTGGGCATGCGCTGATGAAGATATGCAGCCGTGTTGACTGCTTCCCCCCAAAACTCGAGTGGTGTCTGAAAATCCAGTATCATTGCTTTTGCCCTTTCGGTGATTGTGCGAATTATCCTCTCTGCAACTATCGCATATTCCGGTGGCTTTTGTCGAGATCATTGAGTCCGTTGATTAGAGATTGCATCGCCCCAGGTATGGAGATGGGCTAATCTTTGGTGCCACAGTCTTGCAGTGATTGTGGATGCTGGAGTGAGATCGGAAGTCATCTCAGTTATCTGCAATTGTTTGTTTCTCTTATGGGAGGAGGTTGTGGCTTTGATGTGATTGGAGTATATAGAGATCTCCGATGTGGTTCGCGGTAATAGAAGCGGTCGATTTCGTATCAGCAGATATGAAGCCTTTCCCGCGTCGAAAGGTCATTGTGTATTCTGCATGTTCGAGTTGACTTATTGATAACAAGGATAGTCAAAAAGTCGGAGTATAGAGAGCATCCAATTGCAAGTCTTGAGTGATGGGCCAGTCCGTGATATGTGACGGTTACCATTGTTTCATCTCGAAGTTTTATAGTAATCGGAGATGGCAGTATTGGAGATGTAGCAGTTGACGATGTAAGTGCGGCGGCAGCGTGAGTGGTATTTGATAGTTAAAAGAGATCTCGATCACCGGCTGACACTCCATGATGTGCCAGTGCCGTATTTGCTTCCGCCATCGAGACTTTAGTACTTCGTTTGTTGATCTTGTTTTGGGCTTCGAGACTTCGTTGGCGACTGTGGCATTCAGCTCTCGTATGGCCAGGCCCTCCACAGTGGAAGCAGAGCACTTCCTCGCACTTCTTTCGGTTAAAGCCTCTGCTTCCGCTGTTGAGTCATTTGAGAATGGCACAGCTTTCGGTAGTATGATTTTTCATTTTGCAGTGCATGCAGCTGTATTCTTTATCGTCGTTTCCGTGGTCTCTGCCAAAATTTCCTCATCCTCCGCGCTTGCCATATCTTCCGCGGTGACTATAGAGAGCGGATCCGGTCGACTCGTCTCCGATCTCTTTGGCAAGCTCGGTTCGATCAGCGTCTTCTCGTAGACGGTCCGTAACCTGCTGGGCCGCTGGGACTGGGATTTGTTGTTCAAGTATCTTAATTGTCGTTTCGAATTCTTTTGGCATGGTAGAGAAGATGTGAGTTTTCATCGTTTCGTCAGAGATGGCTTCGGGAGATCCGATCAGTTTCTTGTGAAGATTGATCAGTCTAGTAAAGTACTGTGTGATCTTCTCGTCTTTCGATGGGTGTAGAGCGTGAAACTTGCGAACGATCTGAGTTCGGCCGACCTGATTTGTCGTATTGTCCAATCGACCTTGTAGCGTTTGCCACATCTCAACTGGGTCGTCAATGTCGTCTATCCACGGAAGTAGATCGTCTGTGCAGCCAAGATGGATCAGAGCAATGGCATCATTGGCTTTCTGATGCCACTCTTTCTGCAGAGTGCGTGCAGCAGATCCGTTACCCTCGGGAAGGAGCTTGTCTCCAGTGACAATGTTGTACGCCCTCATTGCAACTAGCACGCGGCGTACCTGTTCCCCAGGTAGGGTAATTGTCATGAGTGAGCTTGGGAATAAATCCGTGATCGGTCTTAAACATCTCGGTGGTGGCAGACATCGTGAGAAGTGACGATAGTGATTGTGGTGTTGAGTTTTAGTGTTGTTTATACGGTCGTTGCTACGGCGACGGTCGTGGGGTTAGGGTTGTTGAGGCTCTTGTAGATCGTGAGATGAAAGTAGTGTAAAGTAAAGTGAGTTCAGTAAGCGGCCTCCGGGCTCATAACCTGTTACGAATGTGAAGCGGATGAAGTCTATTCTTCTATCTAAGGAGAAGCTCTGTCTTTATATACATGAGAGCCTGGAACACCATAGAAGTCCATGGAAGCTCACGATTGCAAATACCAGTTGGTGGCGGTGAGTGAAGACTCGTGGATGAGTCTACGACTATGAGTCTGTAGCCTGTGAGTCAATTCGGTGATCTTAGTGTAGCGGCGTCTTCCTCTCAGGTCATATAGTAATACTTGTAAGGCCTATGAAAACGGGTGAGTGATTGTGACGAATGATCTTGTTGTGGCTCATATCTGTCTTCTTAGATATATGTATAATTCAAAAAATTTACCACACTCAGAGGATTTGTACACCTACACCGCCACCCCCTTCGGCGCCCTCTCCAAATCGGGGAGCACCCCCAACCGCGCCGCCCGCTCAGAACCCCCAGCACCACCCCCCTCAGCCATTGGAGCAGTCCTCCCCGTCTTCCCCGTCGGCGCTCCCCACCAGCTATACCCGACCTCGGGCTTCTGCAGCAGGACTCTCATCGCGGGCAAGCACGCCGCGAGCAACGCACACCCCATCTCAGCGTTCGACAGCAACGCCAGCGTCATCCCACTCGTCTTCTGTGTCCCCAAGCCGTGCGTGGAGGCCAGCAGGTACGTGAAGCGCAAGACGGCGCAGCAGATCACGACTGCGCCGATGGCGAAGACGAAGAAGAGCGCAGAGATCTCGCGGCGCTTGAGGGTCAGGGAGCGCAGGATGAAGATGGGGATTATCATGACTGCCCGCGGGGTTGTTAGCGTGGGTGGCCCCGGGGATGAGGGACGTGCTTAGGAGGTCGGAGATGAGGTTTAGCACAAAGAATGTGATAAATGAGCCTAGCTGCGTGATTGGGGAGCAGTAGTTTAATGGTGACCTGTTTTTGTCACGATCTACCCCACCCCAGCGGGTCTGGGAACTTACCAGGTCCGAGACAGCGGCCTGCACCAATACAGCCATGTAAAAACTACCGCCCCAAACGACGCCGCTGTAAACCCGCACGACGCCCAGATCGTAAAGCGTAAGAAGTTATTTGAGTACGGCGTCAACTCGAAATAGAATATTAAAAACGAGGCCTTGACAAGCCACAGCGTGAGCAGGTAGAACCCCGCAGACACAAAGAATAGCTTCTCCGCTTCAGCTAGTGGTCATAGCGGTGGGGGCTGATGGGAGCGGACTTTTAGGGTCTGCTCTAATGACGGAAGAGCTTGTAATAACGCTAGCATCTGTGTCCCGCCGCCCTGCATATTCGACGATGAACCTGCAGAGAAGTTGTCAAACATCACTTGTTTGTGCAGTGCGACGGTGAAGATCGCGTATCCGATTCCTGACGACAAAAGCGCGGAGAGGACTAGGTAGTCCCCCGTGCTGAGAGGTTGCCGCTTGCGTTTTGTGCGGGCGAGGAGGCGGAGGCCAACTGCCCCGCTGTCGAGGACGAAGAGAAACCAGCACAGGCCCTGGGGCTGTTAGTGTATGATGCGTTGCAAGGTGGGGGTACAGACAATGTTTAGAGCTGCGGTCATGGCGAGTGAGAATTGTGGGTGAGGGATGTGGAGATGATGTCGATTGGTGGAGCACGGGCCATTTTTAACTGATGTCGCCCAGTCCACCGGCTCCATACTCTCCAGAGGGTTGTGCAGTAACAACGGGGACTGTGACACTTGATGCGTAGTCGGGCATATAAGGTAGCATAAGCTAGGCCTCCGGTGAATACTCTCCAGGAGTCTAAATCAATATCGTTAGGTTTACGGTAAAAATAGAGGCGGAGACAGATCGTAGTGCTGGTGGCATCGCCGACCTGTGAGCTAACATCTGAGATCTGACATGCATGCTTCTAGAAGCATTTCTTGACGAACAGTATTACTCAATGCAGTGACGCGTCTAATCTGTTTCATGCATGGAGAGTTGGGTGGGTTACTCAATCAAACTTGCGGGGTGCCCGTCAACAGCTACGATATACTGGAAGTTTATCAGTCTTGATATGTTCTGCTAGATTATCTGTCTAGTTATGCAAACTCTCGGTGTGTAAAGTACCACACAGCACTGCCGGGATGTAGCGGTAGTTGTTTATGCTTACCCTTGTTAGAAATTAGGCAGCGCCCTAGCCCCAGCACAGAACCTTAATGCAAACCGTTGCTTCGTCAAGTGGCAGGTTGGTTGATACGTATACCAAGCGCATGAGCGTGGCTGTGTCTATTCTATATTCCCTGGGGTGGAGTTAAGACGACGATTTGCAATGTCATCGTGGAAGGGTTTCGGGAGATTTCGTGTAACCATCGTGCATTCACTGGCGAAGGTATGGTTTGGAAATTCTGTGAGGTGGTGTGGTGCATATTGACGCCAAAACGTGGTGCGGGGTGCATGATGCGACATTACGATGTGGAGGCGTATTAGCGATGCACGCGGGACAAATGATATCGATTAAGGTCCTATCTCTGGAGCCTACTTATGTATGTAGCTGCCTGTGTTCGTGTGACCGACCAGTGGACAATGGCCCCACCACCCAGAGGTCCGGGATATCCCGTCGCCTCGAGCTCTCTTCCCAGTCCGGCGTAAAGGTGCCTTTCTTAATGCAAATGCATATCGGGAGTTACTGATCAACAACCGAGTGGCGCACTGACCGAGTGTCAGATCAAAGCCACGCGATTCATGCCTGCTGTCACACAACTTGTGGTATGTGTCCGCGGTGAAGTTCATTTAGAGTCAGCAATGTCCATCCCATTCGCTATCGAGGACCTCGGCAAGCTCCGAACCAGTACGACTAAATTGTGAAAGAAGGGTCTAATAAATGCGGTAGAACCTAGATGGAGGAGCTTATGCCTTTGGAAGCAATGCCAGAATTGCAAAGGCAGTATGCGCAGTCTGTGCTTCGACGGGCCCATTATCCTTGTGCCATTGTGCAATGTAGTCCGGTTAAAACCTGGTTCCTCATAGAAAATTTCACCGGTGCATATGCACGTATTCAAACGCCTAAGGCTGGAGATGACAATTGCGTATTGGCATCTAGTTTTCAGTTCTTAATAGGCGCGCGCTAGATTCTGTGATACCCAATTGCTAAATCTAGCTATGCTGGGGTCTTCCGGAGTTCAAGTGCTTTAAATCGGATCGAAATCCTTTATTCGTAACTGGTGCGCGGATTTTTCGGAGGAGTTCATGTGAGGTATGGATGATGTAGTGCACGTGTCTATGGGTTAATATGATACTACTCTTCGCCGATACTCTCGGCCGCCCAGAATATGAGCGGCGAACGTCAAGTCGGACTGGGTTTCGTTTTCTTGTACACTAACCCGTCTAGTGCATCCGACGAGCTCAAGCAGGTCTGCTTTTTTTTGCCTGTGTCCAGCCCAAAAGTCCGTTCCGTCTATTCAAGCACTCACGTCGGCCCGGTCCACGACATATGTCCTCGCCCAGTTACCGATCGGTTGATTTTTAGTGGTATATAAGATGCTATGTTCACCCTTACACATTTCTCGCACAAACGCAGAAACTGACAGTCGACAGTGCCGAACCCCCGGAATCAGTATGTGAACTCCCGAAACGAACCCTCAACAAGCGCCCGATACCCGTAGATACCCATGCCGGGCTGCGGCCCGTAACGGCCAATGACCGGAGGGCCAGGACTGGTAAAACCGCGTCCGCAACTGGATGCGGAGACAGACGAAATGTGGCGTATGATACCCAAGCGCGTGCACCTGGATGATTGGCCAGTATCTGTCCACCGGCTATATAGAGTATGTGTAATCTTAATGCCGGGACTACCTCGAGGTGAGTGGTTGACATGGTTGGTTGTAAGAGGTAGGGCTTAGGGTTGCAAGCCAGTGCCCTACGCGACCTCGGACTGAGCTTAAAACATGCTTGAAACCTAACTGGTAGCTATATATCATTTCTCATCGCTCCCGAGCACAATTACCTGCATTTCTACATTCTCTGAGCAAGAAGAGATAGGGTTGCACTTTAAGACTGGCCAGCGTGCGGAGGAATTACTATAAGTCGTCTCAGAGCTGAGCCATCACGCTAATTCGTTCTCTGATCCGGATATCGATACGTGCAAGAAATCTGCACAAATACGCACAAATATGCATAGCACATGCAGGTCATAACCAAGTCAGACGATTTGCAGCATCATTTCATCGATATCATGAAGACAAAGCTTAAAATGGGTGAATCTATTTCTCGCAGAGCAGCAAGCAATAACGAACGGCTGCTATTCAGTCCATAGCCGTGTTACGATCCCCGGGAGTCTAAAAGTACAGTACTGCCTGAGTGGGCTAGGTTAGGAATCATCGTGAATTACCACCAATGTACCCGGCCTAGGTCTTCTATATATATTCAGATTACATTTTGCTGGGTGGCTGGTTATCATCAGTGAATCTCCCTATCGCTTCCAGGGAACTTAAAAGTGTACTTTTCGTACCACTGCAGCATTGGGGATTATCAACACTCCTAATCGTTACGCATAAAAGATATGAGATGCATTCACCATAGTTTACTTTTCTCACAAGCAGGAATCCAGCGTAAGTGTACATCTCGTTTTTCTTTTTAGCGCGCAATATCGGCAAATAAGTGCCGAATCTGCAAGACATCATCTTCAATTACCCGCCTGGCGCAAAACACCTTCCATCTGTTACCGTAGGCGCATTGTGACGTGCATATCCACGCGGTCAACGCCGAAAAAGCGTGGGGTACCAGCTGTCACAAACCAATCATCGGCGGCATTATCCCACGCCTCGTGTTCATCGAGACGCATCGGCTGCGCAATCTATCGCTTAGCGGAGCATACAGGGAATATGTTTGAGATGCAGACGCCACAAATAAAGAAAAGCGACAAGTACACTTTTGCCTGGTTTCCAGCTAAAGGGTACTTGCGACAAAAGCTAACAAGGCTCAAATCTGTTCTCCTGTGCCGACTGCGATATGCACTTTCCTACGATTGGCCGCTAGAACACCGCGTGCGTGTGGGGTATTGTGTTCAGCAGATTAGTTTCCCATCTGCAAGAGTGGTAGGCCAGCAAATTGCGGGTATATATTCTCCGCAACCCCTGGAATCAGGCGTCCCCGGAACAAACACAATGTCTTCTTCTCAAGCAATCGAGGTTGATCCCGAATTCGACCGCACGGGCGGTGATGAGTCCAGCGGCGGTTCATATTTATCCAGCACCCAGAGTTTGACTTCCAGTATCAACGAGCACATCTTCGAGAATGGTGAGTCCCACGTGCGATGGAGGGTTCCTTGGCTGAGTGCGGTGGGTGTGGAAAGGCAGGAGGTATCATATTTACTATGGCCCGGACAAAAATATGCTACCTACCGACGAGGTACGTTACGCTGTTCACGTCCCCGTGGCCTACTAACCCGTGCAACAGGCCGAGCAAGACCGGTAGGTATCCGATTTACACCAGCAAACATACCCAAAACTAACACCCCCCAGCCTAGACCTCCACCACGAAATCTTCCTGCGCATAATGCGCAACCGCCTCTTCGACGCCCCCATCGGATCGCACCCACAGCGCGTCCTCGACATCGGCACCGGAACTGGAATCTGGTGCATCGACATGGCAGACCAGTACCCCAGCGCCGAAGTAATCGGGACCGACATCACCCCGATCCAACCGCAATGGGTGCCCCCGAACTGGTACTTTCCCCCGCTACATACGCCTTGCACCACTAACTCCCACAGCCGCTTCGAAATGGACGACATGGAAAAGGAGTGGACATACCAACCCGACACCTTCGACTTCATCCACGCCCGCAATATCGCGCCGAGTATCTCCGACTGGCCGAAGCTGCTGGCGGAGGCGTTTCGGTGCGTCCCCCCTACCCGGCCCGAGCTTTGTGCTGATCCGTGACAGATGTACGAAACCAGGCGGGTGCGTTCAGCTGAGCGAAGTGGGCGGAAAACGTTAGCTTCCCCTTTCCCTCCCCCGCTCCCCGCGCGGGTGTGCTGACTATCCAGTGCTCTCCGACGACGGCTCGATGAAGGACGACAATCCGCTATCCATTGCCATACAACTAACCAGCGGGGCAATGGAATCCATCGGGCGCCCGTTCCCCGTCGTTGGCACACTACGGAAGCGACTTGAGGACGCGGGGTTTGTGGACGTGAAGGAGGTGTTTTACAAGCAACCGTTTGGGCCGTGGCCGAAGGACCCGATGTATGGCCATGACCTCGCGTTGTTGGGGATTGTGCTGATTGGGATAGGTTGAAGCATACGGGTGCGATGGCGCTGGTGATGCTAGAGACCGGGATCGAGGCGTATTCACTGGCTGCGATGACGAGGATCTTGAAGATGGAGCCCGAGGATGCGCAGAAGAAGATTTTGGAGGCGTTGAAGGCCGCGAAGGATAGGAGGGTGCATACGTATAATCATTAGTAGGTTGCCCTGTTTTGTTTATTCTGGCTGGCGGTGCGGGGAGTGGGTTTGGGGAGGTGCTAATGTTGTGTAGCTATGTTGCGTATGGACAGAAGCCGAGTAGCGGGGGAGTGTATTGAAAACTGTGGGGGTATGGTGCTAGTAGTCGTAGGGTCTGGTAGTTGCGGTGGGTAGTTTCTGTTCATTTAATGAGAATAATGAATTTCGAGGAGTCAAAGTTGGAAACACTTCACAACCGAGGGGCAATAAACATGGGCGAAGAGTCGTTCTTGAGAAGCGGCACCTTGTGAACTCGGCAACATTGTCGCTATTTAAATCAACCCCTCACGAGCGTTTCACACGACAATCTTCCATGATGAGGGTTCATTCTAGATCTATAATCCTGAGATAGATAGGTAAATTAAGCGAATATGAAGCTATAATCTTCCATTTAGATGCACTCGCTATCACTCGTCTCCCAACCAACTCGCCATGTTGCACTTGCACTTATGACTGCTTGTTGCTCCCACGCATATAGTCTTGACACACGCTCTCTCTTGTTCTTTATCGGTACACACTACAATATACATCCACGCAATCCCTATCACTCGCCAGGTTTTGGTTGGTGTGATCGATCGTGCAGAGTGAGCAATCCTCATCAACAGATCTCGTGGTGCACTCTTCGACATTCCGGAGCCTCCTTCCTAGCAAAGTTTGCGAAGGGTTGTGTACGTACGGGGCGGAATGTTCCCTTGAGTGAGGTTCGCTTAAGCTTAAACGCTACCGTTACACGGCATAATTGCGGCTGGCCGACACGTGACGACGTTTCGCAGCCGCTGGAATGAACGACACGGCTCATCTCACTCCCGGGAGAGCAACAAACCCCCACCTACCATCCACTCACCACCCACCCACCACCCACATCACCACAATATGTACCGCACGCACGCACCACTGGCCGTACCGCAACCTTACCCAAAATTCCCCCTCCCCCCCGAACTCCTCCTCACAGTCTCCGACCACCTCGACACCTTCTCTCACTTCAACTCGCTGGTCCTCACAAACCGCTCCTGCTACTACCTCCTCAACTGCCGGCTGTACGCAAAAGCAATCACCTCGCTGTCGCTGCACACGCCGATCTTCACCTCGCGGCCGCTCACGACGCTCGCGGCCTTCCCCTCCACGCGGCACCAGTCGCGCATCTACAACGGCTTCCGCAGCATCGCGGGGTGGGCCCTCCTGCACGGGCCCCTGGGGACGCTCGAGAAGCTGCTGCGCTACGGACTGGCGGTCGACGCGCGGTTCACGGACTGGGGGTGGGGCGCGATCTGTGGGGCTACGCTGTTGATGGTTGCGGTGCTGCACCAGCGCGAGGATGTGGTGAGGTTTTTGCTGGGTAGGGGGGCGAGTGTGGATGCGAGGGATGATATGGGGTGGAGGGCGAGTCGGTATGT
>Ga0307515_10012218_pt1 | contig 16179 bp, 10 predicted proteins | sample 17_EM_MG_FD_194513 | JGI IMG/M metagenome (GOLD analysis project Ga0307515, IMG submission 194513) | Populus trichocarpa ectomycorrhiza microbial communities from riparian zone in the Pacific Northwest, United States - 17_EM | ecosystem: Host-associated > Plants > Roots > Unclassified | place...
GCTCTGCACAAAACATCGATCAAAGGTCAAATCTGTCAATTAGGGGTGTTCAAAAAAACCGACCAACCGATTAAACCGAAAAAACCGAGAAAAAATTAACCGAATAAACCGATTAGAAATTTATTTATAGAAAATTGTATTTTTACAGACTCCATCAGAGAGAGAGAGAGAGAGAGAGAGAAGAATCATTTAGCTGAAGGTTTACATGGTTATTAATTTTAGGCTCCGTAGAATTAGTCGAGATGCTTGCAAATTAGCCTGGACACCTACATTAATAAATAAAAAATCATTTAGAATGTACGTTTATATCATGTAAACAATAAATGGGAGTCATGAGTAGTACAAGGTTAATTCTAATTTTAAACAAAGATTCTAAAAAACTATAAATTATGTAGCACAACTAAGATCACATAACGGCCCCTTTGAGAAAAAAAATATTCAGAGTTAATACACGCTGATATTTGCGAACTTTGAGCATAGTTCTCGATTAATTATGGAGCACAACTAGTTTTTTTTTTTGAATGTATTAGCTTGTTCTTCAATATCTCCTTGTAAAGGTATTTATTTATATTTGCATCACACAGTCAGTATAAATAATTATACAGATAATTCCAGGAGAATTCCAATGACGAATCCTGATCATGATGGTCCCAATCTGCTATACATATACATTCTGGCATGGTCCCAAACATATCGGTCACCCACCATGGAATTTAGGGCTCAAAGCAATGTGTGGCCGAAAGCTAAAAGGTGGAAGAAATTTAGGCCGTTTATATTGTTGGAGAGTGGTAAATGCCTTTAATTTTTCTTGTCCTGCGGTTCCGTATCTTTGCTGGCAGCAATATCGAGTGATCATATATTGGCCCGAAGTCCTGTGCCGAGGACAAAACTCCCACACGATAGTTGAAAGTCGATTTGAAAGGTGAGACGAGACATCTGTGCTTCCCTAGAACTCCCAGATGAATATCATTCCCATACGTACATTCGGTAACTACTTAAGAACATAGAGAATTCAGCTGTCCTTTGTTGTTTGCCCAGCCATAAAAAAATCATCAGAAAATGATAACAGGAGCAATATCTCCTATGGTTTACGTGATTTTGCATGTAAAGATCATAGAATCATTGATGTTAAGGAACTACTACTACTACTACGCTTCCCACCTTTTAGATTACGGTGTCACCTCTTAGATTATTGGGTTTGGCACTATAGTTGGAAAGTATTTTAAAAATAAAAATTAAATTTTTTTTATTTTTTAGTTTAAATTAATATGTTTTTTTTATGATTTCAGATCATTTTAATATGCTGATGTCAAAAATAATTTTTAAAAATTAAAAAATATTATTTTAATGTGTTTTGAAATGAAAAACATTTTGAAAAACAACTGTTAACACACTTTCAAAAACAACTGTTACCACACTTCCAAACAACCTCATTATCATCTACTTACCCTCCCCATAAATATAATCACCATCAATATATGATGTCAGTTTGAGATAATTACCTTCTGGATTGTGCACTAACCACCAAGCTGTGCTATACACAAAAAGTAGTTACCTTTCTTTAAGGGTGAGGAAAAAAACCAAAAAATCAAGAAAATAAAAAAAATAACTGAAAAAATCAAATCATGAAAAAAAACCGATTAGAATATTTAAAAAACTAGCGGTTCGGTTCGGTTCGGTTTCGGTTTCATAAGGATGAAATCGGTCAACTCTAACCGAATCGAACCGGTTCAGATTAAAAAAATACTATAAATAAAAAAGGAAACTTTCTAACCAAGTAACCTTAACAGCCGCCCACCTCATTCCTCACAGCAACATAGCCTCTCACAATTCACAAATAACACTCACAACTCACAAGTCCACAGTCACAAAAAATTCTTCGTTCTTCAATCGGTATTGTAAAATCTTCATAAGTCATTACCATATTTAGCAACATTAACCACCCCCACCCAAACTCACACAAGTGGCATGCCAAACCCAACCTTTCAATTTACATCTCCTAATTTAGCATCCCAGACTCCCAGTTAGTTTCTTAAGCTTTCATTTACCATGCTAGCTTACAACAGTTCTTAATTATTCTTATACATTTAAAAAACTCTTAAATGTAGATTTATAGATTGATTTTTCTTTTTATAATTTTGAATGCAGAAAATAACTTTAAATAGAAGCAGTAAAGTGGCTAATGAATTTGTATAGACAGAGTATTATCAGGATCTCAACTGTGTTGACAGGCAACACCACACAGTATTACCATTGTTATGCCTAGCTACATATTCTAGTCCAAATCTTTTATTTCTTTACTATTTTCATACATCTAAATAAGAGCCTTCAATGGCCATCTCCCATGCAAGAACTTGAGATTAATAACTAATATAGTAGTGAGTCAAGAGTAACATCCCCTCTCCCCTCAAAGTTTTCGATTCTATTAAGACTAGCAAGTCAATTCTTAAGTTGAGATCTAGTGGAGCTATTGGAAGATTAGAGCTTTGGGAATATAATTTTTTCATTGAACATTAGAACAGTAACCGAGATAAATCTTACTGCAAAGAAAAAAAAGTTGATTGATCCCCCTTCTATATCTTAATTAAACCGAGAGAGAGGATAACCCGCACAATTGATCCCCCTTCTATAATACTATAACTTCCAATGACATTTTTCTATTCATCAGAGTTGAGAGGAAACTAAAAGTTTAATAATTAGGGGTTCAAAATAATATTTTATAAAAGATAAATCTTGACTTTGAGGTCATAATTAAAAAAATAAAACAATAAACTAGAATGTAAACCTTTTCAGAATTGAAAAAATTATACCACTGCAGCATTATTTTAATGAATGATTTTTGCTAATTACTGCTTTAAAATTACTATAACCTATCATGTGTGTGTGTGTGTGTGTGTCCTAAGTTCTTGTTAAGTTGTTTGTTCTTGTTAGTTCTTATTAACTTGTTCTTGATATGCACATAAAACCTGTTGGAAGGACATAAAACACAAACACATATAAAGCCAAAAAATTATTGGAAACCTGTTGGAATGTAGTATTAACTATTACAATATTCTTTTGAGTTTTTTTTTTTTTAATGTTAGTATCTTTAAGTCTCATATAAATTATGATTATTAACATGTTTTCATTTGGTAATTAAATATGAAAAAACTTCAAAATCAAAATGTTTCATCCACTAGTATTACCCCAACATCAACCAATACCCCAACATCAACCACTAACCCAACATCGATCACTGCAGGATCCGCCATGGATAATAAAGTAAACAACCTCAAGTCCTTACATTAAGGAAAATAAATGTTGATGATAGAAAAAAATTACAAATTTGTGATCACTTTACAAAACTTGATGATGACCCTAAAACTCCTAGAGCTGAATGTAATTATTGTGGAAAAGATTATACATGTCATACTATTCTTAATGGAATAAGTAATATAAGGAGTCATTTAAAAGTATGCAAAAAGTTTTTTTTTGTAGTTGATAAGAAGTAAAAGGTTTTGGTATTAGAACCTAAAAAAGAAGAGGGTAAATCGAGAGAGTAAAATGTAGGCACTCTTAAGGCAATAGGTTATAATTATGATGAATGTAGACAACCACTAGTAAAAATAGTTATAATTGATGAGTTGTCATTTAATTTTGTGGAGGATAAGGGATTTAGATTATTTTCTAGGAACATGCAACCTAGATTTGACATTCCTTCTCGTTTCACTATTATGAGAGATAGTTTGAAACTTTATGTTAAAGAGAAGGAAAAATTAAAGACAGCTCTTAGGGGTCAACGATTATGCTTAACAACAGATACATGGACATCGATTTAAAACCTTAACTATATGTCCTTAACGACTCATTGGATTGATAATGGGTGGAATTTGCATAAAAGAATTCTTAATTTTTATCAAGTTTCCAATCATATGGGTAAGACAATTGGTCACGTTACTAAGAATTGTTTGTTAAAGTGGGGGATTGATAAACTTTTGGTTGTTACAGTAGACAATGCAAGCTCTAATAATGTGACAATTTCATATTTGAAGAATGTGATGAAAGATTGATCAACTAATATATTGTCAAATGAGCATTTGTATGTTAGATGTTGTGCAAACATTGTAAACTTCATTATGTGTGATAACTTGAAAGAGATTAATGTTTCGGTTGTTAAGATTTGAAATGCAATTAAGTTTGTGAAATCTTCACCTTTTAGACAACTTGCATTTAAGAAGAGTGCAGAAAAGTTGTATATAGAGTGTAAGAAATCATTGTATTTGGATGTTGCAACTCGATGGAATTCAACTTATCTTATGTTAGAAACTGTTGAAAAGTTTGAAAAGGTGTTTATGAGGTTAGGTGAAAGTGAACCTAGGTATATAAGTTACTTTTTGGAGGTTGATTCAGAGGGGAATAAAAAAAATATAGGGCCACCTAGCTTGAAGGATTGGAAAAATGGTAGAACTTTGATAAAATTCTTAAAGATCTATACACGGTTACATTGAGATTTTCTGGCTCATTGTATGTCACATCAAATTTTTTCTTCAATGAATTGATTTTCATGTATGCAAACTTGTTGCAATTATGTAAAAGTAGAGATAATCTTTTAAGTGAAATGACGATGAAAATGATGTTAAAGTTTGAGAAGTATCAGGGTTATGAAGTAAATCAGATTTTTTTGTTGTATGTTGTTAATGTCTTAGATCCACGTCTCAAATTGAAATATATGAAATTTTGTTTTGGTAAGTTATATGATTATGACAGCACAATTGCTAACAAAGAAGGTGAAAGATAATTTAGTAAGCTTGTATGAGTTTTATTTAAAAGCTGATAAAATGGTGAATGATAATAAATATAAACATTATGTTAATGTTATTGATGACTTAGAGGTAGATGTTAACACTTAAGCTTAATTCAAAAGGCATTTACAAGAGAAAGATAGTGTGGAAAATAGAAATGAGGTTGATAGGTATTTAGTTGATAGTTGTGAGGATTCTAATGATAATAAATTAGATATTTTAGGGTGGTAAAAAAGTAATGCTTCAAAATATAAGATACTTTCAAAGGTTGAACAACATGTTCTAGCTATTCTTATATCCATAGTGGCTTTCAAATCAACATTTAGCACGGCGGTCGTATACTCGATCAATTTCAAAGTTTTTATTTTCTCCAGCAACAGTTCAAGCACTTATTTGTTGTTAAAATTAGTTACATCATGAACCAATTCCAACCAACATTAGAATCTTGATGAATGATTTTGAAATCTACGAAAACCTTGAATCAAGTAATTTTTCTTATAAACTTATACTTTCTATTTTATGATTTATTAATTAATACATTTTTAATCTAACATATCTAATTTTTATTTTGTAAAATTTAATGAAAAGTTACATCTAGCAACGGATGATAATTAATTTAAAAATCAGGCTATTTATTGAAAACATATGGTAAAAATACTATTTTTTATTTTTATATCTTCTAATTTAATTTATCATGTTATAATTCTAGTTTTGGAATTCCATAATTTGATGTCAATAATATTAAGAAATCAAAGTGCAAAATTCTTGATGTGCTTCTTGATTGGAATGATATGCTTCTTGATTGGAATGATGTGCATAGTAGAGATTTTTCGGCTTGAAGTATTTTATGACAATGTTATTTGTTTTTTTATAAGCTTTTGAAAGTAAATCCTTTGTAATTTGAATTTTAACTCGTTAGTGTGTTTTATATTAACAAAAATATTAGGAAGGTAAAAGAAATATTGAAAACAAAATTAACATTAACAATTTAATATAAATAAATATTTAGTGGCAAAAAACACTTAAAAACACAATAAATGAGCTGATCCCAATTGGACCATCACTTTTTATAGGAAAATTGACATTAAAAAAGCCCACTACAAGCCCATCAAAAAGTAAAAAACAAAGCCCAAGGTTTTTCTGACATTAAAAAACCAAACCAAAACCAGTCAGTTGGAACCGGTTTTGGTTCAGTTTTGGTTTAAATTTTTTTGAATTATAAAAATTTAGTTTGGTTGTTTAATAGATAAAAATCAAACCGAACAAAAATTAATCACCCCTACCCCTACCCCTACCCTCCTCTGTCCGCATACATTTGTTAGAATAAGAATGAGCCCATATAATATGATGATAAGTCGGTGTCTTTACTTGCTGTAGATGTGGTCCAATAGAGACAGAAGAAACTGGACCAGTTCTAATGGATCCCCCTCGCTCCTGTTAAACTACTCCACCATAATCAATAACATGCATATAAATCCCAGCTATTTATCTTGTAAATTAAAAACAAAAGGAAGAATTGAAGATTGAATGGTATAGTCTAAGACCCATAATATAAAATGAATGCAAACCATAACCAGCTGATGATGACTAGTAGATTGGATTCTGTTGTTAGGCTAGCAAGGTCACTGTCCTGTTTCCATTTTCTTTTCTTTCTTATTCCAGCTATTTCTAGAGAAAACATTGGTCCCAAGAAGCCCCAAACACTCATTGGTTGCAATCTAATTGTTATCTTTGCTCAATTTCTTGGGAACATTTGCTCAGGGCTCTCCTCTCTCGTCAACATCACCATTTCATGGACCAAAACCCGTCTTGTCTGTTTACGTCCTAACGACTCCACCTTCCAATAATGGCATGCAGTTGTCTTGCAGCTTGCCCCTTGTATTGTGAAAGTTACAGCTTTCTAACAATCTTAACAGCAAAAGGGTCTACCATGCAAATTACAGGTTTGCGAGTGTGCACGCCTATGCATGCGCGTGCATTGACAGTATTGTAGAATACTGTAAGAAATCAGCAGGAAACTCACCCTTGCAAAATATGCCACTGCATTCACCTCACCAATTTCAGAGATGCATGATGGAAAGTTCTAAAGTGACTATTAAGTTGAAACAAGGCACTGATTGGAAAGAAATTTGATGGCATGGTCAGTGAGTATTTACCTTGTTTCTTGCATATGAAGCAGCTGGTTTTTCTGCTACTTGAAATTCAAAGGGAGAAGCAAACTTATCACAATCAGTGCCCTTAAATCTGAGAAATCCTCAAACATCACTTGCATCCCTCTAGCTCGGGAAACAATCACTGCAACATCCTCTTTCCAGCTACCTTGTCACAAGAACTGTATGCTCGCTGTTCCAAGTCTTGACAAATAGTATACATCTACAACCTACCCTTCCATGATTTTGCAGATGGATTTGAAGGGGAACTGCCTCCAGTGTCGTCGCTTTCATACAGCATGTCATCCCAAGGCAGCATCACTGCGACAATTAGATGCAGCAACAGAAGAATACTTCGTGTCATGAACAAGAACATTAACCCATCCAAACACAGCACGGTCAGATTTAACTTCTATCCTTGATGCAAGTTTAATGAGACGAATTCATATCTGCATTTTCATCAAATTGGAGTTGCGTGATCTTATTTTCTGCAGATTGAGTATCCTTGGGTCAAGCATCTACAAGAGGCTAAAAACACCCCACTATAACAAAATTTCATCCACCAGTATGCACATCATTATCAGAAATGAGAACACGGCATTCATACATAAATACATGCACAAAAACAAACAAAATTTGTCTATGAATAGACTCAATCATTACAGCAATACGAGTCTAAAACCCTAGGTGTATATGGGTTGCAACTTCTCACAGCCATACATTTACTTACAACTGAATTCTTTCCCGTCCCCTCAATTCTCATTCACTCACCCTACCTGGTGCTGCTGTTCTTGAATTGCTTGCACATTTCTCAATGATCTCAATAATCCCTTGTAATAATACACTCAAGAAAGTGTGCATGCCTTGTAACCGCAAGTAAGAAATATATAGTTGTACTTGAAATACGATGCATGCACCATTAGCATCACAAGTCATTTATCATCACAAGGAAACTCAAAGGCCATCTTCGCAAATCATTAGAGAACTAGTTGTAAAATTCCTTGATAAGTTAGAGCCTCGAGTAAGGTTCAGCAGTTCGTTATATGATGCGGTGTAGTTTTGCACCAACCACATATTTAAAAGTGCTTGGTTAATCAACATACAATAGTTTTGCCTCAAACTCTCTCTTCAAACCTTGATTATGAAAAAACTATAATACCAAAACCAAATACACACTAAGTGGTACTTGATACCTCAACCATGTGGGCATACAATGAAATAAAGTTTACATATTCGATCCTAGCATTTCTTTATCACATCTAAATGTGACTCCTCGTTCTTACATTGGCTGCAGATACATAAAGATAACTGACATAGAAGTCAGATATGCATCCCAGGTTGAAAGTTTCAATTTACTTTTCCCTTCATTTCCATAACCATGCTATTAGATCATTACAAATTTGTAAAGGGAGTCTAAATGAACTGTCTGTGTTTTTTTTATAAAAAAAAAACACGCGGAAAGTTCAAACAAATGCACCCTTCAACATAAAAATGAATGTTTTCCTAATAGCAGCAAAAATAAATCAAAATAATCTACCAATCCGCTCATGCTCAGTCAGTCAATAATCTCATGAATTATTGTTACCTGGCACATAAGCACAGTACCATCAAGCAGGCATATTTTCAGAAGTGTAGCATTTATTGATAATAATAATAATAATAAAGAATCCCTCTCCCATCCTCTCAGTTAATAGCATCAGTTGTCAGTTTGATGGTAAAACATCATCAGTATATAGGCTCATTAATATTAATATAGGAAGTCACGTTCAAAAGCCGCTCACTGTGCAAAGCATTGGCTGCTAGTTTTTTCATTTAGTGGTATCATTACTACCAACTTATCAAGCAATAAGAGAATACTTCTTTCCCAGTGGAAACAATCTAAGAAAGGACCTCCAACAGGCAAACAATGAGAGCTTGGGTTAAAAGCATTGAGATTGAAAATAAGAAAATAATAGTTGAATAATTTCCCCAAAAAAAATTTGAAAACTGCAAAACTAAAAGCATATAGCTCACCACCATATGAAGGTAGCATACTTTTATGTTAGTTTTCCAATTTCTCAACTTATTTACCAAAGGAAAAAATCTTTAAAAAAAAAATTCAAAAAGAGCTATAGAGAGCCGGGTGTATTTTAATTATTTAATAAAATTTTCATTAACCCTCTTGTTGAAAGAAACTCACAGATTTTGGTTGAGATTTCACCACCAGGGTTTGTGGACACCCTACAAAGAAGCTATTGGAATTGTCTTCTGTTGCTATTGTTTTCGTGGTTGTATTATCCTTTGGGCTACCCACCAAATGGAGTTCAGAAAAATGGTCACCCCAGATATCATATGTATATTCACTCCCCACCTTTTCATCTACTTTAACACTTCTTTGGTTTAAAAGTTTTGCTCCAGGAGCTCGAACAATAGGAGCAATTGTTGATGTTGATGTTGATGTTGATGTTGATGTTGATGTTGATGTTGATGTTGATGTTGATGACAAGGGAGAAGAATAATGCAGACTGGGGGCAGCATCACTAGAACAAGGAAATGCAGGAGAAGGTTTAGAAAAGGTCTTGCTGGGCACTAAAGGTTGCTCACGAGTAGCAGAAAAGTAGTTGTAACCATAGCATTTCATAGAAACCTTGGGCTCCAGGACAACTGTCTTGGTAGCAGATTCAGAAACCAGAACCTTCCTGAACTGTTGGGCTGCCACTTGAGTGAATGGATTTCTCACCTCAATAGTGTCTGCATCAGAAGATGGCGACCATATTCGGTTGGGTGTTGCAGATACAGGAGACAGGGGAGATGAAGGGGTAGAATTTCCACTTTGATTACTCGATACTTCAAGCGGTCCTGTTAAGCATGCACTCACACCCTTCTTCCTCCTTCGCCTTCTTCCTTTCTCTTTTCCGATCCTGACTGTAAAGTTCGGAGATTGGGGAGCATCAAGTGTATCAGAATTCTCAACCGCTATGGATTTTGACATCAAAGATGGTACTGCTTTATCCTTTTTAGTATAAGACAAAATGCTATCTTGTTTGTGATTTTCTAGAGTTGATGTCAAATTATTAATAGTTAGCCCCTGTTCCAGGGGTCCATCATGACCATCAGCATATTTACCAATAGATGTCTGATTAGAGGCCTTGTCTTCCCCAACTGATGTTAACAAACTGTCCATTCCCCTGGACATAGAGAACTTACTCTTTCTCTGGTTACGATGCATATGAGAAGCTTTTCCTGCACTTCTTACAGTATTAGTGGAGCTTTTCTCACTGTTATGATAGTAATTCTTAAAGCCAAAAGCAACCACTTGAGGAAATATGCAACAGAATATCAGAAACATTAAGGAAGTGGCAAGGAGGACTGCAGCAGAGAATTTCTTCAACTGCATCCAGAATACTGATTTTTTACAGAGATTGAACATGTACAAAGGAAGACTTGCCTTTATGGGTATCACAAGAATTCCACTAGTCAAGGCCAGTTCAAGATCTCCGTGCACCATAGCTGCAGAAAAATCAGACTGGTATGAGATCAGAAGCTTTATTGACTCACCTGGTTCAAGAGAAAAACCTTTACAAGTGTGAACCATAAACCCATCCAACCCACACTCAGACCCAGAAACTTCAATACTTTTCACCTCAAGTGGCAAGTCTCCCATATTCTTGGCATACAGCTCTTTAGATGAGGGCACAGAACAAGCACAAGCAGTCTCTTTCATGTTAAATAGCCCATCTGGAGGAGAAATATTCAGGGGCATTGGCAAGTTAAGGTTAAATTCTATGCTCTGAACAGGCTCTGAACCATCAAGCAGGACTAGAGAGAGTAACCCTCCAAACCCTATCAAAGATAACCACTCTACACCAGAAAGATTGTTTCTTATCAGGGCTGAACTTCTCCACCCACAACGATTTGAAGGATGAAAGAATATTGGTCCAAAAGATGCTTTGCCATAAGGATGAACATAAGCTTCTGTTAGTGCACTCTCTGCCATTGAGAACCCATACCTGGCAGGAGCAGTCAATTCATCATGGACAAAAATTCTCGATGAAGGGGGATCCATAGAACCATCTGTGCCCCTGCACTCATCAATAATCTCTCCTGAGTTAAGAATGAGCTGCATTACAACTGGTTGTTCACTAGGATTCTTTACAGTGATCCAACTAGAGTGATGAGTTCCAACCTGAACCATTGGGAACAACACCTCATGATCATCAAGCACAGACATGCCACTCATGGTACCTTGAGATTTCCAATTGCCCAGTACAAATTCATCTGCTTCTGCTGTCTCTATCGCCTATAAGTTCACAGAGACATCTTAGTCAGCCAGAATGTATAGCATCGAAATGAAGAAAAAAGGAAAAGCAACTACTATGCAGAGAGAAATCCCTTGGTTGCATGCCCTTGGGGACCTGCCTCACATGAAGGGCCAGATGCTCTAGGATGTGTATGCATGTGTGCATTCACAGACAGACATTCAGTTTCAGACACAAGCACAAGAACATGCTGTGAGCGTGTCTGGAGCAAGGAAGAAATAATCCATTCTATATCCCAACAACCATAAAATCAACAGAGCTTTCCTTCAAGAGTAGGAAATTAAAATGTCATTTCTATTTGATTCCTCCTTATACTTCCACCTATCACCATCACTTCTCACAAATAATTGGGGAATGAAATTAACAAGTGAAATTACTAAATCCTGAATAACACTGCTAAATTATATCAAACATAAAATTTAACGATTTGGTAAATATGTGAGGCATACATATAATCCAGCTTTACAAAATCTAGTAAGGCCATACATGTAATAGCCCAGAAGTTTCACTGATTGCCTACATGATTTGATTATAGAAGTTCACTAAGCAAGCAATTTGCACAAGTTGAAGCCCCATCCAATTTAGACTGCAGTTGAAGTTTTTGAATCAAGCAAAGGAGAACAGGTCACTGCTAATATATCATTACTAGCTGTTCCTTCACAAGCTAATGCTATGCATGTAATTTTTGTTTTTAACACATTAGTTAGCTGCTTATGCATAAATCACAGGCTACAGTGACCGCTATTTCCATCACAAGAAAATCACAAGAATCAAGGCTTATAACAGATTAAATAGACAATCTGAAGAGAACAATGCACTGATACAAAGCCATATGAAAGATGAAGAAGACCACAGATTAGAAATGATAAGTCAGAATCAGCGAACCTTTATCTCTAACAGCGACAGCTTGCCGCTGCACAATGACCCTGTCCTTCTATTGCCAGTTTCAGTCCTTTCACCAGATTTGGCATCTTCGGAGTGATTGTCATATCCAATGAATGAATCCTTCTGATGTCTCAAACAAATATGGACTATATCCTGACAAGGAATTTCAATTTGAGGACTCCTCGAGTCATTTGTCAGTACCACTAATTTGCAGTCTTTGTTCATATTTGACATTTCAGATGTAGAATCATGTAATTGAACAAGTAGATGCGTACATGTAATTGTAGCAACTTGTGTGACAGTGCCAGGGAAAAGTAGCAAGCCTTCAATGTACTTGATCTGGAAAGCCTTCACTGCTGCAACTTCCCTAACATTGACAACATTCAACACATGAGGAGCTTCATTTCTCAATGAGATAGCAACAACAACGGTGCTGCCAACATCATATGGAACCAGAGTTTCAAGAGAAACTGAAACTAAACCGGCAAAGCCACTGTAAGCTACTTTTCCATCCCATTCAAGCTCGAGAGGAACCATTACAGTATCGGTCTTGTCCTGAGAGGACCTCAGCAACTGCATACAAAAAGCACCATAAACATTTCCTTCAGATTCAAATGAGAAGTCCATCTCCATGATGGTTCCACTGCTGTGAGGAAGGATCTCCCAACTTTCTTGGGGCTTCATAGCCATCAATGGAAAACCCATTTGAGCATTCCTAACAACCAACCAATCCTTGACTCCCAACAGGCTGAGCTCATCAGGACCTCCCAAAATTTCCAAACTGCAGGTTGCTTCAGTGTTATGCAAAATATTCCCTTGAGAAACTGATATCCATGCACTTACTTCCTTCACATAGAGGGTTTCATCGAAAGGATTAAATAAAGAAAAAGTCTTCCTCAACTGTCCACTAGAAGGAACATCAAGGCTGAATAAAGGACTAATATTGTAAGGCGACTCAACCGCATAACCCTTGACCTGGACCAGGAATCCACCAGAGCTTGTCTGCAAGATCAAATGAGCTGAGGAAAAGCCCAACCATCTAGGCAAAAACACAAAACAAATTGAAGCTACTTCACCTGGTCCTAACAAAACCTCACTAAAATTGCAGGCATAGAACTGTGTATTGGTACTAAATGGTTCAAAGAGATGTAAAATGCTCTCATTACAGGTATTTGCCACTGTTAAGAATGCTACTGAGGGATAATATAAATGCCTCTGCCCCCAGTCAACTACAGGAGGGCTGATTTCTACATGGGGAGGAGAAACATCTAAAGCACTATAGTTCATCATCTCAGACTTTTTCCTCAGCCTGGCACTTGTGCTCTTCTGAGATGGTAAAGGACCTTTACACGAAGAAGGGTCACATTGGTCAGCTCTACTGGTTTGAGTGGATGATAACTCATCAACACCTTCCCTAGAGTTCATAGAACAGGAAACAGCCAGGCCATTTGATAACTGGAACATGCCATGCTCCAATGACCAGTTCTTGTTCTCTAACCACCTGCTACCCTGAGTTGATTCTACAGATAACGAACCATCAGACTGACTCCTAGAAACTTCTAAAGCAGCTACTTTAAGCTTGTGTTCTTTAGGCGAAAAACCAGGCAATGTTGAAAGAAAGCAGAACAAATGAGAATTGGTACAAATATTCTCAAAATTTAAGTGGGTCATAGAACTTCCAGCTGCATAGCCCAAACTAGTATCACCAATGCTAAAATCTTGAAATCCAACACTACCATCATCCCCATAGGACTCACAAGAATCATCTTCCATGGAATTCTGCATTCCATTCGTCAAGCACGGTCCGCACATAGCAAAGCAGAAAAGGGCACACGACAGAACCAGAATAATATGGAATGCTTTGACCTGGTGAACCAATCCCCTGAAATCAACCACCAAATCAAATGTCATTAGCAATTCAATAAATAACTATAAATCAGTAATTTCAAACTAAAAAACATTAAGAAAAAAGGATATGAAAGTAAGAGAGCACTAAAACAACAAAAATACAAAACTCAATTTGTTCATACTATTACAAAACATATATATCAAGAAGAAGAAAAAAACCCATATTTATTACACCAACTCATAATTTTCAAATGAAACATTAATCCAACTAAAAAAAATGCACCATAAATAAAGATGATAGTCGATATCTAACACAAATTTGGAAGCTACTCTTATCCCAGTAAATATTCAACCAAAAATTGATAGTAATAACCTCATAGCAGCTATTACTACTAAAACAGGCTTAAAAATCTATTCTATTATATTCTCTATAAGTTACTTACAAAAACACAATCACAAAATACTTTAATCTTTATACCTCAAAGCCACAAACTTTGCAGCCCAGTAACACTGAAAAGGAAACTTTTTTTTGAACAAATAGGAAAAAAAAAAAAAGTAGAGAATACTGAAAACAGAAACGTAAAAAAAGCAATCAGCTTACAAAAAACGGCAATAAAATGTTTTAAAAATATATATAAAAATAAAAAGAGAAAAGGCAACAATAGAAATAGAAAAATAAAGCGATGATAACCAAAAACTGGTAATTGAAAACATTAAAACAAAAAAAAAGGGAAAGAGAGTAGGAGATAGAGTTACGGGAGGTGGAACATGAAGAGCTTGTGCTTATGTTGTTGGGGAGATATGATTGTTAAGCTGTGGATGTCGTCCATGTCTGTGAGGGGAAAGGAATCATCCGCTGATTTTCTCTTTCTTTTGAGAGGGTGTGATTTTCAGAGAGAAAAATAATTGATTGTTTGAGCATTTTTAAGAAGACTGAGGTAGAGGTATGTGTTTGTTTGGACGTTAAAAAAAAACTGTTTTTGAGAATTATTTAAAAAAAAAAGTTTTAAATTGTTTTTTCTGTGATTTTAAATTAATATTATAAATAAATTTTAAAAAATAAAAAAAATTATTTTAATAAATTTTAAGTAAAAATAACCAAATTATTTTTGTGTTTTAAAAAAATATTTTTTTATTTTAAAATATTTTTTATATTTTAAAATCATTTTAATGTTTTAATATCAAAAATAAATTTAAAAAAATATAAATATAAATTATTTTAATATATTTTTAAATAAAAAATAATTAATATCAAATGACTCTAGCAGCATAATATAAATATAAAATTAAAACATTACTTGTGGTCAATCGTGTGACTTGTTCCGTCCTCGTCCCGGGTTCGACCGTCTATGTGCATGTCTGTCACCCCCGCGGTGCCTTACCTGCTCTTGGGCTTGTAGGATGTCCAGTGGGCCATGGGGAATAGTCGTGGTGCGCGTAAGCTGGCCCGGACACCTCACGTAAATCAAAAAAAAAAAATTATTTAATATAGTTAACGAGGGAATGGCTTTCAAAACCAAACCTGCCTAAATAGAGAGAGAGACACTAGACAGCAGTCATTTTAGAAATGCAATCCAACTGTGTCGTTTTGTTGAAATTGAAAAATTAAAAAGAAATTGAGGATGGTATTCCAGTTCACCTGGCTTCCCTTGGCAGGTGCAGCTGTTAAGTCATGTTATCTGTAAAATAATATTTTTTTTATTTTTAAAAAGTTATTTTTTATATTAATATATCAAAATAATTTAAAAATATTAAAAATATAAAAAAACTTAAATTTTTTAAAAAATATTTTTAAAATACAAAAATAAACAGTAAACTATAGACAACCCAATCAAATGGGAACTCAGCTCACGGCTGGAAACAATCTTTGTGGTTTTTTATATCCGGTAGGAATTATAAGAATCAAAGTCCAGGGTGGTTGGTGAGCCTCCTGATAGGAGACTATCTAGCTTGGTTTGGAAGCTTGGTTTGGAGAGCACTTTTGAATATTCATTATAAAATATTTAACAGAAAACAAATATAAAAAAATATTTTCTTATAAAATATTATACACACAACTAATGAACCCTAAAATGTAATTAATTTTTTTTAAAAAAAATACATACTTAAAGAAGCGAGAGGATTGTAATTTAAGGGATAAAAAGCAATAGCTTTGCAGGAAAAATAGTTTGTATTTGTTATTATAGTAGTTTTTATAGTTATGATTTTAAAAAATAT
>Ga0307515_10012219_pt1 | contig 16177 bp, 4 predicted proteins | sample 17_EM_MG_FD_194513 | JGI IMG/M metagenome (GOLD analysis project Ga0307515, IMG submission 194513) | Populus trichocarpa ectomycorrhiza microbial communities from riparian zone in the Pacific Northwest, United States - 17_EM | ecosystem: Host-associated > Plants > Roots > Unclassified | place...
CCTGACAGGACCGTAAGAGGACGATCAGGAAATCAAAGATCCTGCCAGGAGCCTGTCAGGACGACCAGGACGATCAGGAAAATCAAAATCCTGCCAGGAGCCTGCCAGGAGCCTACCAGGACGATCAAGACCTCCAGGAAAGTCAAAATCCTGTCAGGAGGCCTCCAGGATCTTGGCACCCCAACAAAATGCTGATGCTATAAATTGTATATAGTAGAAGTTACTACCCGCACTCCTTATTCTACTAAAAATACCTTCTAAAATACCGCTATAAATCTTAAATCTCTATCTAATATAATTTTGCTTAATACTCCGTATCTTATAAATACTTCTTTAATATAGATTCTAGCTATATCTTCCGCTAAGATTTCTTCTATATATACTACAAAGTAGCCCTACTTAGTTAATTTGTCTACTATTACTAGAATTACATTATATTCTTACCCAGTAATAGGATTTTTTAATTTTAGTAAGTTTATAATAAAGTCCTATAATATAACCTCCGTGGCCGTCGAAATCGGACTCTACACCTATACGTGGTGACGGCTACGAACCTAGTCTTCGAAGTTCAGATCCAGAGCCAACGTAGAGACGTTGCATAGCGTGCGGATAGGACCTGGTGGTGGTTATAGGCGTCAAGGGCGGTAGTGAGAAATTTTCGGATGGTGAGATCTTGAAAACCACTACTGTTGGCCCTCTATAATACGACGACTACTACACTGTTCTATCCAGGGCACCTATATAATCCAACATAGATAAGCGGTTTTCGATAACATCCTTAAAAACCCCGATGGAAAGCATTAACGACCTTATATTAACGAACAGACAAGCGCGAACGAACGAACGAGCAAATATACGGCCCCTCCTAACCCCTAGGGCGATCGCCCGCGGAGCATGCGGTCACTCACCGTTTACAAGTACTAAATACCTAGCAGCCTGGATTGCGACCTACGGTTTTCCTTGTCTCCTTTTAACGGAGTAGTGACCCTTAGAAAGGGCCTAGCTAGGGCTTAGGCATAAAAGATACCCAACACACATAATATCCCGCTGTTAGTATTACGGTAATTAAAACGGATGAATCCCCCTTACGCCTTTAATAGGCCTTAGGGGGGGGGAGGCAAGGCGTATATAGCAATGGTTAATAAGAGAGATAGTATATAGGGGGTAGTTAAGATACGGGATACAACTATAAGCATACGGCAATTAATTAGCAAGGCCTAGCTAGGACGTAGTGAACCCTAGCTCTAGATAAGCTAGAGAAGGAAGCAGTGGTTTCTAAGGAGTTTAAAATATCTAAGGAGGAGGACGTAGCTGTAGGCCCGTAGGGCCGCGGCTATGTGCAGGTATAACAATTCGGGGTTTTTTATCCTACTGAGGTGGCTTATAGGGTTTTTCCTTCCCCCCTAATAGTAAGGGTTTTTTCCCGTTAATATTACTTTTCCCTTATATACGGAGTAGTCTGCGTGGGCCTAGATAGGATCCGTATTAGACGTTAATTAAAGAATCTACTACTACTAATATAACCTCCTATCCCTTACACTAATAGTATGTTTAGAGTTATAGCCCGTGTATTACGGACGCTTTAAGTACAATATTACGACTACTTAGAGAAGAGTCGGAAGAAGCTAGTTGGTTAATTTAGGCACGGTCTAAGATGGAGCCGGTAGAGCTATATAACGAGGAATGGTAACTAAGGTTATATAACATGCTACGTATTAAATAAGAGGAACGAGAGGAACTTACGTACCTTATATATAAGACGTGGCCGTCAAAACCGGACTCTGCACCTATATGTAGTGACGGCTACGAACCTGGTCTTTGAAGTTTAGATCCAAAGCTAACGCAGAGACGTTGTATAGCGTGCGGACAGGACCTGGTGGTAGTTGTAGGCGTTAAGGGCGGTGGTGAAAAATTTTCGGATGGTGAGATCTTGAAAACCATTACTGTTGGCTCTCTACAATACGACGACTACTACGCTGTTCTCCTATCTAGGGCACCTATACAATCTAACATGGATGTACAGTTTTTGATAACATCTCCCGACCCCCAGTAAAAGGCATTAACGACCTTATATTAATAAATAAATAAACGCGAATAAACGAACGAACGAGTAAATATACGGCCCCTTCTAACCCCTAGGGCGATCGCCCGCGGAGCATGCGGTCACTCGCCGTACTACCGTAATACTACTAAAACCGATAGCCGGATAACCCCGTACGGTTTTCCTTATCTCCTCTTAACAGAGTGGTGCCCTTAGAGAGGGCCTAGTGACTAGGGCCTAGGTATAAAAGATACCCAGATATATATATCCCGCTTTTGTCTTTTAGTATTAGGATAGTAGAACGGATAAATCCCCCTTACGCCTTTAATAGGCCTTAGGGGGGGGGAGGCATGGCGTATATGGCAATAGTTAATAGGAGATAGTATATAGGGGGTGGTTAAGATATGGGATATAACTATAAGCATACAGCAATTGATCGGCAAGGCCTAGCTAGGACGTAATAAACCCTAGCTTTGGATAAGCTAAAAAAGGAAGTAGTGGTTCCTAAGGAGTTTAAAACATCTAAGGAGGAGGACAAGTAGTAGGCCCGTAGGGCCGCTGTTACGTATAGGCATAGCAATTCGGGGTTTTTTATCCTACTAAGGTGGCTTATAGGGTTTTTCCTCCCCCCTAATAGCAAGGGGTTTTTCCTATTAATATTACTTTCCCCTTATATACGGAGTAGTCTGCGTAGGCCTAGATAGGATCCGTATTAGACGTTAATTAAAGAATCTACTACTATTTAGAGTCTTTATATAAATAGGGCCTCTAGATAATATTGTCTCTAATAGGGGTAGTATATTTATAAGCGAGTACTAAAGCACTATATACTACTATCTTCGCGTTTAATATAAACTTAGTACTATATTCTACTTATAGATAAATAGTTAAACAGAGTGTTAGAACTAGGAGCTTAAGGTATACCTATATATATTTACACATTAGGAACTGTCTAATTAGGCCTCCCTACTTAAAGAAGTAGCCTTTGCCTATAACTCTAAGGTTTATACTATAATAAAGCGTTCCCCTATTAAGCTCGCCTATAGCTAGCTGCTAAATGTCTTAGATAGAGTTTTAGATAGTGTTTAGGACGCCTAGTAAGATAGGAAGGGGTTTAAGTTAATTAATATCTAACTTATAAAGATATACCTATAACGCCTGCGCCTTATATATAAGGTAGCGGCGGCGTTAATAATATATGCCTAAAAGCTTTAGGTAAAATACTATAATTATTACTACCTGGCTAAGTACTTCGCCGTTAATAAATAAGTCCTACTTTCCTCTAAGAATATCTATACGAAACGTCCCTATAAAAATATAACCGACTACTAGACCTTGCATATTACCCTGTTTTACCTACGTTAGCACTACCCTTATATGTCTTGGATACGTTTAATATAAGTTATAGGCTCCGGAGTTAGGGGTCTACTTTTATGTATTTATACCACTTAATTCCCATAGATTTATAATAAAGTTGCTTGTTTAATTCCTACACACTATAAAGCTTACAAAAAAGCTTAACTATAAGTGTGATGGTTCGTCTACATAGCTACCATCGAGGCGTTGTCGGTCACGGATCAACGTTGCCCTAACGTCGCCCTGACAACCGAACACGTATATAGTTGTCTACCGCGCCCCTTTCTTTAAGCCCTTACCTTAGTCTATTTATAATATAGCCTCTAGAGCCCTTAACGCCTAACCCTATTAATTTGTAGATTTGCTAGCCGTGATATTAGACTAAGGTCAACCCTAATTGGCCTATAGAGGCGACACAATACTAGGTCTAACGGTTAAACGCGTAGCTAGATAGATCTGTTCTACCACCATAACTATAGACTAGCCAACCCACTAAAGCCCTGTATTGAGTAGGCAATTGCGACAGCAGATTAAGCAGCTAAAAGAAGAGACTGCGGTAATTAGATTAAAAGGATCACCCTGATTATAATCTTAGTAGCAAGAGTTGCCTAAGAAAGTAAAAGAGATACTATAGCAAAAAGGAGCGTGTTAAGGCCTAGCGTGCTAAAGATAGCTACTAACCTAACGCTAGTAGCACGTGAGGAACCTATAGACGCGTTACTTGAGCCGCCGGAGCTCTAACCGTACTATGGCGAGATAGAGCTTTTAGATAATATAAAGAGCAAATAGGACCGTCTTATGGCGCAATTGGAAGACGATGAGAACCCTATATACTTTAAGATGGAGATAAAGAGAGAGTATATAGCCGCGACCACCTAAAGCCTAGCCGCGATTCCTATAACCGAACTTGTAGAAGAGCTGAAGCTCTAGGGAATACGAAGGAAGGCGATGGAACAGCAGATTGCTATGCTATGGCGTCTTATAAACAACTACGCGTATAAAGCTCTCGATGCGAAAGAGAAAGCTTAAGCGAAGATAGCGGAGCTTAAGGAGCACCTAGATAATAGGACAGACGAGCTCTACGAGGCTAATTGGAAGATATTAAGGATGGGCCGTAAGGTTACTATATAAGCCCTAGATTGGGAAGATAGCGAGTGAGAAAGTACACCGTTACGGACGATATGAGAGGGGATACCACTCTCTTAGACGAGCAGCGTTATAGGTTTAGGACGTATAGCAAAGTTTCTAGACCCACCTACGCTAATAGATGGGAAAGAGCCTACCTATTATGCCTAGAGCGGCTATATACGAAACAAGCTCCGATTTAATGTAGACTAGTTCTATTAAGATAACCTAGATTAGGAAGAAGATATAAAAGTAGCGTATATTAAGACACGTGTAGGCGGTAAAGCTTATAACCACCTTTTACCCCACTTTAAAGCAGAGCGCGATGTGGGACGCAACTTTACCAGTAAAGAAGTACTTAAGTTCCTAGAGAACGTCTTTAAGGACCCAGATCGCCGCATTAAGGCCCGACAGGAACTTAAAGGCCTTAAAATGCCGTACCTAGGAGACTTTAACGACTTCTAATCCAACTTTGTACGGCTGGTAAATATCTTAAGGATGCCACAAGATTAGTAGAAGGAGGAGCTCTACGATAAGCTTTATAATAACCTACGCGTCTAAATAGAAGTTAAGGTAGCAGACGAAGACTGTAGCTTTTATGCTTATTATAAGACCGCCTAATAGTACGCCTAAGGTTTAAAGTAGATAGGTAAGGAACGGAGTGACCGTAGAGCAGCCTAGGCTGTTAAGAGAGCTTCTACTAGGGGCGCTGAAGAGACTAAGGTTCTCCCCCCTTCCTAGCAATTTTGGACGCTAGCACCAGCTATAAAAGCACTAGACACCTACTATAACTGTGGTAAGCTAGGACACTATTCTAATAACTGCCCTACGCTAAAGAAGACAGAGGCTAAAGTAATTGACCGAACTAAAGAGTATAAGATAGTTACTAACTTAGCGGAGTTAGAAAATGAGTAGCTTTAGAAGAAGTCTTTTGCCTAGAGTAGATCGGAGTAATTAATATAGCGCCTGTATAGCTAAAGGAGATTTTAGGAGGCGCAGCCCTTATAATATAATACAGGATTGCGCTAAGCGGCGTAGCTCTTAATATAGTAAGCCTGCTCGACTCTAGTGCGGGCGGAGAGGCCTTTATACACTATAAGCTACGGCTAATTATTAAGTAACGACTGCGACTAAAGTTCTATAAGATTAAGGGACGAGGAGTCGCCGTATCTGGCTATAATAATTAGCAGACGGATATAATTAGATAGCTCTTTAAGGCTAACCTAGTTATAAATAGCTGATGAGTTCCTACGTAGTTCCTATTTTGTAATACTGGCCGCCACAACCTTCTTATTAGTTATAGGTGGTTTAAGAAGACTGGGGCCCTTATTAATTATAAATACTAAGTCTTAGTATGGCGAACCAAGAGGAACTACTACGGCAGGTAAGACGTAATTATACTAAGAAAGGAGCTCCTACCCCTGCTAATTAATAAGGATTACTAGAAGGATGTAGATTAAAGAGATGCACTACTAGACCTAGAGCCTAGGCCTACCCCCTAACGTATCCTTAAACGTATTATTGCGATCAGCGAACTCTAAGAGAAGAAGCCCTCTACCGAAATTAAACTAGAGGAATAGGCTAAGTTAAAGCAAACTAAATGGACCTCGTACGACTATAAGTATACTTGGAAGATTAATACCTAAGATATAATTAGGAAAATGGAGGACTAGCTTTACCCTAGGCTAGCTTTACCGTTAAAGCTAAGAGTGAGGAGGCTCTTATTTACTAGGGAGTTTAGAGTAATAGATATCGCGTTACTTAAGGTAGGCAACTTCTTACGAGGGGCAAAGCGTAAGGATGTAGTAATTAGGTATACTAGCCTCTATAAGATAGACTAGCTAATAGAGGATAGGAAGGGATAAGACGCCCTACCTAATAATGAGGAGGAACTTCGCCGGCTTGTCTATGAAAAGCTGCCACAGCCCTACTAAGAATATACTAACAGCTTCTTGAAGGCTATATTTGATACGCTGCTACTATATTGCAAGGGAGTAGACTATAATATTATTCTTAAAGGCGACAGCCGCGATCTAGCCCCTAGCCCACTGTATAATATGTTATTAGAATAACTAGAGCTTATTAAGGCCTACCTATAGGAGCACCTATAGAAGGGGTTTATTATACCAAGCGATATACCCTTTATAGCTCTGGTTCTATTTGCTAAGAAACTAGGAGGGGGGTAGCGATTTTATGTTGACTTTTAAAAGCTTAATGTAATTACTAAAAAGGACCGCTACCCGCTACTATTAATCGAGGAGACGTTGACTAGGCTATTAAGAGCTAAAATCTTTACTAAGCTAGATATTTGATAGGCTTTCTACCGTATACGGCTAAAGGAAGAGGTAGAAGAGTTAACTACCTTCTATATAAGGTACGGATTATATAAGTACCGCGTTATACCCTTTAGACTATGTAACGGCCCTACATCTTTCCAGAGGTTTATTAATAGCGTCCTTTTTAACTGCCTGGACGATTTCTGTACTGCCTATATGGACAACATCCTAATCTACTTGGATAACCTGCTAGAGCATAAGGCTTACGTTAAGAAGGTCTTATAGAGGCTTTAAGAGGCAGGCCTATAAGCGGATATTAAGAAGAGCGAGTTTAACGTTACTAAGACGAAGTTCTTAGGTTTTATTATTAGAACTAATGGGATTGCTATAGACACTAATAAGCTAGCTATAATTAGGAATTGGGAGCCCCCTACTTTTATAAAAGGGGTGCAATCCTTTTTAGGGTTCTATAACTTCTACTAGGCCTTCTTAAAGGATTACGGCTGAGTCGTATAACTGCTTAGTAAGCTTATAAAGAAGGAAGCATAGTACCTACTAGGGGAGGAAGAGCTTAAAGTATTTAAACGAGTTAAGGCCCTAATACTATCTAGTAGTGTAATTAGGCACTACTTGCCGTTCCGAGACACCTGTATAGAGACTAACGTAAGTGACGGAGTAGTAGCTGGGGTGCTGAACTAGCTGCAAGACGATGGGACCTGGAAACTAGTAGCCTTCTTCTTAAAGACGATGTCCCCTAAAGAAATGCGGTATAAGATCCACGATAAAGAGATACTAGCGGTAATAAGAGGCCTATAGGAATGGCAAGGTCACCTTGTTAGTCTCTAGCATATACCCTTTATAGTAATTATAGATTATTAAGCCCTTAAGTACTTTATAACTAAGAGGCTGCTAAGTCTACGGTAAGCCCGCTAGGCAGACCTACTTACGGATTTCTATATACGGATTATATATAGGCCAGGTACGGCAAATATAGTGGCTGACACCCTATTACGAAAATAAGAGGACCTAAAGATATAGAAGGAGAAGGACGTGGCTGTACGCACTATGTACTTAATTAACCCCGCCCTTATGATTACTACACTAGAGACAACCTCCGAGGACCCCCTAGTTGCGGTAAGTCGCGAATAGGAACCGTACGAGCTGGTTAATTAGATCCTCTAGGCTAATTAAACTAGTAAATCGCTAGTAGGGCTATATTAGCTAGCCGAGCAAGACCGGAAGGGCTAAAAGCTTTAAGGGGGACTACTTACCCGTTTTGGTAAGCTAATAGTCCTTAATACCGACTGCCTCTATACCTACCTTATTGTGGAGGTATACTCTTACTAGGTAACTGCTTACCCAGGCAAGATAAAGACTAGGAAACTTATAGTAGACCAATACTATTAGCTAGGACTACTTTCAGACTATAATACCTATATAAGAAACTGCAGGACCTATAGGAGGACCTATATACCCTAGGACAAAACCCTAGGCCTACTATACCCCCTACTAATCGGTAAACGCTACTGGTAGTACGTCTCTTTTAATTTTAAGTCCTTCCTAACGGATAAAAAGGGCTTCGACAATATCTTTATAGTCGTTAATTAACTAGGCAAAAGAGCCTTCTTACTACCCTACTATAAGACTGCCACTGTAGCTGACGTAGTAAACCTATACTACTAACACGTCTAGCACGTGTACGGCTTTCTAGAGATAGTTATATTAGATTAAGAACCCTAATTTATCTTAGCCTTTACAAACGAGCTATATAAACTAACTGGTGTTAAGCAAAAGCTCTCTATATCCGGTTACCTACAAACTAATAGTAATATAGAGGTACTAAACCAGTACATTGACCAACGCTTAAGGCCCTTTATTAACTACTACTAGGACAATTAGTTAGAGCTCCTCCCCTATATAGACTTTGCATAGGCAATCTTACCATATAAATCTACTGGCTTCGCACCGTATAAGCTAGAGCTAGGATTTAAGCTAAGGCTCTACTTTAACTAGGAGGAATATACTTAAGTAACCTTAATACCTTATAAGAAGCTAATACGATAAGAAGCTTAGGCTTTCGCACATAGGACCTGGGACGCAGTTAAATGGGTAAGAGATAACCTAGCGAAGGCCTAAGAGCGGTAGACAAGGCAAGCTAATAGGCACCGTTGCGAACTAGACTTTGGAGTAGGTAATTAAGTATACGTTACTAGGAAGGGCTGGGCTACCGACTGACTAAGTATTAAGCTAAACAGACAGCTTATAGGGCCCTATAAAATTCTAAGCATAAAAGGACACTCGTATATTATCAACCTACCCCTAAATATAAAGATATCAAACGTCTTCTATACCGATCGACTATAAAAGGACCTAGATAACCCCCTACTAGGCCAAAACAGTAAGCCAGAGGAGCCAATCCTAATTAATAGCGAGCTAGAGTATAAGATTAATAAGATTTTTGCTAGTAGAACCTACTACGGAAGGCTACAGTATAAGGTTAACTAGGTAGGTTACAACCTAGACAACACCTAGTATAATACAGACGGCTTTATTGGCGCCCCCTATAAGATTAAGGCGTTCCACGACAAGAGACCCTATAAGGCCGGACCGCCTATACGGCTGTTATAATGGCTAGAGGCGTATTACAAAGACGTAGATCTAGAGCCCTTAGAGGAAGATAATAAAGCAGAGAAGACCGGAAAGGCAAGACGGATAAGGAGAGCCTGATTATAAGGATTGAGGGCGATCCTCCTAGCTTAAAGGGGGGTGATGTGACGGTTCGTCTACATAGCTACTATCAAGGCGTCGTTGGTCACGGATTAACGTTGCCCTAACGTCGCCCCGACAACCGAATACGTATATAGTCGTCTACCGCGCCCCTTTCTTCAAGCCCTTACCTTAGTCTATTTATAATATAGCCTCTAGAGCCCTTAACGCCTAACCCTATTAATTTGTAAATTTGCTAGCCGTGACAATAAGTTTATAGGACCGTTTTAGATCTTAAAGCGCGTAGGGTAGTAAGTATATAAGCTAGAGCTTCTACCTACTATAGTACGGCTCTATTTAGTCTTCTATATCTATTACGGGACTTCCCTATAATACTTTATATATATCTACCTGTTTTTACCAACTTAGCAACTAGAGACCGACTACGAGACGGCAATTTACCGCAACCTATTGTAATCTAACGGCAATCTACTACATTCTGCTATATTCCACTAAGTTCTACTAAGTTCCACTAAATCCTATTAAGTTCTGCCAGGACTACTACCTAAATCCTATTCTGCTCTATATATATATTAACTAAGCAACTAAGTCTACAATATAGACCCTTTCTTCCTATTTTCCTACCTTCTTTCCTTACGTAACGTCTTGGCTTTACTATACAGTTTATATACGTAGCTTAATAATATCTACTCGTTATATATTATTGTCGCTTATACTTACTCCGTGATAATATCTCCTTACTAGAACCTTATAGGTTACGCCTTAGGTTTTAACCCCTAGTAGTAAAAGAGCTTAAGGAAGGCAGCTAGGAAGTAGAAGTAATTGTCGCCTACTAGGATTATACTAGACAACTATAGTACCTTATTAAATGGCTAGGTTGGCTAAATAAGTATAATAAATAGAAATATAAGATAGAACTTAAGAATTGTTAATAACTGCTAGATAAGTACCGTAAGTAAAATACCCTAGCCTCGTAGCTAAAGCGCAGGCGAAAAGTAAATGCTACTACTAAGATATAACCTATACTAAAGTGGAGTAAAGGATATTTTAAGGGATTAAAGAATAAGCTAATACTTATAGTAAGAACTGCGGTATATATATGGGGTAAAGTGTGATTTATTATTATCCTATATAAGCCATACTTTAACACAACCTAGCTATGCTAGTAACTTATAGGCGAAGCTATAGCATATACTAGTAACAAAGCTTAATTTAAAGAGTACCCTTTTTAGACCTAGTCCGTTACTTTATGCTAGCTTAATAAACTGTTTATATATTAGAGAATAGACCTATTTATAACTAGAGTCTATTTAACTAGGGTTTGTAACCTACTAGTAACCTACTAGTAGTAACCTATACTAATAACTTCTACACTATCCTATATATATGCTATATAAATAACGCGTAAGGCTAAAGTATAGATTAGCAGCGGATTTAATAGGTATATAGCCTTACTGTCTATAAATCTAGCTATATATAAGTAACTTATAACCTACCTATAAAGTATATACGGCGCTACGCCGGTATAGTATAAGGCTATAGTAGGGTTAGCGGCGGATTTAATAGGTATATAGCCTTACCGTCTATAAATCTGGCTATATATAAATAACCTATAACCTACCCGCGAGGTATTAGCGACCTACCTATATAAGTAAGCTTTTAGAATACTTCTAATAGTCTATTAAATTTGGGCGATAACGTTAAGCTATAGGCTCTAGGCGTTAAAAGGACTAATTACGATTTTCTATCCCAGGGATAGAAAATTACTATTAGCTTAGTTAAATGCGGGGGAGTTTTAGTAAGGTAAATCTAACTAATTAGACAACTTTAACCGCTAGTTAAAGTTCCTTAATATCTTTGTGTCACGTATATATACTACCCGCCTCTCTATATACAAAATTAAAATACTCTTTCCCCTTTAAATTTTTTCCTTACTAAGGTTTTTTATAGGGTTTTATTAAGGCTTAAGTATATAAAGGATTAGGGACGACCCTTTTTAAAAGGGGGAGGCATTATTAGGTAAAACCTAAGTAGATAATTATATAGCTATAAGGTATAGGCAACCCTAGGGCAACCTAGGGGTAACTTACCTATAAGGCACGTGCGCTATATATACCTAGGGAAAACCCTTTCTACCTTATATATAGACTCCTCCTTTTCCCTTAAAGATTTATATCTGCCTATATAATATACCCTATTATTCTATTATTAGACTCCCTATCTACATCCTTACCTTATAATACTTTAATTTAATTTTTAAATCCTTTTTAATCTTTTTTTAGTTTATATCTAGCTATAGGATTCTCTAGATCTATAAACTTTATAATTTTAGTATTAATTGTCCGACCCTAAGGCTAAATACCTTATTTACTTACTATAGGTTTCTTTTTCTTTTTTACGGAAGGCTTTTTTTCCTAATTATTTACTTTAATCTATCCTTATAGATAGCTAGCTTATACTCTTATTCTTTCCTTAAAGTCTTAAGTCCTATCTCTTATCTTATCTTAAAAGTTTTAAGCCTTTAGCCTTTTGCCTTTATTAAGTGCTAAAGTGGTTCGCTATTCTACTTCTCTTATATCTTATAAAGTAATAGACATTATATCTAATAGAGTCTTAATCCCCATTGCTAATCCTTTCTCTATAGTGGATTTAACTTCTACCTTTATTATAATATCTCTAAGGTCTATATGCTCCTAATAAGCTGCCTTTATTACCTTATTATTACTAAATATTTCGCCTATATTAAATTTATCGTCCTTAATATCTAATCTGCGTAATAGTTTATTAGTTCCTCTAAACTTTAATAATTTTAGCTCTTATAGCTAATAGCTTACGCTATACTTAGCGTCTTTATAAATTTGGTATACGTTATTATAATAAAATGCAAAACTTTTAATTAAAAACTTTTTAGTTCCTTATAGTATACTATTATCCCTCTATATATATATATTGTCTACTAGTCTAGTTCCCTTTACCGCGTACTTACTTTAACTACCTTTATAGTCTTTAGTAAAATAACCCTATTTTCTATAATTTATATAAGCTCCTTTTTTAAACCATTTTTATTATTATAAAGTCCGCCTAAATGTCTTCTGCTACTAAGATCCCTAGTTTAGCCTCTGCTCCTTAAACCTTTAATTACTTAATCCTTATCCTCTAGGTTTCCATAGTTGTTTACTCCTATACTCTTTAGTACTACTTAGGTCTATTAGGTCTAGTCCATTATTCTATAGTTTTTAACTTAGTTAATACGTACTCTACGCCTTATATAACTATAGAACTCTATCTTAACCCTTTTTAGCCTATTCTCGTTAATAGATCCTATTATTAATCTTAATCGCTTAATCTATTAGTTCCCTAAGTATATTTATATTTTCTATTAGGATAATTACGTCCTAGACTTTTACTTTAAGTCCCTGTTTATACTATACTATAAGCGCCCTATTATTCTATTTAACCTATATAGCTAGCGTTTAGAACTGCGTTATATACTTAATTGCTAAGGTTTATTATACTAGGTTTTAAAGCTTTCTTTTTACTATAGTAGTTGCCTTTAGGTCTCCGAATATCTATATAAGTTATTCTATAAATCCTCCCTAGCTTAAGAATATAAACTTAACCTCTAGGTTCGTAGTCGTACTTCTATTCTCCTATATCTTAATAAGGTAAGATTTAAACTACTTAAGTGCTTTTCCTATTAGAAACAATCCTATATAGACCACTTAGTCTATTAATATAGCAAGCTTTATAACCTCCTATATTACCTTAAAACGCACTTATACTAAAACCCCTTTAAGCTTTAACTTCTCCCCTAAGAATCGCTTAACTAATAGTAACTTAACCTTTATTGCTCTAATACCATTAATTTATTTCTTAAGTATTTAGTTATTATCTGTTAATTAATTAACTATTTCTTATAGTTAACCTACTATAACTAGCTGTAAATCTGTATCCTATATACTAGTATCCCTACTTATTCTTAAAGTGGTTACTACTATTAATAGCGTTATAACTAGTGCTTTTAGTAGTATATTATTCAACTTTATTAATACTATAACTAGGTAGTAAATGTATAATAAAGCCTTATAGTAGGAACTACGGTAAACTTATTAATAGGCTAGGTATATAGGTAAATAAGAAGTTAACAATATAATAATAACTAGTAAAGTAGTTATAGAGTAATAAAGGAGACTTGACCCCCGTGCTCGTTAAATCGACTCTCACGTCGTATGTTACTACACGCACTTCAAAGATGACAGCTTAACACGGCCATCCCAATGCGAACAATTATGGGATACTAGACCCAAGCTAGTTTGCGTGGCGGAATGCGCAAAATCACAAAAAGTGACGGCGCTCAACGTAACAATTTAAATTCTAACCTCTCTACAAGCTTTCGGTTTTCGGTCTAGGTTTTGGTCTATTAGGGTAGGATATACGAGATATAGTATATAAGCAAGGACAAAAAGAATCTTGAGAGTCCACTCGTTTGCTTCGCATTCGAATAGGAAGCGAAAGCAGACCTTCATTTGGATTTTGTAAAGGCACCGGATCAGGAAATGAAGCGGAGCCAGTTTTGGCTCCGCCGAGTGAGGGCCTAAAAACAAGCCTCAATGAATATCGTCTTTGTATTATAAATTAGTACCAGAACAGGTCCTCCACTTGTTGTAACCGAAATTGTAGGGGTCAGCGTCTTGGCTCACTCGAGAAGCAGAGTTCACCAGAAGAGTTATACCACCACTTTTTGTGACCGGGATCAGGGTCAGATTCAGAACAGACTCTCCACTTGTTGTAACCGAAACCGAAGGGGTCATCGTCTTGGCTCGCTTGCGAAGCAGATTCAACGTTCGACGGCATCGAGAGAAGGCCGCCTAACTCCTGCAACTCAGATCCTTGGACCTTGAAACCCACATCGGATGTGTCAGCGTTATTCTTGCTGGCGTCGCTCTCTGCCTTCTTTGGTTCTCCTTTGGCCGTGCTGCTCAGAGGGGAGGTTTGAGGTCGCTTCGAAGGAGGCCGGTCTTGAATTTGAGGAGAGGAATGCCCAGCTTCTTGCCCCCGTTTACGTTTCTGATGGAGCTTCGAGGGTTTATTGAGAGTCTGTGAACGCTGTGGTGCCTCGATCTAGTGAGCGAGACGAGGTGGCAAGAGAGGCGACGGAGGTACATACTATTCGTCCCTGCGAGACTTTACCTACTGGAGAGGAGATATATACCTGTTCAGCCTTTCTGTCCTCACTCCTTTGGAGCCGTGAAATGCCTTTGAGGCGTGCACTTCTTCGGACTTGTCGTAGTTCTTCTTTCTTGATGCCTTGAGGCCGCTTTTCTGTGAAGGATTAGATCGGGCCGCTACTATAAGTTAGTAAAGGGAGCGCACCTTTGCCTCGTTGCGCTGAAGACCGTAGTATTCTTTGGGCGCCTACAGGTTCTCGGCGGCTGGCCATGGTCAGTGGAATTGAAGGGGCCCGTAGCTTGAAATGGCGATCGAGTTGCGAGTATCGAGGATGCGAAACCAGAACTTGCTGACCCATCACGCTCTTATATGTTTATTAAACTTAACTTGAGCTGCTTATAAGACTATTAATTCACAACTGATGAAACGCCAAGCCGCCGAGTCGCCCCGCACAATCGGTGGGGCTAATTCTGGAATTCATTCTTGTTAGTCACACGTTGTTTGCCCTATTCAAAACCACTGCTGGCCAAAGCCGCTTTTACCAATATGAGCCTAGCACGAACGGCGATGCGATGGAACGGAATGACAGACGTATGTAGCTTCCAAGAAGGGGATCCTGAGCAACCTCATACAAACTCGTACACTCCAAGAATGATCACCGCAGACGGTGTAAATATATGCGCTTTCAGGCGATCATACAGAGGCATGGCCCCCTCTTTCTTCAAGAAGCACGTACTGGCTACTCCGTCCAGTCTCAGGTCCTTGCTAAAGTCAGCATGATTGTGGCAGCCCCAGCTGCAACCACACGAAGCTGCTCCGCTCGGCCAATCCGTACGACATCTGACAGTGCTTGGATGAATCCGTGTCATGTTTGACCAGTTGTACAGCCTTCGTCTTCCGCGAGCCGACATGGATCTGCTCGGTGACGATGACTCCAACTCCGATCAACCCCTTAAATCTCGGCGAAGTTTTTACCATTGAATACAGTCTGTTTATCCCTTCACTAAGCGGCGTTGGCCGGGCGTTCTGCGATGCCTTCCGGAGCCTTATTCCACTTAGCACCATACCCAGATCGGGATCGTCCGGCCTAGCTTCCTAGTTACTACCTCCACCGGGGAGGATCTAGAGCCTTAAGACATTAAAGGGGCCATTGGCCTGGTACTCGGGTCATCGGATTCACTTTGTATGCTCGTCCTTGGTTGATTGACCCGAGGTACGAGTGGTCTATATATTCGGGTTGGGGGGTCCTGGAATTCAAACTCCCGCCAAGCCAGCTTCTGATTGGTTAGAAAGCTGGCTTCTCATTGGTTAGAAAAAAAGTTGCGCGCGGTAAGTTGTGGCAGAATCCACGTGATGAACATCAAAATATTATAAACATTAAAATATCCTACTAAGGTAGTATTACGCCTTCCTTTTTGTTAATACCTCTATTAATACCAATATATATATTATAAATATGGCAGATCCTACTGTAATTAAGTGC
>Ga0307515_10012220_pt1 | contig 16173 bp, 7 predicted proteins | sample 17_EM_MG_FD_194513 | JGI IMG/M metagenome (GOLD analysis project Ga0307515, IMG submission 194513) | Populus trichocarpa ectomycorrhiza microbial communities from riparian zone in the Pacific Northwest, United States - 17_EM | ecosystem: Host-associated > Plants > Roots > Unclassified | place...
ACAGACGGATGATTGAAAGTAGACAGGAGCGAAAGACTCAAAGCATGGTATCGAGCAGCAGAAATGAGAGACTAGAACGCGCACGAAGCTAAAAGCGTAGGGGAATGGGCAGCGAGCGTGGGGGGGGTTGGGGAAACTCAGTGAGAGAAAATAGGATAGACGGCAAGGATAAATGGAGCTGTAGAATGGCTATTTGGTCCAAGGGAGAGGGGGAGCAAATGCCATTACAGCCGTTTTCCTGGTGCCAATAGCTCTTTTGTGGCGCAAGGCGGCGTCCGTCTGTTTTGGCCCACCCGGGCAGTTGACCTCAGCTGCATGCCCCCTTCCGCAACACGGTTTAGCTGCCCACTTGGCGAGAGAATGGTGGCGTCGAATCCTGGCCGGTGATTAATGTGAATTCCTTGTCATCACGCGGATCCGCTCGCCTGCGCGGGACAGAGAAGTTCCGTCATGTCTGGAGCGCTGCGTGAGGTTGTTGCCGGAGTGTTGAGAAGAAGGTAGTTCGTCAAACCTTCAACCTCCATCCCACCCCACCTACTCAGCAGATGATGGACTTTACCATTAGGGGAATGCGCGCTATCGAACATGCATTTCACGCCCACAATAATACAATAAGGGGGCAGGGAAGCAATCATTGAACTGCAATCATTGAACTGCAGTCGAGCGTCCGCCCAGGTAGGCATCCGGACACGGCGGGCTGAGACGGTACAGAGAAACATGATGATAGGGAAGCAGCGGTGTCGAAGCGAGTGCTATTCCTAGGTATCGAGGCCATCCAGGCACACCAGCCAGGGCATGCAGAGAGCACCCAGGAGTGCTTCCACCGGCGCGTCCTACAGGGGCAGAGACAAGTTGGACACGCTGAGATAACAAGCCGGTCAAGTTGGGACACGCGACACTAGCTGGGACAAGCGAAAGCGTGGTCTGCTGAACTTGCAGAGCCAAGACAAGCCACGCCCGTACAACCCCAGCTGACGGTTGGCTGTAACCCCTGAAGCTATCCACATTAGATTGGAACCGTACTTATTGCTTGTGTGCATTGCTTAGAGCCTCCCAAGGTCTTGCCAGCCGTTCCCACAATGATCGGCGACGATCAAGAGACACGGCGAAGGTCTGGGTACAAGCTTTTGAGATAGATCCTATTGATGCACGTCGCCGGCGAGCCGACTTATGCCGCTGTGGTAACAGAAGATGGAGAGACGAATCCGAGGATGAGATAGAAAACGAATGGTGGCGCCCTAAACTTCAATAGTCATGGCCAAGGACAACATTTTAGATCTATGCAAAGTCATGCAAGACAAGCATCGCCTTGTCCGACCAGCCTATATGCAGGATAAATACTTGCTCCTATCAATTGATCCTCGATAGCGGCTACTGTGAAATTAAAATATTGTTGTCATCTATTAACACCCCTCCCGCGCCTATCGTGCAATATTGTCCGGCCAAGTATGGGCCTCTGCCTCTACTAATGTGTCTGCATCATGCCATTGCTGCTGAATAAGATGAATCCGTCCTATAATCGCCCTGGGAACTCAATATCAGCCGCATCCTACCCATTCGTCCTCGCTATTCACTCGAACCCTCGCACCCCCTGAGAAAATCTAGCCACCGCCAAGCCAGACCAGCCGCGCGCTCCACCACCTGCCTCAGCCAGCCAGCCAAATCGTCACAGGACCGAATGCAGACCTGTGGAAATTGCCCTCTATAAATGGCAGACGGAGCCGCATCGCCGTTGAGGTACCGCCTCCGTAGAATTTCGGGCCATATTCGACCAAAACCTGCTCTACTTTTACTCTATAGGCAATGGAAAATACTATGTAGTTAGATAATCGGCTCGTCACAGACAACATTTCCTCCGTGCATATAATCTGCCCTAACGGCCTGTTATCCTTGCCGCTTGACCGTCTTCCAGAGCCATCTACTCGCTAAAACTTGCAGCACAATACGTATCTGAACCATACTAACCTTGCCATCGCTACTATCCCTTCGTGTGGTAAGAATTCATGCACTTTTCGTATATGCACGCCTCATAAGCCAATCTAGAGGCTCTATACCGTATAGAGCTTGGTGTTGAAGTCTTGAGTCAGTACGGCTGCTCAGCAGCAAGGGTGCTGGCGCCTCATTGACGCTTGGATATTGCGGTGAACAGCAGCAACGTGGCTAGGAAGCCTATAATATCTAGTGTAGTTAATTAAAAAGCTTCAATATTGTCGCTATCTATTTGATTATTAAATTATTAATAAAATATTATCCTTATATTGCCTAAAAAATATCGTGCTCTAAAGCCTCTAAAGCCTCCAAAAGCACCTTAAGCCTAGGAGTCCTATTTACAATCCTTTTAAGCGACGCAGTATATACATAATAGCTTGTCGGCAGTGGCTACGCAGGAGGCAGTAGTGCCGATTAAGGGTATTAAAGAGGCTAGGCTAAGCAGCTAGATGGAGGATATTAAGGACAAATTAGGAGCCGTTTTTGAGGCCCGCGGCGAGACCGCTGAGGATGAGGCAGATAAGGTAGATAAGACTAAACTACCAGAGCTATTAGCTGAAGAAGTTATAAAAATAGGCCTTTCTGCTATTCCTACTTTATGGGAGCCTATAGCTACTATTCCTAAACTAGACCTTAAAGTTATTAACCTTTTAGATAAGTTAATATTCGCCGCTTAACGTGCTAGTAAGCCTATTAGTGGTATTAATGTGGACGTTAAATCTAATAACCTTCCTAATTAGGATAAGGATAGTAAGCGCTCTACTTACTATATACTGGTAGATTAAATTAGTATAGAGTCTAGCGGGTGTAGATCTGGATAGGACCTACCAATTTAAGTATTTCTACTATTTTTTAGTATTAGTGTATTTAAGAAGCTCGCGATTAATATAAACCTATATATAGCCTCTTAAAATGCTAGCGGATATTACTAATTAGGATAATATACGGGTAAATAATTACGGGTGTAGAAGGAGACCTCTGCTGGCAAATTAATAATTTAGGTAGGGCTTATTATCTATATAGGCGTCTTTAAAGGCACTTAGGTGTGAGATCTTTAGGCCGTAGATCCTAAATATCCTAGATACTTAATCAGCTTATTTATAGGCTAAAAAAGATGGGAGTAACTTAAGCGCTTCTTCTATGTCTTACTACCTCCACTAAAGGGCGTTAAACGTTAGGTCTTTAAGAAAATTAAGCCGTTAATAACTCCTTTGGGCGAGGCGTTTAGAAAGTACGTTATACTTAAATCTATAGTTAGCTTTAATAAGATAATAGTGAGATTTACTAGATAATCTACGGCTATAATTGTTAAATTGAGGTTATATAGCTAAAAACTCTGTATATTGCTTATTTTCTATATAGGTGGTTAAAGAGATTTTAAGGAACTTCGACCGCCGGTCGAAGTTATCTGATTGGTCAGATTCCTGCCAAGAGCTTTCTCCCACAAGTCTTATCACGTGATATCGTTGCGGGCTTGTTTTTTAACACCCTCCCCTAAGCTTAGTCAATGATATCGCTATATGCACTGTATATAGGGGTATAAGATTGCTTAATAAGGGTTGCTGAAGCTCCTCTAAGGTAGAAAAGGTGTCTAATAAGGAGTTACGCCCTCCCTAGCGTTTAGAGACAGCGCCTACTCTGTAAAACGTCTCTTGAAATTTTGGTAGCACCTTCCTATAGGTGTTTTATATTGCCTATAGAGCTCTAGAGGCCCTATAGCCTTACCCTATATCTCTTCTAAAGTATATCTATCCTTTCTACTAGTATAAGCCCTCCCTAATGTCGTGGCCGTTAGATTCGGGTGGTAGGTTTAGGTGGTAGGTTTAGTTCTGTCACTTGTCTTAAGGCCCTAAGGCGTTGTTTAGCGTACTTTCCGAGGATCTACCGGTCGTGTACTGATTTCCTATTGAGGTTTAGTGTAGTTAATTAAGTTTCTGCACTATCCGAAGGTGTTTAAGGAAGGCGTAAAATTGAGGACCCGCGAGAGGCTTAGTAAGGCTGTCGGCCGCTATATTAATTAAAGTAACGTATATAAGGTTAATCCTGCCACTGTTTATCTCATCTCTTATATAGTAAAACTGGATATTAATATACTTTGTTCGATTGTATTAAACTAGATTCTCGGCTAACGCTTTTACAGCTTAGTTATTAGTTTTAATTAAGATCCTAGTAAACTATTTGCTCTAGTCTAGTATACCTAGTTTAGTAAGTAAAAGTTGAAGCCACGTAGCCTCTTTTACTGCAGCCGTTAGAGCTATGTACTCTAATTAGCATATTAATAGCAAAACAATAGCTTATAGCTTTAATTTCTATAAAATTAGTCCTCCGTTTAATATAAATACAAAGCCTAATATAGAGCGTCTTATGGTTTTATCTTGTCCTTAGTCGGCATTATTAAAGCTAATTAGTGTAAGGTCTAGGTTCTTATTACCTTTATAGGTAATTCCTCTATTAAGTAAGCCGGCTAGGTATTAAAGGATAAGCCTTACGGCCGTTATATGGGTGGAGGTAGGATTATAAGTAAAGCGGCTCACCGTTAATACCGTAAAGGCGATATTTAGCTTTATTTCTATTATAGGAAACATAACTAAACCGACTATACTCTAGTATCTTCTAACGTTATCCTTACTAGTAGTTTCTTAATTGGCTATAAGCTTAATTAAGTGCTTTATGGGTACTGGTAAGGTATTAGCTTTTCGCAATTTAAAGCGTTTAAAAGCTTTAATAAGGTAGGCTCGCTATAAGAGTGTGATCTTCTTCTTCGTTCGATCTCTTATAACTATTATACTTAAGTAAAAGCTTATTGGCCCAAGATCTATTATTTAGAAGGCTGCTTTAAGCTCTACTTTCGCCCGATTAACTACCGCTATATCCCTATAAATAATTTTGGTATCGTTAATATAGGCAGAAATAATTAAACCTTTTTATCCTTTACTGGTGGCGAATATACTGTGATCTGCGTATAGATGGTAAAGTCTAAGCTTTTTTAGTAGAGACTTTAAGAGCGTCTTGTACCAGATTCAAGGTAACTGTTTTAGTCCGTAGAGGGCCTTTTTAAGGCGGCAGACTTTACCGGCTTCTTTATAGCCCTTTAGTATAATAACGTAGAGTTCTTAGTTAATCAGTCTATAGAGAAAGGCGGTTTTAACGTCTATCTATTTAATTTTAAGATTGTGGTAGGCAGCGATCGCGAATAGAGCTCTAAAAGCTATAGGTTTTACTACCGCGGTAAAGGTCTAGTTGTAGTTAACACCGTACTATTATAGATTTCCCTTAATAACCCATCTTGCCTTATAGCGGAGGACCTCGCCATTACGTCCCCTTTTAACTTTAAATACCTATTTACCAGCAAGAGGCTTATAAGGAGGCTTAAGGGAGGTAAAGTTAATAAGTTCCTACGCCTGGTTCTTAACTAGAGATCCTATTTCCTCTATTATTACTTTTATCTATTCTTTACTATTTAGGCCATTAATTGCTTAGTCGTAAGTATAAGGCTTATCTTTGTTAATTAAGGTAGTAGATATATATATTTTAAGATCGGGTGAGCCAGTATATTAAATATAGCCCGCTAGTAAAGCTATAGGATTAACCGCGTTGTAGTCGTTTAAGTGAGGATCTTAAGGTATAGATTATAAGGGAAAGGTAGATAGAAGGGCTATTAGTTCGTCGCCTACTTTATTATCCCAGTTGCTTAGTAGCTTATTAATATTATCGGCCCATTAGTTAAGGCCTTAGTCTATACCTATAAGGCTTATAAGAAAGGCAGTGGGGTTACTTAGTAGGTCAATTCTTAACGTCTAGCGGCCTGATTGAGTAGTAGTAGTGAGGTTTTTGGGCAGAGACTTAAGCCCGCGGGGTAAGCTGTCGCGGCCTTCCTTCTAATTAATTCTTCGTTGTCTTTTTCTTGATAGAGGCTTTGGCTAAGGAGTAGTAGTATCTTTGTCTTTCCTCCCTTACTTATTAGATAAGTTAACGAGTTCTTCTATAAATATAGTAGTAGTCTTTAAACTAATATCACCTTTATAGATCTTAACGTCCTTAAGGCGCTTAATCTTCTGTTTATCTGGTAGCCAAACGCGATAGATTATCTTGCTATTATAGCTAATTAAAACGCCCTTTTTTGCTTATGGAGCAAACCTAGCTAATTTTAGGCGATCTTTTTCGGCTATAAGGAAGTAGATAGTAGATCCTAGAGCCCACAGGTAGTATACTAAGGGACGTTTACCCTTAAGTTTTTTATAAGGTAATATGTCACTAAGAGCTCTTATAGGGCGTCTGTTTTTAATATATATAGCTATAAGGAGTATATTAGGCCATAGAAAGTCTGGTATATTGCCGGCGAGAATTATTAAGTAAGTAATTTCGGTGGAGGTTCGCTGTAAGCGCTCCGCTACTCCGTTCTCTTCCTGAGCGTATAAGGCGGCAGGTTTAAATTCTATACCTAGATCGTCTATTTAGGTCGTTACTTTCTTACTACAAAGCTCTGCTCCGTAGTTAGTACGAATTTTAGCGATTTTAAGGTTAAATTTAGTATAAATCTAGTTATAGTACCTCTGTAGAGTATTAAGCCACTTATCCTTCGTACGGATAGTATAAACCGTAGTAAACCTTATATAGTTGTCGGTAAAAGATATATAGTATCTTTCGCCTTTAAAGCTAACGGGGGTAATATGTCCCACTAGATCCGTGTAGATAAATTAAAACAGCTGTATAGCTCGTTCCTAAGGTATTCTATTATACTTTTTTCTGGCTTTAGATTAAGCGTAGGGCTTATAGTATTTATTGCTAACGTTATTAAACTTAATACCGAGTTCATTTAGGTAGTGTTTAAGGTTATTGTAGTTAAGGTAGCTAAATCGGTGATGCTAAATAGGTAGGCTTTTGTTGTCTTTAATTATATAGAGGACTAATTTTAATAGATAGTTATACTGTTAAATCGGGTAGAGTTGTTAAACTTTAGGCGCGTATCCTATTACCTCGCTGTTATATTTAAGTTCGTAAGTCTTATTATTAAAGAAGACGCCTATTTCCTTAAGTCGGCCTTTAGATAGAAGGTTTGCTGGTAAATGTAGTATATAAAAAACATTATGTATAGTAAGCGTACTTCCATAGCTTCTATTAGGTAGTGTGGTTTATATAGAGATAGACCCTTTATCTACTGAACGAGCCCTATAGAGACTAACTGTCCCTAATAAGGTGTTGTTATTAACGTAGTTGAAAAGAAGTTCGCGATCTTTGTAGTAGTAGATAGTAGCGGCGGTATTAAGGATAAAGTCGTACCTACTTAGTTAAGCTTGTACTACCGCTGCTATAAGCTCTTATTATGGATTTGCGTTAAGCTTAGCTTAACTAGAATGTTTATTAAGCTAGACAGACGCTTAAGTTTTAGGCCTCTTCCTTACGCGGATCTTATTGCTAATCTCCTTTAGAGCGTTATCTGGCTTCCTCTCCCAATAGTCTTCTTTATAGTGCGTAGTTCTGTTAAATCTTACGCAGTTAGGGTGCTTGCATATCCTAACTAATGCTATTTTTCTCTTTATAGACCCTTTATTATTTAATTATGCTACTAGTATAGAGACTTCTTAATTAAGTTCGCTATTAAAAATAATAAGTTCCTTACCTAAAGCTCGCGGGTTAGTGTTTTCCCATATTTAATTTATTTGTTTTATTATTTTAAATTAAGTATATTTAGTAGAGTTAACCCTATATAGAAGGGCTGCTTAGGTAAGGAGTTCGTAGTTAATAGGTTAGTTTATTTTAATAAGACGATTAAGGTTTAATGTAATGTAGGAGATAAACTCCTCTATATTTTTAAAGTCTTATATACGTTTAGTAAAGAGGGTAGCTATAATATCGGTAACAGCTGCCGGATTAAGATCCTTAAAACGTTCTTTTAAGGCCTTTTATTTTTTAAGCGCCTATTTAGCGTTTAATATAAACGGCTTATAAATATCACTAACGCTCTAGTTAATAAAACCGGCTATATAGGCTAGCTATTCCTTATATTTCTCCCATTCCTTTACTAGCTTAGCTAGTTTAATTTTTAGCTGTTTACTAGTAAAGCCTAAGTCTGCCTATTTCTCCTTAATTAACTCTAGTATAGGAAGAGGCTGTAGTAGATTATTAAGGACCTACTTAATATTCTTAAATTGAAGGTAGTTTTATATATTAATACTAAATATTAGCTAGTCTTTTTATTTAATGAGCTTTCGAATAGAGGCTTAGGCGGTATATTTGTCGCTTATATTAGCGGGGCTTTAATTATAGGTAGTTTGTAGTAGGTAGTCTGTAGGCCTTATTAGAAATAACGTTATTAGATTAGTTTCCTTTATAGAAAGTATAGGTTTTTTGACTTAATATATTCCTTAGCTAGTGTAGGCAGTTCTAATAAGCTTCTTTTAATCCCCTACTAATGCGGATATTATAAAGCTTTATTCTCAAAACTCTATCGTTCTATAATAATAATAGTAAGGTTATCTACTAAATAAGAGGTCCTCCTAAGCCTCTAGTACCGCTATTTAGTTACGGACTATGTTAGGCTCGTTCTTGGTAGGATCCTCTTATACATTTAGTATAGAGTCCGTCAGCAGCTACATAGCTACTTATTATAGGTTTTTGGCGTTATAAGTTGGTAAACGTTTACCGACTTCTATTAACGCCCGTGTGGTAATATTGCGATAACAATTATTATAACAATAATAAAGCAATTAGATTTAGCTTATTAGGCGCAAACCTGGGCTTATAACCTATTAAATTAAGGTTATATAGCTAAAAACTCTATATATTGCTTATTTTCTATATAGGTGGTTAAAGAGATTTTAAGGAACTTCGACCGCTGGTTAAAGTTGTCTAATTGGTCAGATTCCTGCTAAGAGCTTTCTCCTACAAGTTTTATCACGTGATATCATTACGGGCTTGTTTTTTAATAATAATTAAATTGCCTAGTAAGCTAGTGCCTAAGGGCTTTAAGATAATAAGCCTTTATTAATATAGATATTACTATAGCTTTATATTTACCTTACCTGGCTGCTTTTTTAGGCTTCCTTCTTAAACAGATTATTAAGATATTGTTCTCTTAAATACCTCTAAGTACGTCCTCTACCTTACCTAATAGCTTCCTCTTTAGGCTTGCTGATTTTGCCTATTTTTAGATAACTACTTTATAAATATTCCGTTGCTCCAGGCGCTTTAACGGCTTAGAATTACTATAGCTGGTACGGCTCAATTAAACTTAAAGGACTATTTAGAGGTATATAAAAGGGCTAATAAAAGGAAGGAAAGGCTACCGTTTAATTTTATTACGGGAGTAGTTATTAGCGTAGTTGATTTAGTGCTTTTAATTATATAGCAGGACAAGAATTTGGTACGGTTTTTAATAATAGCTCACTTATATAGCAATAAAGACGTTAATGAGGTTAATTAGCGTTAACTATAGGCATATAATTCCTTCCTTAAGAAGCTAGTAGCTAATGTTTAGGGCAATAATCTAATTAAGAAGTTAACGCTTCCTAGGCTCTCTATTGACTACAATAACTAGATAGGCGGCGTTAATATTTATAATTAGCTTTAAAGCTACTATACTACCTAGATTACTACTATACGCACCTAGCTACCCTTGTTCTTTTAGGCGCTTAATACAGCTATAATTAATACCTATATTATTAGTAAGAAGATCTTCCGGATATTAAGAAAGGCCTTCTAAACCCACCACCGTTTCTATATACGATTGGTATAGAACCTCATTATTATAGGCAGTTGGTAGATAGGCCTAAATAAGTATAATACTAAGCGTTTTCTTTGTTAAAGCTTACTAAAATATAGGCAATATTAACCTGGTATTGGGCCTGGTTATAAAAATATTAGAATAAATTAAAGAACCACCTACGTTACCGCTAAAACTCCACTACCTATAATTTGACAGTGTAAGACGCGAACTCACCGTTCTATTAAGAGCTTTATAAAGAAGTAAGGCTATAAGCGCCCACTAAGGTACTAGATGTGTAGATAAAAAGAGGTAAAGAAGCTTATAATAAAGATTAGGCAAATAGTATATAAATGCGAGGCCTGTAGGCTGCCTCTATGCCTTTAGTGCTTTAATAACTTTTATTTAGTAGGTGACGACTAAGTAACTATTTTAAGTCTTCTACTTTCTTACGCCTTTAATATTAAGACTCTAAAGCTAATTAAGCCTTTACTATAGCCTCCTTCTTAGCCTCCTTTAAGCCCTCCTCTACTGCCTTTAATTGATCCTCTATATTAAATAACCGCTGGTTAAACCGCTTAACTACTTATAGCACTTAATACACCTTATTTAACGTATACAGCACGTCCTCCCTTATAACCTTAAGCTGGTCCTTTACTAGCTTATCCTTAACATTAAGAACACATATAAAGCGGGTAGGTGGCAATAATTTAGGGGAGGACTCTAAGGGAGGATTTTCCTATATAGTCAGTAGCTGGTTAATAAAGAAAGGGCAGAAACCTACAGTCATAATATTATATATCACGACTTTTTGCCGAGCTTCCTCAAAAAAATATATATATAGGTGCTTTTAGTGGTGGCCTTCTGCAGCATTTCATCGGCATCGCAATGTTGACGCGTTTTGGTGAGGCTTGCTAATAAAATCACGCTAGCCAGGGTGCCCGCAGCATGCTAACCCAGGCAGGAGCGCCCAAAGCGCCCAATACGAAAAGTCTCTTTTGCCAGACGAAGGGATTAGTGGTATTCTTGGTATGTATTCTTAGATGCGTCTATCTCATAGGAAAGAAGCTAGATTTTAGCGTCCTTTGCGCGATAGATGCTCCGCGGTCATATCAGACCTGCCAACTTAGCTAATTCAGGTCTCACACATTTGAAGTAGAGAGTCCGAGTAGCAGTTGAATAAGTTGAAAGTGTCTGCAATATATGATTTTAGAGGCAAATTACAATGGTATCCATGAATCCGCATACTCCATCCCATTGGTCCCGATCACGAACTCCATATCATTCGATCCAAAAGAAAATTCCCCAATGGCAATATCAGTCCGCAAGCCTACACCACCGTCAGCTACGACCAATACATCTGGGGATTAAGTCACCTACCTATAGCTTACAAGTGTATCCACTCTGTGGTTACTCGTACTGAAGCTCCTCAACTGCACCTTCTCTCCATTCTTGATCTCTTTTGCGTCGCTATCTCCCCATTCCATCGGGACGTCCGAATCCGCATCTGCGTACACTAGGACATTAAAAGTGCAGTTACCGTCAAGCATTGGCAGAAATGTGACGGATGCCGTGATCTGACGAAAGATTGACTGAATCTCGGCCTGAATCTCCTGCTCCGTCTTCTCGACAGGTGGCTCTACGGCCCTACTTGCCGTCAGCGGGGGGACACATCAAACGAAATCCGTCATAAAGATAGTCTCACTCCGGTGCGGCATTCTCCTTGTCTGAGGCTTTCTTAGACGACCTGCTCTTTGAAGATTTGCCGAATATTTGAACCTTCCAAAGTTAGTAAGGCCTTGGTGGGGCGAAAGACAAAACTAACATCAAACTGCCATCTCTCCACGTGCTCTCCCGTCTCTTTGCTAGTAATCACAACAACTAACTTCGAGATTTTGCCGCCATACATCCACTCTTTAAGCTGCGACATTATTTTCTTGACGTAGGCCTTGACTTGGTCGTCGGCGGTAACTTGGAGCGCATCAGCGAGTGCACATCTCCAGTAGAAAGAACGAGCTAAAACTCACCCATCATCGTCAAGCCATATTTCTTGACACTGAGTGCTTTATTAGTACAGCCAATTTACAGCTGAAACTCTCTAGGTACTTACGCTGTGAAGTCCTCCGCTGGGTAGACGCCCCGCTGGAACCTATGGGTCTATTAGCACACATGATGGCATTGAGACTCGGTCAACGTACAGTATTGTATTTATCGAGTACTCAAACTGTAAATGATTAGCAACTTCATTCTAAGGGGAGGAAATGCATTCAATGGGATGCACACAAATTCCGACACGACTTTAGAGGACCCTAAGAAGACTTAGCGTGGTATTCTTTGGTGGATCTGGGAAATTGCTCACATACCCTTCAGCGCAAGCTTGTGCACCTTAGAAGAATCCTTCTTTGAAACTGATTTTGATTGAGACATGATTCCTCGAAGATTTTCTATGCAGTGTCTTGCTGTCGCAAGAAGATGGCCAGGGAATTTCGCGATTCGTGTTTACAGGTTTGTTGACTTGGCAACGGACGAAGAGCTTGGAGTGTTTGAACAGTGCAATGGCAAAAGCGGCCTGTCTCTGCAAGAGTAGAAAGCAGATTCGAGTTCGATAGATGAATGATTGTAAATTGGTTTTACCAGCAATCTGTGGAGAGCGTGTCAAAGCAGTGTTAACACCGACCTCTTGCAGGCAAATTCGGCGAGGATGCAGCCCGAGACGGCCTTGAGAGTATGGCAGGTGGGAGAGATTAGTAAGATAGCACGGCAAATGAAGTTTTCCTCGCACGCCCCGGTAAAAGGGCATGAGAGAGATTGTCAGCATAGAAAACGACTCCACCACCCCGGACTCATGCGACCATGCTTTCGGACTGCGAATAGCCTACTGCAGTGCTGGCGGGCAAATACCACGCACTTCGATGCCTCTCTCCGCCACGTCCCCAATTCAATTGGCCTCCGGACTTTCCGTTCAACCAGCCGAAGAAATGCGCAAGCTTACAGAGTTCAGTCTGATCTGGAGAAAAGGATCGCAGCCATCCCAATAGAAAGGTTTCGCAACTTCTGTATAGTTGCGCATGTTGATCATGGCAAGAGCACTCTTAGCGACCGTCTGCTGGAGCTTACAGGCACAATTCAACCCGGCGGAAACAAGCAGATTCTAGACAAGTTGGATGTTGAGCGCGAGCGTGGCATCACTGTCAAAGCTCAGACATGTTCTATGATATACAACTACAAGGGAGAGGACTATCTACTTCACCTCGTGGATACGCCTGGCCACGTGGATTTCCGTGCGGAGGTCTCAAGGAGCTATGCGAGTTGCGGAGGAGGTATACAATTTGTCCCTTGAGCGATTGAAAAGGTCAATATGGCTAATCCGGCTGTAGCTCTCTTGCTGGTTGATGCAAGCCAAGGCGTCCAGGCACAGACCGTAGCAAATTTCTATCTCGCATTTTCCCAAGGCCTTCAATTAGTGCCGGTAATCAACAAGGTCGACTTGCCAAGCGCCGATCCTCAGAGAGCTCTTGAGCAGATGCAAACTACATTCGAATTGGACCCAAAGAAAGCAGTCTTGGTTTCGGCAAAGACGGGTCTAAATGTCGAAGCTCTTTTACCCACTGTTATTGAGCAAATACCTGCCCCAGTGGGGGACCACACCGGACCTCTACGGCTGCTCCTGGTGGATTCATGGTACGATGTGTACAAGGGCGTTATTCTCCTTGTTCGGATATTCGACGGTCAGGTTAAACCTGGAGATCACATCACGTCCTTCGCCACTGGTCTGAAGTACATTGTGGGAGAAGTTGGAATCATGTATCCGGATCAGACACCTCAGACTGTGCTGCGAGCAGGTCAGGTCGGGTATATCTACTTCAACCCTGGCATGAAACGATCGCAAGAGGCCAAAGTCGGAGACACCTACACGACTATCGGTTCCGAACAAAAAGTCCAGCCGCTGCCGGGGTTCGAGGAGCCGAAGTCTATGGTCTTCGTAGCGGCATTCCCCGTCGACCAAGGCGATTACGAACATCTTGAAGAGAGCATCAACCAGATTGTTCTTAACGATCGGAGTGTGACTGTACAAAAAGAGTCATCAGATGCCTTGGGTGCTGGTTGGCGGCTAGGCTTCCTCGGAACTCTACACTGTTCTGTTTTTGAAGACCGTCTGCGCCAAGAACATGGCGCCAGTATTATTATCACGCCTCCCTCCGTACCCTTCAAAATCGTTTGGCGTGACGGCACCGAGTCCATCATTTCAAACCCTGCTGAGTTTCCCGACCAGGATGTGCACCATTCGAAGGTTGCGGAACTACATGAACCATACGTCTCTGCCATCCTCACTTTTCCCGGGGAATACATCGGCAAGGTGATCGAACTGTGCGAAGCCAACCGCGGCGAGCAGAAAGAGCTCAGCTTCTTCACCTCTACCCAGGTCATCCTAAAATACGACATCCCGCTCGCCCATCTTGTTGACGATTTCTTCGGCAAGCTGAAAGGCACAACGAAAGGCTATGCCTCACTTGACTACGAAGACGCAGGCTTCCGTCGCTCAAACATCGTCAAGCTACAGCTCCTTGTGAACGGCGCACCTGTTGACGCCGTCGCGAGAGTTCTGCATACTAGTCAGGTCGAGCGACTAGGAAGAGCTTGGGTAGAGAAGTTCAAGCAGCATGTTGATCGACAGATGTTTGAGGTCGTGATTCAAGCAGCGGTAGGGAAGAGGATAGTAGCGCGGGGGACCATCAAGCCATTCAGAAAAGATGTGTTAGCAAAACTGCACGCCAGTGATGTAAGCAGAAGGAAGAAATTACTCGAGAAACAAAAGGAGGGAAGGAAGAAGCTAAGAGCTGTCGGGAACGTGGCCATTGATCAGAAGGCATTCCAGGGTTTTCTGGCTAAAGGTTAATGATCGAAGGATGTGTGAGCTTTATGTATTATACTGGATAGCGCGTGTCTTCCTCCGATCAATATTCACTGTAAGCATATGGTTCACCGGCGTATGTGCGCCATCTAATAGGCGTTTATGAGGTCTGTATGTGTAATCCGGGCCTGTAGATATGTGGTATGTGCGCTGAAGTGTACTATGTCTTTTTTTCTCCGTTCCTCGCGCTATTAATGTCCAGATCGTTTTTGGTTCTACGGACCTTGGTCTCAGCATGCTAACTCTTGTATCACACTAATTAGAGCTCGCCCATAGTCTCTGATTAGTCTAGAGCGTACCAGCGCATAACGAAAGATACTTGCGCAGGACCAAGATACCTTCTGAGAGTAATTAATGAAATTTAACGGGCGAAAGGTCAGTATACGAGCTTCAGCAACGGTATTTGCTATCGTCTACTGCCCGGTGTAGCCCTTGTAAACGACCGTTTGCATCTCCGATCCGTCCACAAGTCCAAACTAACCCCTCAGGATGATGTTCTTCTTTGTTCCCATTAACCTCTATGGGTCCAGCAACATCTTCATCCCAATCAACCCAGCAATCATTATCATAGTTGGTCTCAAGTTCACCTGCTAGGAACGATTATTGGCATAGAGTCAAGGCTCTTCACCCTCGTGTCAGTTCGTACTCTATCTTCGTCCTTTGTAACATCAGCCTCCTCCCCGCAATGCTCGCATACCAGGTACCTGGGCAGCATGCATTCCTTCCTCTTTCTCCTCAATATATTATTCCTCGCAAGATCTCCACGAACGTTTCCCTTACTGTTACTGTTACTGTCGCAGTCCGAATGATTATTATAGTCTTTATTACTGCCTTTGTCACTTCCAGCATCGTAACAACCGACCTCTGACATAAGAAGCTACTTATCCGCAAGCTCTCGGGGCAACAGCAGAGGCGTTACATATATTTTGAAGCAGTTTCCAAGTTGTGATCGGGTTGCAGATTGGATAGCATGCTCTCGTTGAAGAGCCGTGGCGTCGGCCACCCCGTTGATTTAAAAGTTAAGGTGAGGAAAGGATTTCACGCTCCCATGCCCCCATACGCATTTGCACAGGCGCGCTGCACGGATACATCTAGGTCCAATCGAGCACCATGCACAAATCTACGCGTTCTTAGTGAATTTGGGCCTTACAAGCACAGAAGTCATAAAAGGAGTATATTACAGTCAAAACACAGAACACGGGGATTCGGCATCTTAATCGAAGTTTTCCATTATACCCCCACAGTACCCCCCCTGGCAACAAATAGTTATATGGTAACCCAGCCACTAATGTGTGACTTCAACCCAAAACAGAACAATGAAGAAATAGCTATAGGCAGACCTTGTTGCCTCGCTTACCTGTCCACACTTTATATTGTTTTTTCTTCTTTTGCATCAGGGATCTCACAGTCTCTTCATCGAGGTCCGTAAGCCGTCCAATCTTCTTTCCTACGAGGTTCCTATCTGTCGCCTCGTATCTTATGCTTATGCTTTCTATTTCGTCCGGATTCTGCACACACCGCAGACAAAAATCTGCCCAGCTACCGATTAGATGCGCTGACTGCGGGATGG
>Ga0307515_10012221_pt1 | contig 16172 bp, 8 predicted proteins | sample 17_EM_MG_FD_194513 | JGI IMG/M metagenome (GOLD analysis project Ga0307515, IMG submission 194513) | Populus trichocarpa ectomycorrhiza microbial communities from riparian zone in the Pacific Northwest, United States - 17_EM | ecosystem: Host-associated > Plants > Roots > Unclassified | place...
TGTTCTTTCCAAATCTATAGCATGGACAGCTGCAACATCCCATACACAGTAAGTTGAAAGTCAAATCAAAATTCAAACACATCATATCAATAAAACAAAATGGAGGAATCCTTTTTCTCCTGAACAACTCTATGTTCGATGACCCAAAGACAGCATAATTGACTAGAATAAGTAAATCAACATAGAACATAATTCACCATAACACAAAAAAAAAAATCCCTTTAGAGCATTGCCTCTAGTCTTAACACCCAGAAAATTAAAATCAATATCCACAAAAACAATTTCTCTAAAGAAAACTATACGAGTAAACATCTAAAGCTACAACCATAATTTTCACCTCATATTGCACAAATTTATTATAAGTAGCAACATGTAGAAACCAAGACTTTACTGAGTTTTTTTTAATACAAATTTAAAGCGGCAAGCATAAAATTTTCATATCCAACTGAACTCCCAAAACCCATTAACATTAAAATCCTCCACACAAACGTAAAATAACTAAAATCATATTTCATTAAATTTAAAGCATAGCAATAATAGCAAGAACACAACAAAACCAAACAAAAAAAAAATGAAAAGTTCCATCATTTCTTTCTGGGTTTAACTTCTCCTTCTAAATTCTAATCATGGAACCCTTAGAAAGCAGAGAGAGAGAGAGAGAGGAATACCAAAGAGATTCAATGGCAATGCGGCGGTCATCAAAGCAATCAAGAACTTCACCTTCCCACATCCTGAAACCACCACCACCACCTCCATTATTGTAACGATTCAAATCATCGTCTTCTTCTTCATTGCTTTCAAGTTTGGCCCAATATTTGCCTTGTGTTTGCATAGCCACGGTAGAACACAACATATCAAAATCCAAAACACTCATCCCTTCCATTAACAGCTTCTCCTCTTCCTCTGCCTCCTCCTTCCCTCCATTCACCACCACTTGCTTTTCCAAATCCCCCATTTCTAAAAACAGTGAAAACTTGACAAATCTTTTACCAGTTAACAAACAAACACACCAAAGTTTCCCTTTCTCTCTGTCTTCTCTTTTGTTCTTATCCTTTGTGTATTAAAAAGGCATCCCTCCTTTTATAAATGCAAATGCAATGTATTTTCTACATAGAGGGAAAACTCTATTTTAGTCCCTATAAAGTAAACAATGTTCTACTTTAACCTCTATATTTTAAAATATCTTTATATTAGCTCTCTACTTCTTAAAATTTTAAAATCCATCCCTGGTTGTTAACTACCTAAGGTTACCCCTTCAATTTTAAAATATCTTTATATTAGTTTATCATAGGATCATTTGTTTCTTGATATTATTTGAAATTTTAAATTATACTTTTTAATCTCAATAATAAATTTATTATCGTAATGTTTGTTAGCAAATATCATATGAGATTTCAAATAAATATTAAAGGTGATGACAACATTGTACATGCATAGTTTATAGCCAAATTACTCTTTAATTTAGAAGTTATTTTTTTTCTTAGATATTTCATGGTTAGAATTGATTAGACTTTTTAGAAACTAGTAAATGTATAAAAATATTATACTATAAGGACTAAAGTGAAACATTCTTTAATGTATGGATGCTAAATTATGATTTTGTGTTGCTTCCTATTTATGAAGGCCGTTGCTTTTTGGGGTTCTTTTTATTTTTAAGAGACGATTCTCTTTCTTCTAGCTGGGCGGGGAATTAATGGAGAGTGGGACCCGATTGCATTATTGGACGGTGAAACGGTTGCCACGTAATAATTTAATCTCAACAACTTCTTCTCTCCTATCCAATCTAACGGTCTACACAGTCAGAGATATCTGAAACCATCAAAATATGAAAAGGGATTTTATGATTATATTTTATCAGATTATTTTCCGAAAATAAAGCTTTGAGTGATTATGTTTAGATTAAAGAAATCCTTCATGCCAATAATAGAGTTAGCCTAATTATCAACAACCCAATTAGCAATTTTATTGGTTAAATATAGAATGGTGTTAGGCAAAGTGGGGAGAGAGTTTTTCATGTGAGAAATTTAGAAGAGTGATTACTGTCTCTTAATTGCAATTAGTAAGTCTAGAATCTTGATGTTTAATTTTTCTCCCTTATTTAATTCGAATTCTAATTTTGAAACTATAATTTTTAAATATAGAATTGTTTTCTTGCTTGATTTTAAATTAGTTTTTAACAAGAAATATTATCATTTTGGCCTAAACCTAACAAAAAAATGAAAAAAAATATAAATATACCAACCCAATTATTATATGAACTATTTGAAAAATAATTGAGTGAGTGTTCGGAAAATATATAAATATCCAAATATTAGTGCATAGTTTTTGTTTTAAAATATTTTAAAAAATATAAAATTAATGTTTTTTGATATTTTTATATTATTTTGATGTGTTGATATTAAAATTAAAAAAAATCTAAAAAAATTATGTTAATATATTTTAATAAAAAATACTTTATAAAACCAAGCTGAATTATCCCAAAGCATTAAAAAACGAAAACCAGTTTGCAAATGAATCAACCATTAAAATAAAATTATGATTTTCGTTCTTTCAAGTTGTCACCTTTTCGTCCATTGAACATGAGAGAGAATATCCAACTTTGAGGCCTTATGACATTACTCTGATTCACTAAAATTGGTGGCGGAATGTGTTTTTCTTTAATTGGAAGAAAAATTAGGTATCAGGTTGAGTGGAGGGCAAAAGACAGCGCGCCGTCAGGTGTCCACCGGCCACCAGGCCACGCCCATTGCGTTACACGTCTATGCCTAATCAGATGCCATCCATAATAATTAACAAACAAATCTTCTGCTGCTAAGATAACGAAGGCAGGCATCGTCAGCACTCTCTGTCTACCTCACCCGTGGGGAAATTCTTTCCATCAATGGCTGGCAGCACAAGCTGGTGCGGGTCATGGTGGTGGGACCTTTAGGAACTCATGCCTGCTTAGGGTTTTGTTTTTTTGCTAAGAGAAGCTTCTGGTTCCCAATAAAGGTCGCCTTTTTGGGCAACTCTCAAGTCTCCCCTCTCAATTTCTCAACAAACCCATGTGCAAAGAGCCATTTCGTACCCAGTTGACAAAATCACAGGAAAATAATTATAATACTGTTGCCAGGCATGAACCGTGTATGATGTATGGTGTTGCCTGATTTCACAAAAGGCTGCAAACAGCGCCAGGCTAGAATTATATTTATTAAACTTCGACGGATGAATCGAGTTAATAGTGATCGGACCGGTCTAAATAAAATAAAAAACTGAATTAAATAAAAACCAAATAAATTTAGTTGACCCGTCAAAATCTAGTAGGGACCTGTTTCTTTTTCAAATGTGTTTTTTTTCTTAATTAGAGAAATTTTTTTTAGCTGGTTATTAACCTTTTTTAAAGTTTACTATATAAATGCTAGAAGAATATTTTATTTTTTTAATATGAGATTTGAAGCCCTTTAATATATAAAATTATATTTTTTTAATGTGAGATAAAAATACATTTTTAATTTAAATACTTTAATTTAAAAAGATAACATAATATCTATTCAATATATTCATATAGATTGTTTCTTAATTTTTTTATATAAAATATTAGAACTTCAAATATTTTTTTTTAATTTTTTTAATTTTATCTGAATCAACCTGTATAACCCGGGATCTAACTTCTTGACCGGGTCAATTTTCTGATCGGGTTTGATAACTATGAAAACGATGGCATCAAGGATAGAACAGTCCATGCCCTCCATGGCCTTGTCAAAACCATGCAGCCATGCATATTTTAGCGATAATAAACTACAATCCTAATCGAAGTCATTTTCAGTCTAGTTATTGGTTTATGGCATTCACCAAAAAATAAATTGTATCACCAGTGGTTATCGTATTGTAAACAAACTCATGACAACACATCACACTGCAAACCGAGTGGATGACCATCTAAAGCAAAAGGACCTCGGTTTGCCGTTTATGATGATGCAAAAGAAACTACAACAAGATTACCATATTCTACAATTGCTTGGAGTTTAAGTTTTCGTGGCTGGTCTCACAAGTCCCAATCCTGAACCACTACCCAAATGCTTGAAGTCTGTTGCCACAAGGTGATCATCGTGGCCAGCAAACCCTGTTCCACCTTTTTCCAAGTTCACCAAATTGCGCTCTTTACAACCCTTACCGCAAGCCAGACAAACCTTATCAACAGCCATAAATTTGTCAGCGCACTTCTTGCAGAAGACATGACCACAAGAACTTAATGCCACCAGTGAGAGTGTATTGGTGAGAGTAACCTTGCAGCTAGGACAAATGAAGGTCTTATCAAGAGAACTGGATGATTTCTTTTCACTGGTGTCTTCTGTGAAGTAGACTGGGAACAGGCTCTTCAGCTTGAGCTTTTCCTTGCCTTCTGGGCAGACAGTGCTTGTGGAAGGGGCATCCACTTTAACCGGAGCGACTGGCGTGGCTGAGGGCAGCCAAAATGCTTTCATCGTCCGGAGAGCTTCCTCTTCATACGAAGTGACCTTCACACTGTTTGCCCCATGGAAACCGTTCTTGTCTTGGCTGTGGTTTCTATCGCTGTACTGTGGAACTGCACCATGATTTTGCTGATCAAATGCATCAAGCTCTCTGGCCTTCTGCGACATCAATTTCTCTGCTTCCTCCTCCTTTTCCTGTTTCTTCTGCAATTCATGGGAAGCTAGCTTCCTGGCAGATAACAGAAAAACACACTTCTCATTACAAAATTGGTACAGTGAAGAATAAAAGATGATAACACACTACATCAAAACAGGTAAAAATAACACAGAAAACCTTCAGGTAAAAAGGCTGAGCTAGCATAGGCTCTCTTATCTTTAATTAAAGTTCCAATCTGCCTACTTTCAGTCCATAACAATAAAAAGAAAGGGGAACGAATTGCACTAAAAGCCAGTTCCAATTGAGGTCTAAAATAAAATTATCACATGACCATTTTTCCATCTAAATCTTTCCCATAAAGTACAACGACCAATATCTTCACATCTTAAATTGTTAGCTAATAATCAGGAAAGAAGGAGCAAAGTATTATACATGCACATAAGTGAACTTCTAAAGTAGATTATGGCAGTCCAGACTACAATTTTATGGAGACCTCTGCCAAAAAATCCAGTAGTGAATAGCTTAGCTTTGAAGACCACTGAAGACCACTTGTGATGATGAAAACATAATCACCATGAAAATTGTTGAACTTGGCTGGTGGCCTAAGATGACAGATTTTTCTGTTAAAATGACCAGCCTTCTTTCACCATGAATTCCAACCACTCAATTGCCTACGATCCTAATTTCCCAATTCTAAGAAATTGTGCCAGAATCAGATCAATTAGAAGACCATATCCATGCTTACAACATATAAAGCAATATGGTCATAAATCTACAACAGCACACATTCAGAAGAGACAAATGAAAAAAGGAGGGGGAAAACTTAAATCATGAGTTCCCTTCTCATCATTATGCAGTTCAACGAAAACATTCACCACACACCATTTAAGTTCAAACATAACCAAACAGTTACTAACCAAATAAATCAGAGAACTGAAAAACTTCTATTCATTACAAAAACATTCTATTCACTTATCATTATATTCATTACAAAAATTCAAAGAGCCTGCACGTATCAACACACAAAAGCACGTCCTGCCACAACAAACCTCCATCTCACATTTTAACCTTCCAGACAAAATTTAAACAATGATCTCTCACTTCTCATTTGAATTTCAGTTCCCAACTTCACACTAAACTCAAAATTCTTCTTAATTGAGCTCAAATTTCACTACAAATCGCCATCAAAACAAAACCTCACAAAGATAAGCATTTAACATTGCCAAAACCAAACTCCATCATCTATACAAAACAAAACCCAGAATTCAAAAAACAAGTTCCGCTATTACCAACATGAAAATCAAAACAAAAGGCAAAAAAATCATTAAACAAAACCAAATCACAAACAAAAAAGCAAATGAATTCGTAAAAAAATAAAAGGAACCCAAGTAGCTATTACCTTTGAATGTCTTTCTTTTGGGCTAAGAGGCATTCTAAGATGCACTCTTTACAAAAGACATGACCTTTTTGACAAGACATTGGATCTATAAATGGTTTCAAGCAGAGACAACAAGCATCAAATGGCTTGATCGAATCCTTTCCAAGCCTCTCCTTTTGTGTCCCATACCCTAACTTTCTCTTCTCATCGTACGTGAAAAAAGCTAAATCGTTGTTGTTTTTTGAGTGTCTTTGCGGCATTCTTTACAGAAACCCTAGAGAAGCAAAGCTAGGAATTGTGATAATTTGGGGATTTTTTGGGGGGTTCTAACGCTGACTTGACGCTGGAGTGCGAGGCGACATGTCGTCTCTAACATGAACTATAAAATGATAGGAGTTGCTTTCAGTCCCTCAAGTATGAATATTTAGTCAGTGAACTCTTCTACTTGTTGGTATTGCTGAAACTAAACCCTTTTCATTCGACTTACAAATATATATATTTTTTAATGGACGACGTTCTAATAATTAAGAGTTTTTTTAACATAACTTATGAAAAATAGATTATGATAAATAACTTATAATAAAAATAAGTGAAGTTAGAAATATATTTAATGGTTTATGACTCAAAACAAACTTTGAAATCCATAAATTAAAAATTAAATTGAATTACATGAACGATTTTATAGTTTGAAAATGATAATATTTTATATCCTAATTTGTTTTAAATATTATTTGAATTAATATTCTTCACAAATGTTAACTTTAATGTATAGTTTTGAAACCCGACCCGGCCCGACAGGTCGACCCTGGACTCTGCTGACCCAGGGCTGGAACCGGGTCGGGTTGAAGAAAAAATAGAGGAAGAAAAAACTCGGTATGACCCGGCGACCCGATTGACTCGGCAAGACCTGATCAAAAACTCGGTTGAAACCCGTTGACTTTTGTTTTTGTTTTTTTATTAAAATAACGTCATTTTAATTTATTTTTTTTTAAATTGATCCGGGCAACTTGGTGATCCGATCAAAACCCGGAACCCGGATCTTGAACCAAGCCGACTATCGAACCAGGTCTAAACTATGCTTTCATGGAAGAATAATGCCTAAATCATTATAAATTCATCATTATCATGTACAATTTTTTCAACTTTTTGAAAGCCCAATACATCTTTAATGTCGACCCTTTGAAAACAATAAAATACATGCATATATACATATCCATACATACATACATTCGCATATACATTAATGACAATTAAACTATAATAACCATAACACCTAAATTAAATCTTGAGGAAACAATTGCAACCATAACACCTAAATTAATCTTGAAGCATTGTAGTCTAGTGTGTGATTTCAATGTTTGTGAAACTTTATGACAATAATAAACCTTGAGATGATTCAAATGGTAATTAAACCTATAAAATGCAAATTCAAAGCATTGGTTAAGAGCGTATTTGTTATTCTGATAATGATTATTTTCAAAGTAATTTTTTAAAAAAATACATTGAAATAATTTGTTTTGTTTTTTAAATTTTTTTAATATTAGCATGTTAAAATAATAAAAAAATACCAAAAAAAATTAATTTTAAGAAAAAAATAAAAACTTTGAATTTTTTCAAAATTATTTTTGATAGATTGTAACATTTTTTGAGATATTTTTTTTTTACTAAGAAGTTTTAATTTCTTTTAGAATTTTTTTGATTTTATTAGTTCTTGTGCTTTGTTTTATTAATTTTTTTTTTTTAAACAACTCTTATATGGAGCATTTTTAGTATTCAGGGGCAGAACTAAAGATAAAGGAAGCAAAGAATAAGTTACTAAGAAATATAAGCGACAAATATCTATAAAGAAGATGATAAATTCGAATTATTAAAACAGTAGTTGAATATGTAAATTTATCGAAACACTAATGGACCAAATTTTTAACTCAAAATTTAAAATTTTAATGATGAAGCTGAAGCTAGCATTAATTATATCCAATTGAATATAAAATGACATTTTTCAAAGGTCTATTTTAAACATTATATTAGAATTCATGTCCAAATCATATTCTTAGAAAACTAATTATTTTCTTTTATTTCTATTGCTTTTTTAAAAAAAAATTATAATTAAAAGGAATTGAGTATCATGCAAGGAAGTTTTTTTTTTTTTTTTAATTCCTTTTCAATTTCTTCTTGAAGTTGGTGTTTCCTTTTAGAGGCAAAGGAACTAATTATAATTAAAAGTTAAAATATATCTCATTTAATTCTTTATTTTATTTTAACCATTTAAATTCTAATTAAAATGGGATTTAAAAAAGAATAAAACAAAATGTGCTTGGGCACTAATAGGAAAACATATATACATTGCATTCATTCAATAATTTCATGTTGACTTCTGATTTTTTTATTTATTTATATCACATTACATGTAATTGAAAACTATGTTATTATCAAAGGAAAATAAAATTTAATGTTACCCTAATATGTGTTTATAAGCAGTTCAAAGTATTGTCCATGGATGATCTAATTTGTATCAAAGGATTCTTAATTTGTAGGGGTGAGATGTGATTTAGTTGTTTGTTAAATAGAACAAACTTCACAAATCACCTTAAGCTTCACAAAATATATATATATATATATATATATATATATATATATATATATATTCCCATGCACTCACCAAGAATAATGAAATTCAAGGTTTAATGATGAATTTTGCCACCCTTCAAATTTGAAAAGATTTATGGCATCAATCATTCAATTCTTCTACTAATTTGTTGCTAACCTTATTGATTTTAAAATTTAAGGCATTATTTATTTAATCTTTATTTTATTATTTTCATCATTTAATTTTTATTTTAAAGGGATTTTCAGGACTATTTCAGTCAAGTAACCCTAAAATAGTTTATATCTTATCTATATCTTAAGGTTTTTTAAATTTAAAAAGGACTGAATAGTTACACATTCACATTCAAGTAATTGACATGTGATCATAGGAAGAGATAACATTTGAGTTAGTAGTTTTCTCTAATGTTAATATAAATGATATGCAATCTTTATAAAATTAATTTAAAGCCATAGAATATCCCATTGAAAGTTTATTTAATAAAATACCCAATTAATCTTTGTAAAATTAATTCATTTGGTTTGCTTGTAAAAAGATATTCTTATTTATTTCTTCAAGTTGGCATATCCAAATATATTTAAAAGAAAATCTTATTACCTAAAAATACATTTTAAAGGAAAAGTATAAATCACTTAGAAAAATTAATGATTTGGTTCATCAAAATAATGAATAGTTGAACCCTTAAGACAATAATCTCTTTTTTTTTTTTAATGATGACAAATCATTAATGTTATTTGTCCATCAAAAACGTGTTTTTAAAGGTTTTTTTTTATTTGCCATGCAAAAATTTTTTTGTCAATCTTTTTTATACAACAGGTCTATTTTTTATTTTCGTTTCACTCACCACCTCAATTTTTATTTTTTTTTTGTAAAAAAGGAAGATATTGTTGAAAGAAGATATAAAATAAACCTCAAGCATCTAGCTGGTATAATATTAAATGAAATATATTTTTTGAAATAAAAAGTTGTTGAATCCCTTGCGTGCATGACTGGGTTGAAAAAGTTAATCTCAAGTTAATCTCAAGCATCTAGTTATTGTCAATTTATTTTTTTTGCATGTATTATTAGAGATGATTTTTAATTTATTTAGTTACATGAATGTATAGGGTTTTTTTATTTGTAATTATATTTTTTTCGACGCCAAAAAAACATGTTATAGATGCTTTCATATTTATTATTTTAAGTTCAAAGTTTTTTTTATCCGACTCGAGGTAAAGTGCAATCAACATAGCTAAGATTGGACTATAACGCTTTAATGTTAGTTTAAGTTTATTATAATTGTTACTCAGGTTTTTTTAAAAAAAACTAATTTCACTATTGAAATGATTTCTCGTATTCAAGAAATTCTTAGAGCGTGTTTGGCAGTGTGATTGCGGGTGCTTTTCAAATAACTTTTCGTGCCAAAATGCATGCCAATGATGTTTTTTCATTTTTTAAAAATCATTTTTGATATCAGCACATCAAAACGATCCAAAACATACAAACTATATTAAATTTTACTAAAAAAAAACAATTTCAAATTTTTTGGAAACGCTGCCGCAGCCGCAGCCGCGTTCCCAAACGAGCCCTTAAAGAATTAGCCTCATGATCATAGCTTGAACCATTTTGTATTCTTTATTTGAGCTAAAGATTCTCATGAGCATATGAGTTCACGAGATGTCCCTACATTTTTCATACCTTTAATTTTGAGTTTAAAATATTTCTACCAACTTTTGCTACTTGTGACAAACAAACTCACTAACACGTTCAATAATATTCTTTACTTTTTATTTTTATTTTTATACCACCTTCAAGAATCTTAAGATTTAAGGTATTAACAATTTAATTCTTTATTTTGATAATTTTAATTCAAATTAAATGGGGATTCCATATAATTTTTTAAAAAAAATCGTTAGGGAAAAGGTATATAAATTTAGTTTTATTCTCATGGAATGAATATTGACTTCTAAAGATAATTTAATTTATATCATATTACAAATTTAATTTATATCAAATGATGCATTTTTCTGTTTGTAGAGTTGAGGTGTGATTTAGTTATACTTGTTAGTTGTAAGAAACTTCATAAAACACCTTAAGCTTCACAAATTATACTTCTTTTTATAAAAAAAATTATAAAAAAGAAATAATAGAATTTTTTATTTCCCATGCACTCACCAAGCACAGCCGAATACTTAAGGTTGAAATGTCAACCTTTAAACTTTGAAAGATTTAAGGCATCTATTATTTAATTCTTCTACTAATTTTTGCTCGCCTTAAAAATATTTAAAGATTTGAGGCATTATTTATTTAATCTTTATTTTATTATTTTGATTATTTAGTTTCTAATTTAAGGGGGTTTCATAATTATTTTAAGAGTATTTTTTATGCTTGGAGTTATAGAAAACAGAACAAATAACAATGAATCTTATTTTTTTAAATATTTGACGGAAGTTCTTTTGATGTTTCAAAACAATTAAATTTATATCTTATTACAATCAAAATGAAAAAGAAAAAAGAAAAAGAAAAAGAAAAGGACTTGTGACATCTTGATTTGAAAACCCAAATTAACCTAAAATGTATTTGAAAGTAGTGCCGTGTAGAAAGAGTTTTCAAGTCCAATAAGCACAAAAATCATCAACACGCTTTGCTTATACTTTCCTAAATATAAACAGAGACAAGCAAAACAAAGATCAGAGAACACTGCTTCAAGGAAGGAAGCATGAAGAATTGAGATGCGCAATTAGCAAAGAAGTAAAAAACCCGTACATCTCAAGGAACAATGCAACATCCAACTCATAACCCTTGTAGTTGGGCTATATTTTAAGCATCCAAGTTCACCTTTCTATTCCTTTGTCTGCTCAGCTAGAAAAGATCTTCATCTTTCAAGCTAGTGATCAGTCTTCAATGGCACCTCAACATACTTGAAAAATATAGCCCAAACCACAGACCAGTTTCAAACATTTGGCTTGGTTGAAGAATGAAGGCCCCGACCCGGCCAATTAAATATACAACCCATTTGTTACACTCTCTATAGCTAACAGTAGCAGCAGTATTCAAGTTCCACAATTAGTTTCCATAACTCCATCGCTAACGGTGAGTGCATGGGAAATCTAAGAAAATATTTTGGTTCAAAGATAAACGGTGGAGTTGCAGAAACTAAAAGCTAAACGAAGATCCTGCTACTGCATTTTTTACGAAGAACAAATTTCAAACAGATTCTGAATGCATGGAAATCAAGTCAACCAAGACCAACTATTTGAAACTAAAGAGGGTTATGGGCTGGACATTCATAAAAAAAAATAGCTCATTCAATGCAATTGATGACAAGCTCCAAGCAAACAGAGAAGCTTAAACATATACCCCAATACAAGTGGAACAAAATCGTATGCTTAAATTGGGAAGAAAACTGAAATGAGTACATAACAGGCTGCAACTTTATGATATTTCACACACAACATTCACAAAATCTCTGTGAGGGACAACATTTCATTGACCTGTATTGATTGATTGTAATTCTACTAAAGTAGAAAAGCTTGTATTCTAATCCCGCTCAGTCCTACTGAAAACCAACGCCCTTGGGCTCCTACTCTTCATTACATTCTCTAAATAGCAAGTGTGGAAAGACTATCACCCCAAATCCTATTGAAAACTAAAATCATACATAGGAAACAGAAAACAAGCCAGTCCTATCCTTGGTGAAGACGAATTCTGCTCCTATTCTAGAAAATCAGATGTGCTACCTAAAAACTTGGACAAGTTTTCTATTCAAACATAAACTAAAATATTCCCTTAAGAACTATGGTTATGGCCCCCATAAAAAAAACAAAAAAGAAGAAGAAGAAGAAAGAATAACCTAATGAGTGCAAGAATATTGAAGGTAACAGCAGCCTACAACACTGAATGTATAAGAGCTAAGAAAATGCTATCTTTTTGTACATTTCAGATCACCAAAAAAGAAAGGACCTAGATTTCTATTTGGGATGGAAGGGCACAACTAAAATACAAGGATCAGCTAACTACTTCAAACATTGTGAAATAATTCCTACTGAAGTTAGCATTTCTAAATAATTTTGTCAGTTTCAACATTTAAAAGATTTAATAGACCAAGAGAGAATACCTTGGTCATTAGCATCAACTAGCTTCTTTATAGGTATAAGTTTTGCCACCCATATTCAGAGCCTACAGCAACATTTGCACTTTGTGTAATAACATAATCCACCTATGTGTCTCCAATGCCTTGGTCCAATTAGAATATTTACAGAAACTTCATCAGCAGTATTAGAGTGATTAGGTGAAGATACTACAATGAGATAAATTCCAAGATGAAAGAAAAATGTACGGAATAATACACCAAGAAACAATTACCTTCTGCGCACGAACCTTTTCCAAGGTTCTGGATTTTGTCTCATTGCCAAAGACCTATCAATACCTGTAGACAAAAGGTGAATAAGTTTTGAACTACTAACTGACACTATGAATGAAGACCAAGATATTCTTATGGGAAAAAGTTTTCTCTTACACACCCATGAAGAACTTGCAGATTGTTAAAGTGGAAAGGTTCATCATGAAATCTACATATTCATGACTGAGACCATTGAATTTCTACAAGTATAACTACAAATTCCATGAGATAGAGCAATCTCAATAAGCTAATCTTAAATACAGTTGAGTTCAATAAAAAAAAATGTAATATAATGTTCCCAGTTTCCATGTCAGCAAAAAAAATATTCTAGAAAGACTACTGAGAAAGCAACAGAGCATTGACTATGGTTGCAAAACAAGGTACTTCTAAATTCCTATCAAAGAACAACAAATTCTCCAATGATATAAAACCTCCACCGCTGGAGAAAAAAAATCAAGTATCATAAGCATAAAAGGACAATGATGGTGGGAAATGATGAGATAAACATCATGGAATTCACAAAGGAACCAATGGTCTACCTAACATGTGTTGATGGATCATTTCCTTGCCAATCAATGGGTCCTTCCACTGCTAAGATAACCACAAAGTTCTTTGCGAAAGGCTGAATTCCATAAGGCCTTCAAAGCTTCCTAGAGTTTTGGAGCAGTACTGTATAATAATGCAAGCAGGGAGCCTTCATGTTTCAAAAACTAATGACCTAATTACATGCAATAGATCGAAAAGTTAAGGACGCGTACGAACCACAAATATAGGAAACAAGCAATTCAAATGTATATTCAAAGTTTACATGCAAATCACTATAATATGATCAAAACAAATCATAAAATCACAAGATATTAAAGACACTCTCCCTTTGAGCGAATTTGAAATTCGCTATGATCAAATGAAAAATCAAACTTCATGCAGAGAATTTGAACGGCTAAAACAAAATTGTTGTTTATTGAGAGAGAGAGAGAGAGAGAGGAAAAGAGAGTTTTTCATTTGAAGAAATTGAAAAATGTTGAGATTTAGAGAGAGCGATAGAGAGACTGGATTTATATAGTGGAAGAGAAATTCAGAGAATTCAAAAAATATTCGACCGTTGCATGAACTGAACGAACGACACTTCATTTGGTTTTTCTCTTGCTTTAGACTGGTCGACGCTTTCTAAACGACGACGTCTTATTGGGATATAAACCGAATTTAGTTTAGGAAACTAATTAAACACTTTTATTTAAAGCCAATTATGGATAAAATTGATTTGGTTTTATTAAAGTTGGGTGAGATCTTCTCTCATCCCATCACACACTCAATATTTGGTTTTATTTAAAGATTTTATTTTATAATATTACAATTCATGGATGAAGATTTATTATTTTAATGCTTTAGTCTCTTATGTTGTGATTTTGTGCATCATAATAATTCTATTTCTTTAAAAAATTAATTAGTTTGGGTACTAGCGAGCATTTAGAGGAAGAAAATAATTATTTATTTGAATAAAAAAATATGTAATTCTTGTAGGCGTATTTCAGATAAAAAATATATTTATATAAAAAACTCATCTCACTTCAACCTAACTTAATTTATTAGCATTTAAAATTTTAAAATTTTTTAAAAATATAATTGAATCACAAAAATAAATATTGTTCAAAAACTTAAGGTTGAATTGTGAATCTTGTCAAAAGATTTAAGGCATCAATCATTTAATTCTTCTACTACTTTGTTAATCACCTTAAAAATATTTAAAGATTTGAGACATTATTTATTTAATCTTTATTTTATTATTTAGTTTCTAATTTAAGGTTTCATAATTATTTTAAGAGTATTTTTTATGCTGAAGTTATAGAAAACAAAACAATTAATAATGAATTTTATTTTAAGAGCATTTATTGAATCTTTCCAAAGCATGAACAACGAAACTAGTTAATAAAAAATAAAAGGGTGTTACTAAATCACTATAGCCACACCTACAAAACACTATTAATTATAATAATATTTTATGTAAATTTTTTTAGCTTTTTTTTTAAATTTCACAGTTTAACAATCAAATCTTTTTATTTTATTTTAATTTCATCCTTCAATATTAGGTTGTTTTGGGAATTATGCTTTGTAATTTTTTTCTATTTTCTAGTGGGTTATCATAATCTCATGACCCGGGTCACGGGTTGGAGTTAAGTCTGTTCACTTTTTTAGAGTCTTTTTTAATCGAATATTTTTTTAATTGGACTTCGTAATTTCTTTTAATTTACTTTCTATAGGGTTAGGCTCACGGATTCGAAGGTTGACTCATGTTGAGTCGATTTTTTTTTCGTTTTTTTTAATTGATTTTTTTTAATTTCATCATTTAATATTATGTTGTTTGGGAATTGGACTGCGTAATTTATTCAATTTGTTTTCTATAAAGTTATCCTGATCTTATGGATACGTTTTTTTTTTTAATTTCAACCTTCAATATTAGATATGTTAGAAATAAAATTTTCTAATTTTTTTTTAAATTTCCATGTGTAAATGTGTCTGAGTCAATAGCCCTAAAATAGCCTATATCATATCTATATTTTAAGGTTTTTAAGGTTTGAAAAGGACATGCGATCCTAGAAAGAGATAACGTTTGGTTTGTTAAATTACTAGTTCTCTCTAATGTTAATATAAATGATATACAATCTTTATAAAATTAATTTAAAGCCATGGAATATCCCATTAAGAGTTTATTTAATAAAATATCCAATTAATCTTTGTAAAATTAATTCATTTGGTGTTCTAGTAAAAGGATGTTCTTATTTATTTCTTCAAGTTAGCATATCCAAGTGTACTTAAAAGAAAATCTTATTGCCTAAAAATACGTTTTGAAGGAAAGGTATTACTTGTAAAAATTAATGATTTGGTTCATCAAAATAATAAATAGTTGAACCCTTAGGACAATAATCTCTTTTATATATATATATATATATATATAATGACAAATCATTAATCTTTTTAAACATAGAAAATACATATTTCATCATGGCCCCCTCTATCAAATATATTATATGTATGGAGTGAAGTGCACATGCATGAAGCATAAAGCTCCCCCAATCAAAATACAGGTTATTTGTCCATCAAAAACGTGTTGAATATTTCTTCTTTTATCATTTGCAAATTCAATATACTTGTAAATGGTTACAAATTATTATCTTGAGTTTGTGTTTTATATATATAATTAT
>Ga0307515_10012222_pt1 | contig 16171 bp, 17 predicted proteins | sample 17_EM_MG_FD_194513 | JGI IMG/M metagenome (GOLD analysis project Ga0307515, IMG submission 194513) | Populus trichocarpa ectomycorrhiza microbial communities from riparian zone in the Pacific Northwest, United States - 17_EM | ecosystem: Host-associated > Plants > Roots > Unclassified | place...
GGCCCTGGCGCGTGTCCTCGAATCGTATGAAGGCCGGTATGACGAGTGGCTCGATGCGGTACGCGAAGAGGGTCAGGCCCTGCTCGACCAGCAACGCACCAGCGCCTTGAGCCGCGGCGTCGAATCCGACGCTCTGCTGCTGGACAACACCTCGGCCAGGCTGGCCGAGCTGATCACCGCCGAAGCCGATCAATGGAAAGCCGACCTCGTCGTGATCGGCACACGCGGCCGTCGCGGCTTCGACCGGATGATGATGGGCAGCGGCGCTGAGAGCATCGCCCGCGTGTCCAACGTACCGGTGCTGCTGGTGCACGCGGCACAGCCCGAACTGCACGAGATCAAGGTCGACCAGCCGATCCGCGTGAGCCTTCCGTCGGCCGCGCTGCGGATCGAGTGAGGCAACCCCAGCGGCCACTTCTGCCCTGCAACAAGACCTTGAGACGCCCATGTCCGTCACTGCATCCGACCCTTTTGTCCTGGCACGCGCCGTTGCCGTGGGCTCGCATGACCTGCAGGGGGAACTTGGCTTACCTGCACACGCTTGCGCGCTGATATTGTTTGCACAGGGCAGCGGCGTGACGCTGCATAGCCCGTGCCACGACGACGTGGCGCGCGCATTGCACGCACACGGGCTCGCGACGCTGATGGTCGAGCTGCTGCACCCGCAAGAGCGGCGCGATCGCTACAAGGTCTTCGATGTCGAACTGCTGCGCGAACGGCTCGACAGCGCGTTTGACTGGATCGATGCCGATCCCGTGCTGTCGCTGCTCCCGCTGGGCCTGTTCGGCAGCGGCCTCGACGCGGCGGCAGCGATGCTGGCGGCAGGCCGGCAAGGCGATCGCGTTTTCGCGCTGGTCTCGCGGCAGGGTCGCACCGAGCTCGCGCGCTCTGCACTCGACCGCCTGGGCGTTCCCACCCTGTTGATTTCCGACGATGGCGACGCCACGGGCCTGTCGCTCGACCAGCACGCCCTGCGACATCTGAGTGACGGCTGCCGCAGCGCCGTCGTGCCGCCGGGCGCTGCCCCCACCTTGCCGCACTACTCCGGCGTCGCGCGACTTGCCGAGGACTGGTTCATGGAACACCTGCCGCCACAGGCTGCAGTGTCCGATGCCGGCCCGCGCGGCACAGTGCCGGGCATGACAAGGGCCTTGCCATGAAGCTGCTCCACGATGTTGTGACCTGGGCTTCGCAAGGCGTGGGCATGATCATGCTGGCACTCGGACTGTCCGTATTCACCGCGCTCCTGGCGTGGATCGCGCTCAAGGGCCTGGTCATCTGGCTCACACAGGATTGACATGAAACTCACTTTCCTTGGCGGCGCCGGCACCGTCACCGGCTCCAAGTACCTGGTAGACCATGAGGGCGCGCGGATGCTCGTGGACTGCGGCCTGTTCCAGGGCCTGAAGCAGCTGCGGCTGCAGAACTGGTCGGGCCTGCCACTGGATGCCAGCAGCATCGAAGCTGTCGTGCTGACGCATGCCCACATCGACCACAGCGGCTATCTGCCGCGGCTATACGACCTTGGCTTTCGCGGCAGGATCTACGCGACGCCCGCCACCGTCGAGCTGTGCCGGCTGCTGCTGATCGACTCCGCTCACCTGCAGGAAGAAGAGGCACGGTATGCGAACCTGCATGGCTTCAGCAAGCACGCGCCCGCCCTACCCCTGTACACGCAGAAAAGCGCGCACAAGGTATTGACCCACATGAAGGCACAGGAATTCGGGCACGAGTTCAGTCCCCTGCCCGGCATGACCGCAAGGTTCGGCCATGCGGGGCACATCCTGGGTGCTGCCAGCGTGCGCATCGCGGCTGCTGGTTCGTCCATCCTGTTCTCAGGCGACCTGGGCCGCAGTGACGACCTGGTGATGAAGCCGCCGGCCACTCCCGATGCCGCAGACGTCGTACTGGTGGAATCGACCTATGGCGACCGCACGCACGAAGCCGCCGACCCGCTGCAGCAACTGGCCGACGCAGTCTCCCGCACCGCTGCGCGCGGCGGCGTGGTGGTGGTGCCGGCATTCGCGGTGGGACGCGCGCAGACGCTGCTGCACATGGTGCAGAAGCTGAAGCACCAAAGGCGCATTCCGGATCTACCGGTCTTCCTGAACAGTCCGATGGCGTCGGACGTCACGCAGATCTTCCTGCGGCATGCCGAAGAGCATCGCCTGACGCAAGAGGAGTGCCGGGCACTGTGGGCGGGAGTGAAGATCATCACCACGGAGGAAGAGTCTAAATCGCTCAACAACCTGCGCATGCCCAGCGTGATCATCAGCGCCAGCGGCATGGCCACGGGTGGTCGCGTCGTGCATCACCTCAAATCCTATGCACCCGACGCGCGCAACACGATTCTCTTTACCGGGCACCAGGCGATGGGCACACGCGGTGCGGCCATGGTAGGTGGCTGCCGCGAGGTCCGCATCCACGGGCAATGGATACCCGTGCGTGCTGAGATCGTCGACATGCGCGGGCTCTCAGCCCATGCGGACCGCAACCAGCTGCTCGCGTGGTTGCGTGCGCTGCCCCAGGGGCCGCGCCATGTGTACGTGACCCACGGCGAGCCCGAAGCCGCCGACGCGCTGCGGCTGGCGATCCAGTCGGACCTGCGCTGGCGCTGCGACGTGGCGCAGTACGGGCAGACGGTGGAGATCTGACCGGCAATACCTGATCAAGCATGCGCCACTACGCGCCGCACCTTGCCGCTGCGCGTTCGCTGCAGCGGCCTGCCTTGCACGCAGTCGATGCGAACGCCACAAGCTCCGGCGCGCTCAAGGTAGGCGGACAGGACCCTTTTGGCCCGCACGAGCGTGGCCGCCGCATCGACCACCTGCGGTCCGCTGTGCAATGCCAGCTCGCATCGGTGAATCTGTCGGAGCTGGAAGTCGAACAGGCCGGCCTCTTCCTCCAGCACGGTGCACAGCGCCAGCGGCAGCACGCTGGCCGGCTTGCCATGTGCGTTGCCGAGCCTGAGCATGTCGTCGTCGCGGCCACGCACCTCGATCACCGGCAGGGCCGAGCCGCACTCGGATAGGTGGCAATGACGGTCGGTCGGTACGCGTCCACCTGCGCCACGAGTTCATCGGGCGGCAGCAGGAACGATACGCTGTGCACGCGCTCGGCCGACAACGGATTGAGCCGGCGCAGCCGCTCGATCGACACGTTGCTGGCGAAGTGCCCGTCGGTCGCGCCGACGAACACCATGCGCTGGTGCATGCCCATGGGATCGAATGCCGCAGACCAGGTCGCGCGCAGGGGGCGCGCCGCAAGGCCTCCAGCGTGTCATACACCGCCAGCGCGGCGGCATCCTGCACTAACAGGCCGGGCTCGCCGCTGCTGCCCGAGCTTTCCCAGACCACGTAGCGGCCCAGCGGTGGCTCGGCGATGCGCGTGCGATCGGCCGCGAACTGCTTCACCTCGCTGAGCTTCAGGCGCCCGTCGGTCACCCAATCGTCGAAACGCTTCATCAGCGCGGCCTTGGAGGCCACCGGAAAATCCGCGAGGCCGGGCGCGGTACCGCTGCGACCCAATGCCTCGCGATAGATGGCTGAATCCCTGACCGCGACGCTCAGCAGCGCCGCCAGGCGACGCTCCCGGCGCGCGGCCAGCGCCGCGGCCGTGGCCGCGCCCGCGGCCAGCACGTCCATCGCGGTTGCGCAAGTTGCGGCAAAGTCGAATGGTGGCAGCATCGGAGGGCCTCGCATTGGCAGTGTCTTTCAAGACAGAAGGCCCTAAGTCGCGATGGGGTCTCAGTCTCAGGGCGTGATCGCCACCTTCAGCACACCGTCGCGCTGGTGCGAGAACAGCTCGTAGGCCGCCACGATGTCGTCCAGCCCGAAGCGGTGCGTCACCATCGCGCTCAGGTCGACGCGGTTGGCCTGGATCACCGACATCAGCCTGCGCATGCGCTCCTTGCCGCCGGGGCACAGCGTGGTCACGATGCGGTGGTCGCCAAGCCCGGCGGCAAACGCATCCAGCGGGATCGTGAGCCCGGTCGAATACACGCCCAGGCTCGACAGGGTACCGCCCGGCCGCAGCACGCGCAAGCCGGCCTCGAATGTCGCTTGCGAACCCAGGGCTTCGATGGACACATCCACGCCGCGCCCGTGCGTGATGCGCATGATCTCTTCCACGGGATCGTGGCGGCTGCTGTCGATCACCACGTCGGCACCCAGCGTGCTGGACATACGCAAACGCTCGGGCAGCCGGTCCACGCCGATCACCAGGCTTGCGCCACTCATCTTGGCGCCCGCGGTGGCGCACAGGCCGATCGGCCCTTGCGCAAACACCGCCACTGTGTCGCCGATGCGGATCTGCCCGGACTCGGCACCGCTGAAGCCGGTGGACATGATGTCCGGGCACATCAGCACCTGCTCGTCGGTCAGGCCGTCCGGCACCGGCGCAAGATTGGCCATGGCATCGGGCACCAGCAGGTACTCGGCTTGGCAGCCGTCGATGGTGTTGCCGAACTTCCAGCCGCCCATGGCCTTGAATCCACTCGCGGTCCCCGCACCGTCCTGCGAACATTGGCCGCACAGGCACGCGTTGCTCCAGCCGCTGGGGGTGATGGCACCGGCGATCACGCGCTGGCCTTCCGTATAGCCCGTGACGGCCGAACCCAGCTTCTCGATCACGCCCACCGGTTCGTGCCCGATCGTCAAGCGGCGCTGCACCGGGTACTCGCCTTTCAGGATGTGCACATCGGTGCCGCAGATGGTGGTGGTCGTGATGCGCATTAGCGCGTCGTTGGGGCCGACATTGGGGATGGGCTTGTCTTCCAGGACGATGCGACCCGGCTCCACAAAAACAGCGGCGCGCATCAGCATGGCAGACCTCCGTGTGTTGGCGATGCCGCGTGGGCTTGGGACGGGCCTGCCATCGGATGCTCTTCGGCAATCTCATCCGTCGGACCGTCGCGACGGTGGCGGTCCCGGCGCACGGTGTCTTCGATCTGGCGCGTCATTGCGTGGAAAGCATCATGCAGCGCCCCGTACACATCTTCGCTGCGCGCACGGTTCACGGTCAGCTCATGGCCGGGCAGGGTCAGGTCGATACGCACGCTGAACTGACGGCCATGGCGCTGGTGTTTGTCGACCATCTCCACGAACACGCGGCAGGCGATGAGTTCACGACAGAACAGATCGAGCTTGCTGCAATGCTCCCTGATCATGGCGAGCAAGGCGGGCGAAGGCGAAATGCCGAGGAATCGGATGTCGGGGGTTTGCTTCATGGCAGTAGTGGCTCGGGAGCCGTAGGTGGCGAATGGCTCATACAGCATCGCGCAGACAAGTCCAGTGGACCTTGACGCAGCGCAAGCGCAAGCCTGTGTTCGTAACAGCGGGGCTTGATGCCGATCAAACCCTGATGGACTGGCCGAACGCAGCATTGGCATTCATGCACCAGTTCTCAGTCCGTCCACCACCCACCATGAAACCCATCCATTCCCGATACGCGACATCCAACCGGCTCTACCAGCCGGGTCCTTTGATCGAGGCCGCTCAACAGGCCGATGCATCGGCTGTAGCGAGCCCGTACGACGCCGACGAACTCGTCATCGACATTGATCGTGAAATCTGGTTCCTGGACCAGTTGTCCGGCATTACCGATGCAAACCACAGCCCGGCGCAGACGCGCGCCTTCGTGGCATGAAGCCACAGGATTCGACGACCACTTGACTTACGTCAAGACACCTGCATGCATTGGTCTCTAGGATTCATGCAAGCATCCGCAGAACAGACAGCCAGGACGTCAACATGAACACCTTGCAGGCGATGGGGTCACGGCCGGCGTCGAGTTCCTGCTTGGCTATCTCGCCGCACGTAGATGACTGCCCCATTTGCCAACGAAAGGAATCGACATGAAGACCAATGAAGGATATGTGGACCGCGTCTTGCGCGTCATCGTCGGCGTGGCCTTGATCGGCCTGGCGGCGAGCGGCATCGTCGGGCTGTGGGGGTACGTTGGCGTCATCCCGTTGCTGACCGGTGCGATCGGCATCTGCCCGCTCTACAGCCTGCTCGGTGTAAATACCTGTCGCCCCCGCACCTGACGGAGGCGTGCGAGGCTTGACACAGCGCAAGCACGTGGCGGCTTCGCTTTCCTAGACTGGCCAGACGCACCGGCTTGCTGCATTGCCCCGTGCAGGCGTATCGAATCCAACCATGCAGGAGATGCAATGAAGACTGACACCCAACTGATGCGCGACGTGACAGACGAATTGCACTGGACGCCGGAGATCGGGGCCTCCAACGTCGGGGTGATCGCCAAGGAGGGCGTTGTCACGCTCACTGGCCACGTGAGCTCGTTTGCCGAGAAGCATGCGGCCGAGCGCGCAGCCCAGCGGGTCCGCGGTGTCAAGGCCCTGGCTGTGGAACTGACGGTCAGACTGCCGGCCGGCGGCGCGCGTACCGATGCCGACATTGCGCTGGCGGCGCAGCGTGCGATCGAGTGGAATGCGGCCTTGCCGGTCGATGCGATCCGCGTCATCGTGGAAGGCGGCCGCGTCATGCTGGAAGGCCAGGTCGAGTGGCACTACCAGCGCGAGGCCGCCGAAGCCGCAGTGCGCCACCTGCTGGGCGTGGTGGGCGTGACCAACCAGATCGTCATCGTGCCCACGGTGCGCACACTGGATCTGGAACTCATCGTTCGCCAGGCGCTGGAGCGCCAGGCCGACCGCGAGGCCAAGAAGCTGGGCATCACCGTCAACGGCAGCGAAGTCACGCTGCGCGGCACCGTGAATTCGTGGGACGCGCGGCGTGCCATCCATGGCGCGGTCTGGTCGGCGCCGGGCGTAACTTCGGTCGTCGACAACGTGACCATCGAACCTTGACGCTTTTCTTGACTTCCTGTCGACTGCGGCGAGACTCCTCCAAATGAACACTTCTGCAGCCGCAACAAGGCGCGCCCCCCAGTCCGAGGACTTCACGCTGCTCGACGCCTGGTGGCGTGCTGCCAACTACCTCTCGGTCGGCCAGGTCTACCTGATCGACAACCCGCTGCTGCGCGAGCCGCTCACGGCGGCGCACATCAAGAAGCGGTTGCTTGGGCATTGGGGCACGACGCCGGGGCTCAACTTCATCTACGCGCACATGAACCGCGCGATCAAGGCGCGCGATCTCGACGCGATCTTCATCGCTGGCCCCGGCCATGGCGGGCCGGGCGTGGTGGCGAACACCTACCTTGAAGGCACTTACAGCGAGGTGTACTCGCACGTGACGCAAGACGCCGCTGGCATTGCACGTCTGTTCAAGCAGTTCTCGTTTCCCGGTGGCATACCGAGCCATGTGGCACCCGAGACTCCGGGCTCTATCCATGAAGGCGGAGAACTCGGCTATTCGCTGTTGCACGCCTTTGGCGCTGTGTTCGACAACCCGGACCTGCTGGCCTGCTGCGTGATCGGCGATGGCGAGGCCGAGACCGGCGCGCTGGCAGCCAGCTGGCATTCCAGCAAGTTCCTGAACCCTGCGCGCGACGGTGCGGTGCTGCCGATCCTGCACCTGAACGGCTACAAGATCGCCGGGCCGACCGTGCTGGCACGCATCGGCGAGGAGCAGTTGACGCAGCTGATGCGTGGCTACGGCTACGAGCCGCATTACGTGTCGGGCGACGAGCCACAGGCCATGCACGTGGCGATGGCAGCGGCGCTGGACTCCTGCCTCGATGCGATCCGCGCCATCCAGTCCGAGGCGCGTGACGATGGCTTCAGCCGGCGCCGCCGCTGGCCGATGATCGTGCTGCGCTCGCCCAAGGGATGGACAGGCCCCAAGGTGGTCGATGGCATTCCGATCGAAGGCACCTTCCGTGCGCACCAGATCCCGCTCACGGGCTTCGACGAGCACCCGGCCCATGTGCAACTGCTCGAAGAGTGGATGCGCAGCTACCGGCCCGAGGAGCTGTTCGATACAGACGGTGTGCTGCGTGCGGACATCGCTGCGCTCGCACCAGCGCCGTCGCGCCGCATGAGTGCCAACCCCCACGCCAATGGTGGACTGCTGCTGAAGGACCTGGCCCTGCCGAACTATCGCGACTACGCGCTCACCGTGAGGCAACCGGGCAGCGTGCGTGGCGAGGCCACACGCGCAAGCGGCAATTTCCTGCGCGACGTCATGCGGCTCAATGCGGCGCATGCCAACTTCCGCGTGATGGGGCCGGACGAGACCACATCGAATCGCCTGGGCGCGCTCTTCGAGGTGACCGATCGCACGTCCACCGGCGAGATCCTGCCCGGCGACGACCACGTCGGGCCTGGCGGCCGCGTGATGGAGGTGCTGAGCGAGCACATGTGCCAGGGCTGGCTCGAAGGCTACCTGCTCACGGGCCGGCACGGCTTCTTCTCTTGCTATGAGGCCTTCATCCACATCATCGACTCGATGTTCAACCAGCACGCCAAGTGGCTGAAGGTGACGCGACACATCCCCTGGCGGCGGCCCATCGCATCGCTGAACTACCTGCTGACCAGCCACGTCTGGCAACAGGACCACAACGGCTTCAGCCACCAGGACCCAGGCTTCATCGACCACGTGGTGAACAAGAAGGCCGAGGTGGTGCGCGTCTACCTGCCGCCGGATGCCAACACCCTGCTCTCGGTGACCGACCATTGCCTGCGCAGCCGCAACTATGTGAACGTGATCGTGGCCGGCAAGGCGCCCGCACTGCAGTGGCTCGACATCGAGGCCGCCGCGCAGCATTGCGCTGCCGGTGTGGGCATCTGGGACTGGGCCAGCAACGACGCGGGCACATCGCCTGACGTGGTGATGGCCTGCGCCGGCGACGTGCCCACGCTGGAGACGCTGGCCGCGGTCGATCTGCTGCGCCAGCGGCTGCCCGAACTCAAGGTACGCGTGGTCAACGTGGTCGACCTCATGGCGCTGGAGTCACCGGCGTCGCATCCGCACGGCCTGTCGGATGCGGCGTTCGACTCGATCTTCACGACCGACACGCCGGTGATCTTTGCCTTCCACGGCTATCCGTCGCTGGTGCACAGGCTCACCTACAAGCGGACCAATCACCGCAACTTCCACGTGCATGGCTACCAGGAGGAAGGCAGCACCACCACGCCGTTCGACATGACGGTGCTCAACGGGCTCGACCGGTTCCACCTGGCCGCCGATGCGATCGACCGGGTCCCTCGCCTGCACAATGCGGCCGGCCATCTGCAGCAGCACCTGCGCGACCGTCTGCTGGAACACCGCGCCTATGTCAACTGCAATGGCGTGGACATGCCGGATGTCGCGGACTGGACCTGGCCGGCCAGCACGTAGCGCACCAGGCGCCGCGTGTTCGCGGCGCTGCCTCCCTCAAGGGCTTGCCGAGAAACTGAACTTTCCCGGCGAGTGGATCGGGTCCACGTCCACCGGGATGACCGCCTTGGGTGTGAACTTGCCTTCGAGCAGCAGTTTGGAGAGCGGGTTCTGCCAGCGCCCACCATGGTGTGCAGCTCGTCGATGAAGACGATGGTCTGGCCTTCGTCCTTCGCCAGGTCCTTCAAGACGGCCTTCAACCGCTCTTCGAACTCGCCACGGTACGATGTGCTGTGGCGATGCCGGGACTGCCCCTTGCGAGGCGATGCTCCTGAGTCTCCAGCCTGGCCGGTTGACATTGCTTGATCCCGGTCAATCGATTCAGCGATGACGTGGCGCGTAATAGCCACTGCACTCGGCCGCACACAGGCGGTCGATCTGTTCGCCAACTGCCTCCACCTTGAGAGAAACCATCCATGAGCCTCTACCACGCCGTCGTGTTGATCGACCACAAGTCCGCCGAAGTCATCGAATTCGGCGCCGACCAAGTCGTGAAGCGCAAGGTCCGCACGCACCTGCATGAAACGCGACAGCACGGCAGCGCGGTGCGCTCGGAGCACGAGTTTTTCGGCGAGGTCTGCGATGAACTCGACGGCATCACCGAAGTGCTGCTGGCAGGCGTGCACACTGCGCTGGCCGACTTTCGCCATTTTGTGGAGAAGCATCGTCCGCAGGTGGCGGCACGCATCGCGGGCCATGAGATCGTCGACCACCCCAGCGAGAACGAGCTCGTGGCACTGGCACGCAGGTATTTCGTCAAGCACGACAAGATGGTTGGCGAGCCCGCAGGGCAACCCATCGCCCGCGCTTGACGCTCATCAACAGAGCGCAACGCCTGCCGGTATAACGTGCAGCCATCGCCACAAAGGAGCCTCTCATGTACCAGCGCATTCTTGTTGCCGTCGACGGCAGCGCCACTTCCGACATGGGCCTTGCGGAAGCCATCAAGCTGGCCCGCATGACAAAGGGCCGCCTGCGGCTGCTCCATGTCATCGACGAGTTGTCGCTCAGCCAGGGGCTCAATGTCTATGGCGCCGGGCCGACCGACTGGCTGGGTGCCTTGCGCAAGGCAGGAGCCGATCAACTGGCGCAGGCCAAGGCCGCGGCCGGCGCGGCAGGGGTCGAGGCCGAGGCAGTCCTGCACGAGAGCTTTTCCGGCTCGTTGGCAGAAACGGTCGCCGCGCAGGCATCGTCTTGGCCGGCCGACGTGATCGTCGTCGGAACGCACGGCAGGCGTGGCATCGGCCGCCTGGTGCTGGGCAGCGACGCCGAGAAGATCCTGCGGCTCGCCCCGGCTCCCGTGCTGCTGGTGCGCTCACCCCAGGCCGCTGCCGCGCGTGCCTTTGGCCAGGCCGTGAAGGAGGCCCTGCCTGTAGCCGCGCTTCCGCTGGCATGACCATGCGCGCACAGGTATTGCTGTTGAGCCGGGCTGCGGCACTTGCCCTTTCGGCCGGCATCGCCGCGCAGGCTACCTGGGCACAGGACCGCGGCCAGATGCTCTACGAGACGCATTGCATCACCTGTCACACCGCCCAGGTCCACTGGCGCGAGCAGCGGCTGGCCAAGGACTGGGATGGCTTGCGCCGTCAGGTGCAACGCTGGCAGTCGGTCTCCTCGCTGGGCTGGAGCGACCAGGACATCAACGAGGTGGCGCGGCACCTGAACCGGCACTACTACCGGTTCGCGGAGCCGAGGTCGCGGCAGGCTGCGCAGAAACCGGCGACGCTCACGCCGCCGAAACGCGCGGAGGCCAAGGGCTCCGCGTTGCAGACCTCCTGAACGGGTTGGTCGATGTGCCGGCCGGGCGGGCCGGCACATGGGCTTTGCAGGAGACTGCTTCTTTTGGGGACGCGAGATTCGCGTCCCTCTTTTTTTGGCTGCTACGCCTGCTGGCCGATCGTCTTGCGAAAGCGCACCAGCGCACCGCAGAACAGCACCCTGTTCAACTGCCGGCGCAACGGCGGTCCCACCACTTGTGAAGCTCCACACCGGCGAAGCTGGTGAAGGCCAGCGCGAGGATGGCGCCCCACAGCTCCGGCTCGATTGGCGCGTTGCCGAACAGGTGGCCCAGAGAAGGCACATGCGTCACGGCCACCTGGGCCGCCAGCATGACCAGGGCGCCCATACAGGCCCAGCGATTGGACAGCAGCCCGTTGCGCCAGAACGGCGCCGTCAGCGAGCGGCAGTTGAAGAGATACAGCGTTTCGGTCAGCACGAACAGATTGGCAGTCGCGGTGCGGGCCTCGGCCACCGGATGGCCACGATTCAACGCAAACGCGAACAGCCAGAACGCGCCGCCCACCGCGAACGCGCTGACCAGGCAGATCCGCACAACGTATGCCCGCCGCAGCAAGGGCGCATCCGGACGCCTGGGCGGGCGCGTCATCACGCCGGCCTCGATCGGCTCGAACGCGAGCATCATGCCCAGCAGCAGTGCGGTGGCCATGTTGTTCCACAGGATCTGCAGCGGCGTCATCGGCAACTGCAGCCCGGCCAGCACGGCACACAACACGACCAGCCCTTCACCTGCATTGGTGGGCAGGGTCCAGACGATGAACTTGACCAGGTTGTCCCATACGCCACGCCCCTCCTCCACGGCGGCCTCGATAGTGGCGAAGTTGTCGTCCGTCAGCACGATGTCGGCCGCTTCCTTTGCGACATCGGTGCCGCCTTGCCCCATGGCCACGCCGATATCGGCCTGCTTGAGAGCCGGTGCGTCGTTGACACCGTCACCCGTCATCGCCACGACCTCACCGGCGGCCTGCAGTGCGCGTACCAGGCGCAGCTTTTGCGAAGGGTCGACGCGCGCGAACACATCGGTACGGCTGGCCACCGCGGGCAATGCGGCATCGTCCACCGTGGCAAGTTCGGCACCGGTGATGGCAACGACGCCCGCGCTGCCGATGCCCAGCTGGCGTGCAATCGCCGTCGCCGTGCCCGGGTGGTCGCCGGTGATCATCTTCACGCGTATGCCGGCCACCTTGCAGGCACGCACGGCGCCCAGCGCCTGGGCGCGCGGCGGATCGATCATCGCAAACAGGCCCAGCAGCACCAGGCCCGTGTCCAGCTGCGATGCCTGCGCGGGCACACCGCGTGACATGGCCCGCTGCGCCAGTGCCAGTACCCGCTGGCCCGCCTCGGCCATGCGGCGCGCTTCGGCCTGCACCGCCGAATGATCGACCGCAATTCGCGCGCCCCGGCTGTCCAGCATGTGCGCGCACGCGGGCAGCACGGCCTCGACAGCACCCTTCACGTAGAGAAGATTGCCGGGGCCGTGCTGATGCAGGCTTGCCATGGTGCGCCGGGCGGGGTCGAACGGCAGCACGTCGATGCGGGGCAGTAGTGCGGCCAATGTGCTTTCGTGCAGGCCGCCTTTGCGTGCGGCCACAAGCAGTGCCGCCTCGGTCGGATCTCCGGTGCACGACCAGACCGCGCCTTCGCGCACCAGCGACGCATCGTTGCACAGGGCGCCGGCCACCAGCGTCTCGCGCAGCGCGCCGACCACTTGTGCCGGCGTGCCGGCATCGTCAATGCCTCCAGTGGGCGCATAGCCGTGGCCGGTCACGGCATAGGCGCGGCCACCGGCCCAGATGCGGCGCACAGTCATCGCGTTCTCGGTCAGGGTGCCGGTCTTGTCGGTACAGATGACGGTCGTGCTGCCCAGCGTCTCCACCGCCGACAACTGGCGTACCACTGCCCGACGCCGTGACATGTGCTTGACACCGATGGCCAGCACGATGGTCATGGCCGCCGGCAGCCCTTCCGGAATTGCGCTGACAGCCAGCGCCACGGCGGCCATGAACATGTCGAACACGCCCTGGCCACGCCACACACCCACGGCAAATGCCAGCACGGCCAGCGCCAGGATGGCCACCAGCAGCACGCGGGCAAACCGGTCCATGCGCTGCGTGAGCGGCGTGGCCAGCGCCACGGTGTGCGCGAGCAACTCGGCGATCGCGCCAGTCTGGGTGGCAGGCCCGGTGGCCACCACCACGCCTCTGCCCTGCCCTGCCGCGATCAGCGTGCCGCCGGAGACCATGTTGGCGCGGTCCGGCACTGCGGTGGCTCTCGCCAGTGCGCCGCACTGCTTGGCCACCGGCACCGATTCGCCGGTCAGCGCCGCCTCACCTGCCAGCAACTCGCGCGCCTGCACCACACGAAGGTCGGCCGGCACGCGATCGCCGGCGGCCAACAGCACCACATCGCCTGGCACCAGTTGCGCGGAGTCGACCCGCACCTGCACACCGGCGCGCAGCACGGTGGCCTGCGGGGCCAGTGCACGCGCCAGCGCGTCCAGCGCCGAGCGGGCCTTGCCCTCCTGCAGCAATCCGACGGCTGCGTTGACCAGCACCACCCCGAGGATGACTGCCGCATCCGCCCATTTGCCGAGCGCGGCTGTCACCCCACATGCGAGCAGCAGCACCAGCACCAGCGGCTGCGCCAGTTGCGCAAGCCAGCGCTGCGCGAGGCTCGACCTCGGCTGGCGCGCAAGACTGTTCGGACCCCACGTGCCAAGCCGGCGCTGTGCTTCGGGCGCGGGCAAGCCCTGCAGCGGATCCACGCGCCAGTGCGCGGCGACCTCGTCCGGTGCCATCGCATGCCAGTCGGGCATGGGCGCGTTGCGATCGTCACGTGGTTCCATGTCCGGACAGTCCTCTGTTGCCGCAACGATAGGCGGCGCGCAGTGCCATCCGCTTGATCGGCATCAAGCTGAAAGCGGTACGCACGGATCAGACTGACGCTTGTCCCATCAACGTCAATAGGAGACCGTCATGTCCAAGTTCAAGAAGATCCTGGTGCCGGTGGACGGCAGCGACACTGCCAGGACCGCACTGGTGACCGCGCTGCAGATGGCGCGCGATGCAGGCGGTTCGGTGCGGCTCATCCACTGCGTGGACGAGCTGGCCTACCTGAGCGGGTACGAGTACAGCAGCGTGCACATGAGCCGCGTACGCGAGGACGCCGCGCGCGTGCTGAGCGATGCCCTGGAGATCTGCAAGTCCGCGGGAGTGGACGCCGATACGCAGTTGGTCGACTTCCCAGGCCAGCGCCTGGGCGAAACCATGGCCGAGGAGGCGCGCAAGTGGCAGGCCGACCTGATCGTCGTGGGCACGCACGGGCGGCGCGGCATCGGGCGTGTGCTGCTGGGCAGCGGCGCCGAGCAGATCATCCGGCTGTCGCCGGTACCCGTGCTCACGATTCGCGGGCAGGACAAGAACAAGTAACCAGCGCCGCACACAACGCGGGCCATCTCCACCAGCTACAGGAACCGCATCGCCATGGAGAACTTCTCGCTCGAACATCCTGCGCCCGCACGCCGACCAGACGCAGGCGCCGCCGCATGGCCGCACCTGTTCCAGGCCGAAGTGCTGAGCGTGCGCCACTGGACCGAGCGGCTGTTCTCTTTCACCTGCACGCGCGACAGCGCTTTCAGGTTCACCAGCGGCCAGTTCACGATGATCGGGCTGCCCGTGGACGGCAAGCCGCTGTTGCGGGCCTACAGCGTGGTCAGCTCGCCGTTCGAGGAGCAGCTTGAGTTCCTGAGCATCAAGGTGCCCGACGGGCCGTTGACCTCGCGCCTGCAGCACGTCGAGCCCGGTGACGCCGTGCTGATCGGCCGCAAGGCCTCGGGCACGCTGTTGCTGCAGAACCTGCTGCCGGGCCGCACGCTCTACCTGCTGGCCACCGGCACGGGCCTTGCGCCCTTCATGAGCGTGATCCGCGACCCCGAGGTGTACGAGCGCTTCTCGCGCGTGGTGCTGGTGCATGGCTGCCGCCGCGTGGCCGAGCTTGCGTACCGCGAAGTGATCACCACGGCGCTGCGCGACGATCCATTTCTTGGCGAGCAGATACGCGACAAGCTGCTGTACTACCCCACCGTCACGCGCGAGCCGTTCGTGCACCAGGGCCGCATCACGACGCTGCTTGAAGGTGGCCAGCTGGCCAGCGATCTCGCGCTTGCGGCGCCCAGCGCCGCGGACGACCGCTTCATGCTGTGCGGCAGTCCCGCCATGCTGCGCGACACGCGCGCGGTGCTGGAGCGAGTGGGCCTGGCCGAGGGCAACATGAGCCGGCCGGGGCACTACGTGATCGAACGCGCGTTCGTCGATCGCTGAAGACGGCCGGCCTGGACCGCCCGGCTTGCTCAGGCCGCGTCGACGCGCGGTGGCGCTTCGCGCTGGCGCGGGTCGGTCCAAGGCAAGCCCAGCGCCTGGAAGATCGACTCTTCCGTGAGCCCTGCGATGCGGCGCCCGAAGCGCGACAACGCATACTCGGACAGCAGCATGCCGCGTTGCCGCGCCAGCCGGCGCAGTGCAATGTTGTGCTGGCGCGAACCGGTCAGGTGCAGCCAGGCAGAGCCGAAGCTCTCCGGCATCACCACGCGAACGTCGAGTTGCACGCCCTCATCCAGCATCAGCCTGGCCGAGGTGGCGCCGCTGACCAGCAACTCCTTGTAGCCGCCGGCGCGTACCAGTTGGCGCACCGCGGCAGCCGGCGTACGGGATGCGGCCACGAGATCGATGTCGCCGACAGTCTCGCGTTGCCTGCGCACACTGCCGGCGATCTCGGCGCGCTGCACTCCGTCCAGGCCGCGCAGACGCTCGCACCATGCCTGCGCCAACGCTTGCGCCAGGGCCAGCGGAAACCGGCGTGACTTGTCCATGTGCTCGGCAGTCGCGCGCAGGACGTGCTGCTCGGTGGCGGCGCCGAACCGGGGCAGCGTGCGCAGGCGGCCGCCCGCCGCAGCCTGGTGCAGACTCGCCATATCCGTCACACCCAGCAGGACGTGCAGCACGCGCACGCGCGCCGGCCCGATGCCCGGCAACTGCAGCAGCTCCAGCAGCGCAACCGGCACCCGGGCACGCACCTGGTCG
>Ga0307515_10012223_pt1 | contig 16171 bp, 16 predicted proteins | sample 17_EM_MG_FD_194513 | JGI IMG/M metagenome (GOLD analysis project Ga0307515, IMG submission 194513) | Populus trichocarpa ectomycorrhiza microbial communities from riparian zone in the Pacific Northwest, United States - 17_EM | ecosystem: Host-associated > Plants > Roots > Unclassified | place...
GCACCTGCACCTGCACCTGCACCCGCTCCTGCACCCGCACCCGCACCCGCACCCGCACCCGCACCCGCACCCGCACCCGCACCCGCACCCGCACCCGCACCCGCACCCGCACCCGCACCCGCACCCGCTCCCGCTCCCGCACCCGCACCCGCACCCGCTCCCGCTCCCGCTCCTTCGCCCGTGGCCTGCGATCTGCCTTCCACTTTTTCGTGGGTCTCTACGCAAGCCCTGATTGCGCCGAAATCGCCCAACTTCGTGTCGATCAAGGATCCGACCATCGTTCGCTACAACGATCTGTACCACGTCTTTGCGACGGTCTACGACACGTCGAGGAAGGCTTGGAGCGCCGTCTACATGAACTTCGGCGACTTCTCACAGGCCTCAAGCGCGGTGCAGGTGCCGCTGGCCAACAAGCCCGTGGGCGACACAGTTGCACCGCAGGTCTTCTACTTCCGTCCGCATAACAAGTGGTACCTGATTTCGCAATGGGGCGCCAAGTACTCCACCAACACCGACATTGCCAATCCCGACGGATGGAGCGCGCCCAAGTCTCTGCTGAGCGGCGGTCCCGGCAACGGAATCGACTACTGGGTCATCTGCGACAGTGCCAATTGCCATTTGTTCTTCTCCGGCGACGACGGGAAGCTCTATCACTCCAAGACTGCCATCGGCAACTTCCCCAATTTTTCTGGCTACGAAGTGGTGATGTCCGACCCGGTGGTGGGCAACCTTTTCGAAGCCAGCAACGTGTACAAGGTCGAAGGCACGAACAAGTACCTCTTGCTGGTCGAGGCCTACGGGCCGCGCTATTTCCGGTCGTGGACGTCGACCAGCCTGGATGGTCCCTGGACCGCCTTGGCAGACAAGCAGTCCGCCCCCTTCGCGGGCGCTGCAAACGTCTCGTTCGACGGAGCGAAATGGACCAATGACATCAGCCACGGCGAAATGATTCGCGCTGGCTACGATGAAACGCTCACCATCAACGCCTGCAACATGCAGTTCCTGTACCAAGGGGTCGACCCAAGCTCGAAGGCGGACTACGAGCAGCTTCCGTATCGCCTCGGAGTGATCCGTGCGCGGTAGGTAGCGTGGTGCTGCGGGCAGGGACGCGTTGAGGAACAGCTGGCGAGCATCAGCCGCGCCAGCTCGCTGCCTTGGCCCCGAAGCCCGGGCTTCAGGCGAACTTGTCCTTGAGCCGGTAATAGGCCCCCACCAGTGGCAGGAACCACGGAGGCCCGACATGGCCGGGGATCGCCGGCCAGTCGAAGTCTTTCCAGGGATTGAGATCGGCGCGTCCGTCCATGACCTCGGCCATGATCGTTCCCATCAGGGTCGACATCTGGGTGCCGTGACCGCTGTAGCCCATCGAGTAGAAGATGCCGTTGCGCTCGCCCGCGCGTGGCAGGCGGTCACGTGTCATGTCGACCATGCCGCCCCAGCAGTAGTCGATGCGCACCTGGCGCAGGCTGGGAAAGACCTCGTGCAACGCCGCCTGCAGGATCGCGCCACTCTTCGCGTCAGAGTTCGGGTTGGAGACTGCGAAGCGTGCGCGTCCACCAAAGAGCAGCCGGTTGTCGGGCGTGGTCCTGAAATAGTTGACCAGATTCTTGGTGTCGACCGCCATGCGGCGCCGCGGCAACAGCCGGCCGAGCGTCTCTTTCCGCAGTGGCTCGGTGACGATGATGAACGCGCCGACCGGCACGATGCGACGCCGGATCCAGCCGAGCGGCCCGGTGTGCGAGGTGCCACTGGCCAGCAGCACCTGCGCCGCGTGAAGCCGGCCCTTCGGCGTGTCGATGTGGTGGCCACCACCGGGGACAGGCCGCAGGCCGGTCATCGGCGTCCGCTCGTGCATTTCAACGCCGCGCCGCGCCGCCGCTTCCGCCAGCCCGCGCACGAAGCGCCCGACATGCATGCCACCGCCCTTGCGGAAAATCAGCCCACCGTGGAAGCGGTCCGACCCGACCTCGCCGGCCAGGTCTGCACGGCTCACCATCTCAGTGTCGGGGTCGACGTTGGCGGCCAGCAATTCCTGGCTGCGCGCCAGCTTGTCGTAGTGCTCGGGCTTGGCCGCGAGCTTGATCTTGCCGGTGCGCGCGAAGCTGCAGTCGATCTGCTCTTCCATCACCAGTCGTTCGACCATGTCGACCCCGGCGTCGAAGGCGCGGTAGAGCTTGTTGGCCACCTCCTTGCCCAGTTTGGCCGACATCGTGCCGTAGTCCTGGGCAAAGCCGTTGTTGCACATGCCGCCGTTGCGACCGGAGGCGGCGTGGCCGATGGTCTCGGCCTCAAGGAGCACGACGCGTGCGCCCTTCTTGGCAAGCGCCAGCGCAGCCGAACAGCCGGTCAGGCCGCCACCGATCACTGCCACGTCGCAGCTGCCTTCCACCGGTCCTGCGGTGGCGCTGCGGAAAGGCTCCGAGGTGTCGAGCCAATACGAGATCAGCTTCATGGCTGCCTTCCGGGCATTCTTGAGCGCAGCATCGCTTGTGTCTCCTAGTTGAACGACTGGTTCGCCAGCGCAAACATGCGTGCCGGCCCCACCGGCGGGATGTGCGCCCCCTTGACCATGGTGGTCGCGTCGCTGACCTGGCGCAGGCCGATGCTTTCGAGCCAGTTCCCGAGCTGTGAGCTCGCCGCGGTGTCGACGCGGACCAACACTTTGCCAAGTCGTGCGAGCGCGGCTTCGATCAAGGCGCGCGCATCAGCTGCACTTTCGGCGACCACGGGACCGATGACGTGCCCGCGGCCGAACCGGCGTGAGATGGCATAGCCGCACGGCTCCCCATCGCGGACGAGCACGTAACCGTCACCGGCCTCAATGAGCCGACGCAGCATCTGCTGCCTGGCCCAGCCCGTGGCCAGCCGGTCCAGGCGTGCGACTGCATCGACATCCGAAGGCACCATTGCCCTGACCAGGCTGGCCGGTGGCGCTTTGTGGCGCTGGTCGGGAACGCCTTGATGCTGCTGGATGACGCCGATGCGGACAAAACCTCGCTTTTCATAAAGCGCCAGGCCTTCGGCCGTCGAGTTCAACGTGATCGTCCGCGGGTTCGCCGTTGCCAGCAGCGCGTCCATCAGCCGGGCCCCGTGGCCGCGGCCTTGGGCGGCCTTGGCGACGATGATCATCCCGGCGGAAGCATGTTCTTCGCCGTAGGCCCACCAGGCCGCGGTCGCGATCACGGCGCCGACGCCGTTGCGGAGCATGAAGCCCTGGCCGAGTTCGAGCGCGAAAGCCCAGTCCTCGAGCCGGTAGGGCCAGGACATCTCCTGCGAAAGCCGGAGCGCGCCTTCGAGATTTTCCGTGGCAAACGGGACGAGCACCACGTCATCGTTGCCGGAGTGGCCTGACGTGGTCGTCGTGGTGGTCATGATTCGCGCACGGCGATGGCGTCGATCTCGACCAGGCAGCCGTAGTGCAGTTCAGGCACCGGGACCACGCTGCGCGCGGGGCATGCATCCGGCAGCATGGACGCATAGACCGCGTTGAAGCGCGGCCAGTTGGCGATGCCGACGATGTAGGCCGTCACCTTGACAAGTTGTTGCGGCGAGCTGCCCGCCGCACGCACGATCTCCAGCATGTTCTGGATCGCCTGCCTGGCCTGTGTTTCGAAGCTGTCGTCGTCCAGCGGACGTCCATCCGGGCGGATCGGCAATTGGCCGGACACGAAGACGTGGGCACCCGAGACCACGGCCTGCGCGTAGTGCCCTGCCGGCTTCGGTGCACGGTCTGTCAGGATGCTCGTTACCAGGGCCTCAGCGCTCATCGCCAGCCCCCGAAACGTGACCACTCCGCTTCGACCCGGTCAGAAGCGCCGCGCACGACGTGATAAGCGCGATGCTGCGCGCCTGTGGCGCAGGCGTGGTTCGGCAGGATGCGCACACGATCGCCGATCGCCAGATCGGGCAGCTTGCCGCCCGATTCCGGCCGCACGGTGATGATCCCGTGCTCCTGGTTGGCGTCGGCAACGATCAGGTCGGAATAGGGCATGCCGGCGACGTCGCACACGAGCCCATACCCCTGGTCGATGGCCTGCCTGCGGGTGCCGCGGTCCTGCGACATCGCCATCCAGCCAGCGTCGACCAGGATCCATCCCTTGTCGCGCTGGTGACCGATCACCGTCGCCAGCACCGACAGCGCGATGTCGTCAATTTGGCAGACACCGATCCCGGCCATGACGAGATCGAAGAACACGAACACACCGGCGCGGACTTCGGTGACGCCGCTGAGGTCGGCAGCGTTGTGGGCGGTCGGTGTCGAGCCGACGCTGACCACGGGGCAGGGCAGCCCTGCATTGCGCAGGATGGCGGCGGCATCGACCACGCTGCGGCGTTCGATCTCGGCACATTGGCGCAAGGCCTCCGCCCCGCGGGCCGAATAACTCGCGCCGGCGTGCGTGATCACGCCTCGCAGTTCGGCGCCGTCATCGAGCGCGTGGCCGATGTCCAGCAGCAATTGCCGGTCGGTCGGCAGCACTCCGGAGCGGTGGCCATCGCAGTCGATCTCGATCAGTGCCGGAATGCGCGCGCCGGCCTGGCGCGAGGCCTGCGCAACGGCTTGCGCCTGCTCCACGGTGTCCAGCACGACGGCCACATCGGCGCCCCCGGCGCGCAGCGCGAGCACCTGTGTAAGTTTCGATGGCGCAATGCCGACGGCATAGACGATGTCCCGCACGCCGGCCGCCGCGAACTGCTCGGCTTCAAGAAGCGTCGACACGGTCGCCGGGCCCGACGCCGACGTCATGACGCGCCGCGCGACGTCCACGGATTTGGACGTCTTGAGGTGGGGGCGCAGCGTGACGCCCAGGCCGTCCAGCCTGGCATTCAGACGTGCGATGTTCCGCTCCATCCGCTCCGCGTCGAGAACGAGGCAGGGCGTCGCCAGTTCCTCGAGCGTCGTTGCGATGGGTTCGGCTTGCGCCTGCTTCGTTGCTGTGGCTTGTCCCAATGTCGAGCTCCGAGTTGTGCATCGTTCGATGCGGCCTGCTGGATGCGGCCCAGCACCGAACCAAGTGAAGATGGCCGGATGTTGCGCGGGATCGACTGAACCTACAATTTATCTAGCCTGCATAGAGAGTTAAGGTGGGACTAAATGATCAGCTCTGAGGATCTGCGCTTCTTCAACGTGCTGGCCCAGTGCGCTTCGCTCGCTGAAGCCGCCCGGAAGTTGGATGTCACGCCGCCGGCCGTCACGCAGCGCCTGCAAGCGCTGGAAGCACGGATCGGCATCCGGTTGATCGACCGTTCCGGCCGCAGGATGGTCCTCACCGACGAGGGCGATCTGGTCGCCTCGCACGGGACGATCGTTTCCGAGGCGATGGAGGCACTGTCAGAGGCCCTGGCCAATCGCAAGAAGGCAGTCAGCGGGCATTTGCGCATCGCCGCCCCGCATGGCTTTGGCCGGCTGCATGTCGCACCCGTGGTCGATGCGTTTGCAAAAGCGCATCCCGGCGTGACGGTCACGCTTGACCTGTCAGATCATCCCGGCGCCCATCTGGTCGAGAGCAGCGACGTCGTCATCCACATCGGACCGCCGGGTGCCCAGAACCAAATCGTGACGACGCTGGCACCCAACCGGCGCATCCTCTGCGCGAGCCCGGACTATCTCGCTGGTGCTTCGCCGATTCAGTCGCCTTCAGACCTGCTGCGGCATCGATGTCTCGTGGTGAGAGAGAACGATGAAGACGTCACACTGTGGCGCTTCGTGCACGCATCCCGCGAGCCGGAGACCGTTCGGATCCGTCCCACCATGTGCAGCAATGACGGCGCAGTGGTGCGTGAGTGGGCGGTGGCAGGGCAGGGCGTCGCGATCCGGTCGGAGTGGAACGTCGCTGCCGATCTGGCGGCCGGTCGACTCAGGCGGGTGCTTGCGAGCTGGGAGGTTCCTGCCGCCGACGTCGTTGCCATGCTGGGCACCCGCTTCGGGCGAAGTGCGCGCGCAACGGCTTTTCTGACCATGCTGCGCCAATCCCTCGCGCCCGCGCCGTGGCGGCGAAGGACAGCGCGATGACGTCGGGTCTTGGGCCGTGAGTCAGTGCCGAGCCGTCATGGCCGGTCGGCTTGCGAGCGCAGCGTTCCCGGCGGCACGCCGAACAGGCGCTTGAAGGCGCGGCTGAAAGAGGCTTCGGACTCGTAGCCCAGGCGCTGGGCGATGTCCGCGACGGTCGATCTGCCATGACGCAGCCATGCGCCGGCCACGTGCATGCGCCAGTGCGCGAGATAGCGTGCCGGCGACAGACCCACGGCGGTGGTGAAGCGTTCCGTGAAGGCCGAACGCGACAGGCCTGCGATCTCCGCCAACGTCACCACCGACCAAAAGTGACCCGGCTGTTGATGGATCGCCGCCAGCGCTCGGCCAATCGGTGCGTCCCGCGCACCCGCCAGCCATCCCTTCAGCTCTTCCGCGTGAGTCTCGGCCCAGCTGCGCACCATGGCGGTCACCACCGCATCGGCGATGCCGCGCCATCATGGTCGCGGCACCGACACGCTGAGCGGCCACCTCGGCCGCCATCAGAGACAACAGGGTAGGCAGCGCCGGGTCGTTCGCGTCGGCACGCCGCAGCACCAGCACCTCGGGCATCAGTTGAGTGAGTGGATGCACGGCCGGCTCGTCGAATTCGAGCGCGCAGCAGACGATCAGCGAGCGCGCACCGCCACCGCCAGCACGCATGTTGTGCGTGGTCGGGCCGATCGAATCCTGGTCGAACTCCTCGAGCGGCCTCGCGTGCGTGGTGGGCGCGTCGGCAATTGCGTGGCCGGTGCCGCGCGGCAGCAGTGCCACGTCGCCCGGGCCGATCCAGAAAGGTTCTTGCGACGGCAGCCTCAGCCAGCACCCGCCATCGACCACGAAGTGAAAACACACGCCGTCCTGACGCGGGATCTGCACGCCCCATGGCGCCGTCATGTCGGTGCGGCAGTACGACGCGCGCACCAGCCGCAGATCTTGAAGAACGGGACTCAGCAGATCGAGGTCGGGTGATGAGGCGCTCATGGCTGGAGAGTTTGCGCGGGCTGCGAGCGTGAGTCCAGCAACGGGTCTTCGGGCGTCTCCGCCCAGTCCCCCGGGTCACGGGCCGGTTCGCGTGTAGACCGCGCGGGTGGCGAGCGCCTCGCCTTTTCCGGGTGGTGTGAAGTAGAGCTCGATGACGTGGCGGTCCGGTCCTTCGATGCGTATCAGCGTGCGCATCGGGACCGTCTTGCCGACGAAGTCTTCACCCGCGACACCTTGGTCGACGAAGGTGCCGAACAGGTCAATGCGTGTCTGTGGCCCCGACCCGGTGCTGCTGACGTAACGCATCATCCCGGCGTTCGTTTCGTCGATGGTGACCCACTCGTAGCGCGCGGCCATGTTGTCGTAGCCCAGCCAGCCGCGGCGCCAGTAGTGCGACTTTGCAAGCGTGCCCTCGGTCGTGTCCTCGAGGTAGCGGCCACCGGCCACCCATTGGCGGCGCGTGACGATGTCGTCGGAAGTGATCGGCGGTGCATCGGCACTCCGGCCGAGGGTTGCGTAGATGCCCATCTGCACGCGCCAGGTGCCCGCGAGAGGCGCGAGCGTGGCGTGGCCCGGACCCGGGAGTCCGCGACGCACCCATGCCGGCAAGTCGGCGGACGCCGCGACGGACGGCGCGGGGGCGTTCTCCTTGTCCTGGGCTTGCGTGGCTTCGAGCACCAAGCCGAGCGCTGCGATGCCGATGACCGTCGTGCGGATGCCCTTCCAGAAAATTGTCACAAGGTGCCTTTCGTGAACACAAGCGCTCAGTTTGCTCACTGACGTGTCGCAGGGCCATGGCCTGCTGACCGGTTTGCTTGGCCGTTCGTCCTGTGGCGATGAGCGGCGGGCAGAACGGCGCGCCCGCCATGCGTGTGCCCAACAGGTAGCTCTGCCTCGACGAATGGATGCCGACCGCGATATCAAGTCGGGCAAGTGCGGTGCTGCCTTCCCCGGGCGCGGGCGTACAGTAGGTCGTCTGCGGCCCGATCGTGGCTGCCCCACAAAAGGTCACGCCAGGCGAGATGGGCGAATGACAGAAGATCTGACTCGCATCCAGGTTCTTTGTGTGGACGATCACCCGATCGTGCGGCAGGGCATCGCCATGCTGCTTTCCGCGGAGCCGGACATGGCCCTCGTGGCCGAGGCGGCGAATGGACGCGAGGCGATCCAGCAGTTCCGTGCGCACCGCCCCGACGTCACTCTCATGGACCTGCAGATGCCGGGGGTGGGCGGTCTCGACGCGATCGGTGCGATCCGGGCCGAGTTCGCGGACGCCCGGATCATCGTGCTCACCACCTACGTCGACGACGCGCAGGCGCAGCGCGCGTTGCAGGCCGGCGCCAGCGGCTACCTCCTGAAGAACGCGCTGCACAAGGAACTGCTGGACGCCATCCGCGCCGTGCACGGTGGCCGCAAGGCGCTTCCCTCAGAAGGGTCATTCGAGCTGGCCGAGCAGGCCACGAACGAGGCCGCCCTCACGGCGGCAGAGATCAGCGTCCTGCGATTCATCGCACAGGGCGAGGCCTATTCCGAGATCGCCCGGGTGCTGGCCCTCAGCGAAGACAAGGTTCAAGGCCAGGTGCGAAACATTCTGGCCAAGCTGGACACCCAGGATCGTTCGCAGCCCGTGTCGGCGGAGCTCAATCGCGAGATGGTCCAGACCGAACGCGCCGCCCGGCATGCCGCCGAGGCGGCCAACCGTGCGAAGAGCGAGTTCCTCGCTGGCATGAGCCACGAACTGCGCACCCCCCTGAATGCCGTCCTCGGCTATGCGCAGCTGCTGGCCATGGACGGCGGCCTGAGCCCACGGCAAGCACGCGGCCTGGACGTCATCCACCAGAGTGGCGAGCACCTTCTCGCGCTGATCAACGACATCCTCGACCTGGCGCGCATCGAGGCCGGCCGCACGGAACTGACTCTGGCACCGGTGAAGCTGTCCGCTCTCCTGCAGTCGGTGGTCGAGCTGATGCGGGTGAAGGCCGACGAGAAGCGCCTGGCCTTCGCGTTCGATGCAGGCGTGGGCCTGCCCGAGGCCGTGCTGGCCGACGAGCGCCGGTTGTCCCAGGTGCTGCTCAACCTGCTCGGCAATGCGATCAAGTTCACCGACAGCGGCAAGGTCAGCCTGCGCGCCTCTGCCGAGCCCAAGGACCCGGGCCAGGTGCTGCTGCGGCTGGATGTCGAGGACACCGGCGTCGGCATGCAGCCCGACGACCTGGAACGCATCTTCAAGCCCTTCGAGCAGGTGGGCGACGTGCAGCGCCGCAGCGGCGGCACCGGGCTGGGCCTCGCGATCACCCGCGCGCTGGTGAACGACATGGGCGGACAGGTGCAGGTGAGCAGCGAGTTCGGCCGCGGCACGCGGTTCCGCGTGGAACTGCCCTTGCCGCTGGCACAACCGATGGAGGCCGCTGCCCGCAAAGTGCTCGGCACAGCGCGCTACCAGGGGCCTGTGAAGCGGGTGCTGGTGGTCGACGACGTGGCGGCGAACCGCGCGCTGATGTGCGACTTCCTCGTCAACGCCGGCTTCGACGTGGCGCAGGCGAACGACGGCAGCGAAATCCCGCAGGCCGCGAAGAGCTTCCGGCCGGACTTGATCCTGATGGACAGCGTGATGCCGTCGGTCGGCGGTGTGGAGGCCACGCGCCGACTGCGTCGGGATGCCGATCTGGCCTTGGTGCCCGTGATCGCAGTCTCGGCCGCGGCCACCGCCGAGCACCGTGCCGCGTGTCTGCAGGCCGGCGTCAACGTGTTCTTGACCAAGCCCGTGTCCCTGGATGCGCTGCGCGCACATATCGGGGAGCAGCTCGGTCTGCAATGGATTGAGCCAAGACCAGGCGCTGACTGAGCGGTGGAAATGGGCGAATTGCTGGCGGCATGCCGAAATGGCTCAGTCGCGTTCCGTCGGGCCAGCCTTTCTATCGCTGAACAGTTCGAACAGGACCGCGCGCAACCAGCGGTTGGCGGGTGACCTGTGGTACTTCGCGTGCCAGAAGACATTGATCGCGATGTCGGGCAACTTCGCGGGGTGCGGGACCTTCGCCAGACCGAAGGGACCTAACAGGCGATCCGCGAGGCGCTCTGGCACGGTCGCGATGAGGTCCGAACCCTGCAGGATGTGGCCGACGCTCACGTAGTGCGGCACGTTCAGGCGGACCGCACGGTCGACCCCGCTGCGCTGCAGCAACTCGTCCACTTTGCCGTGCCCGGTTCCCGCCGAGACGACCACGAGGTGCTCGGCGGCCGAGAACTGCGCGAGTGAGATCTTTTTCTTGTCGAGTGGGTGACCGCGCCGCATCAGGCAGACATAGCTCTGCATGAAGAGCCGGCGCTGGAAGAAGCCGGCTTTCAGGTGCGGCAGCAGGCCGATAGCGATGTCGACCTTGCCGGCTTCGAGCTCATCGCGCACATTGACCGTCGTGTTGCGCACCGTGCTGAGCGTCACGCCGGGCGCATCTCGCCGCAGGCGCTCGATCAATGCGGGCAGGAAGTAAATCTCGCCGATGTCGGTCATGCCGATCGTGAACGAGCGCTGCGCCGTCGACGGTTCGAAGCTGCTGCGCTGGTTCACGCCGCTGTGGATCATCGCCAGCGCGTAGCTCACCGACTCGGCGAGTTGGTCTGCATAGGGCGTGGGCTCCATGCCTTTGGGCGTGCGCAGGAACAGCTCGTCGCCGAGCAGCTTGCGCAGCTTCGCGAGCGAGTTGCTGACCGCGGGTTGCGACACGCCCAGGTTGTCGGCGACCTTCGAGACGCGCCGCTCGACGAGCAGCTGGTTGAAGACGACGAGCAGGTTCAGATCGAGTTCGTGCAGTTCCATAGTGGCTCGCAGCCCATTCCCCGTGTATCACTGTGAGTGATACAGCTTATATCTGAAATCCCATTGGCTGATCGGGTGCCGGCACCGACCATCGCCGCCATGGAAGTGCTGATCCAACCGCTGCAGAAGGTCATCGACGTCGAGCCCGGCGCAAACCTGCTCGACGCGCTGCGCAACGCGCAGGTGCCGATGTCGTACAGCTGCATGGCGGGGCGTTGCGGCACGTGCAGGTGCCGGGTGGTCGCAGGCGACGTGCTTGACTCGGGCGGCGCGCAGCAGAACCCGCTCGATGGGCACGACTCCTATGTGCTGGCCTGCCAGACCTTTTTGACCGAGCCGTGCACGATCGAGATCCCCGAGCCGGACGAGATCGTCGTGCACCCGGCCCGCATCATCAAGGCGACCGTGCTGGCGGTCGAGACGCTGACACACGACATCAAGCACGTCGTGTTGAAGCCGGCCAAGCCGCTCGAGTTTTCGCCCGGCCAGTACGCCCAGCTTCAGTTCACCCCCGAGCACATCCGGCCCTATTCGATGGCGGGCGTGGCCGGTGACGCGAGCCTGGAGTTCCATGTCCGCGTCGTGCCCGGCGGTCGCGTGTCGGGCTTTGTGGCCAACGAGCTGAAGCCGGGCGACACGGTGCGCGTCAGCGGGCCGCTGGGCAGCGCTTACCTGCGGCGCAAGCATGAGGGCCCGGTGCTCTGCGTGGCAGGCGGCACCGGGCTGGCACCGGTTCTGTCGATCCTGCGCGGCGCCATCGCGCAAGGCATGCGGAATCCGATCCACCTGTACTTCGGCGTGCGTTCGCCGCGCGATGTGTACGGGTTGGACTGGCTCACCGAGATCGAGCGCCGGCACCCGGCGTTCAAGCTGCACGTCGTCGTCACGTCCGGTGGCGATCCGCGCGAGCAGCGCTGCGGCCTGGTGACCGAGGTGATCGAACACGACCTCGGCAACCTCGATGGCTGGCGTGCCTACCTGTGCGGCTCGCCGCCGATGGTCGAAGCTGCCACGGTGCTCGCGCGCCAGAAGGGCATTGACCCGGCGCGCATCTATGCCGACGCCTTCTACACCCAACCGACCTGAATGGAGCGCGCCATGCCCATGACCCAGCTTGCCCTGGACGCGCAACGCGAACGCGCGGCCTACTACAAACGTATCGGCGCGAACCACATGACGCCGCTGTGGGAGGTGCTGCACGCGCTCGTGCCGACGCAGCCGCAGTCGCCCGCGCAAGCCGCGATCTGGCGCTACGCCGAACTGCGCGAGCAGGTGCTCGAGGCCGGCCGCCTGATCACGGCCGAGGAAGCCGAGCGCCGCGTGCTGATCCTCGAGAACCCGGGCCTGCGCGGCCAGTCGTGCATCACGCAGACGCTGTACGCCGGCCTGCAACTGATCCTACCCGGCGAGGTGGCGCCGGCGCACCGCCACACCCAGTCGGCGCTGCGGCTGGTGCTCGATGGCGAGGGCGCTTACACGGCGGTCGACGGCGAACGCACGACGATGCACCGCGGCGACTTCATCATCACGCCGGCCTGGACCTGGCACGACCACGGCAACCTCGGCGACCAGCCCGTCGTGTGGCTGGACGGGCTCGACATCCCGATCGTGCGCTTCCTCGACGCCGGCTTCTCGGAGAAGAGCACGCAGACGTCGCAGCAGCCGTTGCGGCCCGAAGGCGACGCGCTCGCGCGCTACGGCGCAAACATGGTGCCGATCGACTACGCACCAAAGCCCTCTGACCCGACACGCGTGTTCGTCTACCCGTTCGAGCGCACGCGCGCGTCGCTGCAGGCCATCGCGCACGGCACGCCCGACGCGCACCACGGCTTCAAGCTGCGCTACGTGAACCCCGCCACCGGCGCGTCGCCGATGCCGACGATCGGCGCCTGCGCGCAATGGCTACCGGCCGGCTTCGAGACGAAGCCGCTGCGCTCGACAGACGGCACCGTGATCGTGTGCCTCGAAGGCGGCGGCGAAGTGAAGGTTGACGACCAGACCTGGCGCTTCGGCGAGAACGATGTTGTCGTCGTGCCGTCGTGGCACGCCCTGCAACTGCGCGCTGACCGCGACAGCGTCATGTTCAGCTTCTCCGACCGCCCGGTGCAGCAGGCGCTCGGTCTGTGGCGCGAGCAGCGCCTCTGATCACCCACCACAGGAAACACCACCATGAAGCTCGCCATCGAAGCCCCGCCGCTCCACACCATCACCGTCGCAGGGCGCGACGAACAGTTCCCGGTCAACCGCGTCTTCTGTGTCGGCCGCAACTACGCGGCACACGCCCGCGAGATGGGCAAGGACCCGGACCGCGAGCCGCCGTTCTTCTTCATGAAGCCGGCCAACGCGGTCGTCGATGCCACAAGTCCTGCGAGCGTGCCGTATCCGCCGAAGACGAAGAACTACCACCACGAGATCGAGCTCGTCGTCGCGATCGGCACCGGTGGCCGCGACATCACCATCGCCGATGCACTGAAACACGTCTACGGCTATGCGGTCGGCCTCGACATGACCCGCCGCGACCTGCAGCTCGAAGCGCGCGACAAGGGCCGGCCGTGGGAGTTCGGCAAGTCCTTCGCGCTGTCGGCTCCGGTCGGGCCAGTGCACCGCGCGGAGGACATTGGCCACCCGTCGACCGCGGCGATCACGCTGAGCGTCAACGGCCTGCCGCGCCAGTCGTCCGACATCGCCAAGCTGATCTGGTCGGTGTCCGAGTGCATCGCCTACCTGTCCGAGTACGAGACGCTGGAACCGGGCGACATCATCATGACCGGCACGCCCGAGGGCGTGAACGCGGTGGTGGCTGGGGACACGATGCGCGGCGCGATCACCGGGCTGGGCGCGATCGAGGTCAGCGTCGAGCGCTGACGCGATCGTCGTTCCCATCGACCAGCAGGAGACCACCATGAGCGACACGTCGACCGTGTTCCCGACCGAAGCGCACTGGGAAAGCGACGGCACCTCGCGCATCCCGTTCCTGGCCTACACCAGCGACGAGTTGTACAAGCGCGAGCTCGAGCGCTTCTTCTACAAGGACCACTGGTGCTACGTCGGGCTCGAAGCCGAGGTTCCGAAGGCGGGCGACTTCAAGCGCACCGCGATCGGCGAGCGCTCGGTCATCATGACGCGCGATGCCGAGGGCGGCATCAGCGTCGTCGAGAACGTCTGCGCGCACCGCGGCATGCGCTTCTGCCGCGAGCGCCATGGCAATCGCAAGGAGTTCGTCTGCCCCTACCACCAGTGGAGCTACACGCTGAAAGGCGACCTGCAGGGCGTGCCGTTCCGGCGCGGCGTGAAGCAGGACGGGCAGGTGCACGGCGGCATGCCGGCCGACTTCAAGACCAGCGAGCACGACCTGACGAAACTCAAGGTCGCGACACGAGGCGGCGTCGTGTTCGCGTCGTTCGACCCGGATGTCGAATCGCTCGAAGACTTCCTCGGCCCGACGATCCTCGGCTACTTCGACCGCATGTTCAACGGACGACAACTGAAGATCCTCGGCTACAACCGCCAGCGCATTCCGGGCAACTGGAAGCTGATGCAGGAGAACATCAAGGACCCGTACCACCCCGGCCTCCTGCACACCTGGTTCGTCACCTTCGGCCTCTGGCGCGCCGACAACAAGTCGCAGCTGCGCATGGATGCCAAGCACCGCCACGCGGCGATGATCTCGACGCGTGGCAGTGCCGGCGCGTCGTCGCAAGTCACGCAGGTGTCGAGCTTCAAGGAGAGCATGCAGCTCCACGACCCGAGCTTTCTCGACATCGTGCCGGAGGCTTGGTGGAACGGCCCGACCGCCGTGATGACGACGATCTTCCCGAGCTTGATCCTGCAGCAGCAGGTCAACAGCGTCTCGACGCGCCACATCCAGCCGAACGGCCACGGCAGCTTCGACTTCGTCTGGACGCACTTCGGCTTCGACGACGACACCGACGAGATGACCCAGCGCCGGCTGCGCCAAGCCAACCTGTTCGGGCCGGCCGGTTTTGTCTCGGCCGACGACGGCGAGGTGATCGAGTTCTCGCAGCAGGCCTTCGAGTCCAAGCCCTTTCACCGCACGCTGGCCGAACTCGGCGGGCGCGAGGTCGAAGACACCGAGCACATGGTCACCGAGACGCTGATCCGCGGCATGTACCGCTACTGGCGAAACGTGATGGAGGCCTAAGCGATGGCCACGAACATCAACTTCGAGGACTGGCTGGCACTCACGCAGCTGTACGCCGACTACGCCAGCGCGGTCGATTCCGGCAACTGGGATCTTTGGCCCGAGTTCTTCACCGAGCAGTGCGTCTACCGGCTGCAGCCGCGTGAGAATCACGAGCGCGGCTTCCCGCTCGCGACGCTGTCGTTCACGAGCAAGGGCATGCTGAAGGATCGCGTCTACGGCATCAAGGAAACGCTGTTCCACGACCCGTACTACCAGCGGCACATCGTCGGCGCGCCGGTCGTTCGCAGCCTTGACGCCGGCAGCTTCCGCTGCGAGGCGAACTACGCGGTGTTCCGCACCAAGCTGTCGGACGCGTCGACGGTCTTCAATGTCGGCCGTTACATCGACACGGTTGTGCGCACGACCGACGACGGGCTCAAGTTCGCGTCGCGCGAGTGCATCTACGACAGCGAAATGATCCCCAACTCGATCATCTACCCCATCTGAGGCCTTCGATGAGCAACGCCAACTGGGTCGACGCACTGTCGGCCGACGAACTCCCCACCGACGACGTCATCGGCCTGATCGTCGCAGGCCGCGACATCGCGCTCTACACCGTCGGCGACGCGGTCTACGCGACCGACAACATCTGTACGCACGGCCAGGCGCGCCTGTGCGACGGCTTCCTCGACGGCCACGAGATCGAATGCCCTTTGCACCAGGGCAAGTTCGACGTGCGTGACGGCACGCCGAGTTGCGCGCCGGTCACCGACGCGCTGCGCAGCTATCCGGTCAAGGTCGACGGGCGACGCGTGTACCTGCAGATCGACTGAGTTTTCGCTGATCCGCGTCCATCGGCGCCGCACTCGACGGCGTCCGGGGGATGGCTTCGTCCGTACATTTTTTTGGAGACAACGATGAACAGAAACACCCTTCGCGCCACGGCGCTCGCTGCCCTGCTGGCCACCTCGGCTGTTGCCGCGCAGGCCACGACGATCGGCTTCATGGCACCGCTGTCCGGGCCGCAGGCGCTGGTCGGCCAGGACCAGATCGACGGCTTCATGCTCGCCGTCGAGCAACTCGGCGGCAAGCTGGGCGGCCAGGCCACCAGCATCCTGAAAGAGGACGACCAGCTCAAGCCGGAGGTCGGCCAGCAGATCGTGCGCAAGCTGATCGACAAGGACAAGGTCGATGCCATCGTCGGCCTGTCGTTCTCGAA
>Ga0307515_10012224_pt1 | contig 16170 bp, 12 predicted proteins | sample 17_EM_MG_FD_194513 | JGI IMG/M metagenome (GOLD analysis project Ga0307515, IMG submission 194513) | Populus trichocarpa ectomycorrhiza microbial communities from riparian zone in the Pacific Northwest, United States - 17_EM | ecosystem: Host-associated > Plants > Roots > Unclassified | place...
AGAAGGTTTTGCAACTTCTCTCAGTAATCCCACAGCTGCACTGATATCATTTGTTGCTCCAGAGAGGGGAGCATTGGGTGGTGCAGCCCATGTTGAATGACTCGGCCTTGCCCACCCACCACTGGTGTTCATGGTTGGTTCCATGTTGCTACCTTGTTTGCGGTAATAATCATCATAGTTGTTGTCATTTCGATGTGCATTACCGCTGGGCTTAAGCAAGTCTTTGTTGCTGAAACCATTGCGCTCATCGTAGCCATCAGTGTAGCCATCATAGCCTGTGGATTTTGGGGTCTGGCGCTGATATGAAGCATCCCAAGGAGCATATTCCTTGGGTCGGCTAGCCTCAATTTGCACTTTGGTGATGAATTCCTCTACTTTTTGAGGGCGACCATCAGCTGAAGCCAGAGGCCTACGGAACTTATTCTCAGCTCCATGATATTCCTCTGACCAGCGAGGGACCTCCTTGTCTTCATACTCCTTAGGTGGATGAACATGCTGTTGATAATACGTCTCAGTTTTTGTAACATAGTGATCTGCATTTTGATCAACACGGTAAGAAATTATAGGCCTTTTCCTCCCATCAGCATCAATGATGACTGGTCGGCACACATGATCAGGAACATAGCCTGTTTTGCTACCATAATCATCAGAGCTGGGTGGATCGTAGCTGGAGTAGCCCCTATATGAGTAACCAATCCCGGCCATCACTCAGCTTTGTGTAGGAACTTCTTCCCTTAAAAGACTCTAAGCTCAAGCACCTGGATTCCTTTTCTTGCATATGAAGGGTGTTAGAACTTCTTCTTTTATAGAAAATCTGGGCTCTCCTGTTCAAATGAATGATGTAAGGTTCACCTGTACATTGAGTAAGAGGATCCTATGCTGTCTTTTTCTTTGCACTTTGAGATTCCCTTAAAGTTCAATCCACCAAGAAACTTGCTGCAGAATCATATTCTAAGCATTTCATGAGAGTGAACTCCGATGCTTTCTCATGGGAAAAGTTGTTTTGATAGGAGGGTGCTCCTTGAGGACGAAGATTGCAGAATATATGGTGTCCCCAAACAAGAATAAAGGAGAAAGAAAAAGGATAAGAGAATCACTTTTGCTTTGCCTGCCTGTGAAATATATAGTTGTAAACCATTTTAATCAGCAACCAAGAAAGAGGAAAGAACAGACTTCTGGTGAGACAGAGACTTGGGAAGTCTAGATTCTACCCTAAAAATGGCAATATCCACAACTTGAACGAAATTGAAACTGAGGCACAGGAGCTACAGCTAGAAGCCTCCAATGTTTTCCTTTACTAATTATTGACGGGACTGAACAAAGTGATGCAGGAGATTCTGGGGATCTCTAACGTATATGAATTCTTCAAAAAATTCAGGGTTTTCTTTTCTTTTCAACATAGATTGGCTGAATACCAATGGTAGGTTATTTCCAGAATAGTTTTTTAACAAAATTATTCGAACTTTTATTTTTTTTGTGTGAGAAAAGCATCTCGTGAAGGATTCTCTCAAGCCCTTCACGTTTTATGCCTTCCTAGTCTTCCCTTCAGGCCGCATCACAGAAAGCTTCTCCAACTTTGGTTTTTCACCATGTTTTCTGGACATATGGAATAACAATGAACACCACGATATTAAAAATGTCCATGCTCCACAACAGGAATCCCCACCCCCTCAGGCCTCTTCTCCTTTACCGCTAAATAAAAGTCTGAAGAATCGCATTCTGCTCATCCTGGACTGCGACCTCCATTACTCGCAAGACCATTGAAGTCCTGCTCTAGTTTCAATTTCAGACAAACTTGTCTTCTTAATTTTCTCCAACTTGTGCAGTATTCTGAATATCTACGCAACAAGGAAAAGTAGGAGGTTCATTCTTCGACTCCGCTGAAAATTGCTATTCCCTCGTCATTATTCTGGGAGTGTGGAAAAACGTGTTTTTTAAAAAATTTAATTTTTTTTTCTAAATTAATTTTTTAAATTTTGATGTGCTATGTAAAAAATAAAATTTAAAAGTTAGAAGAAAAAATATTATTTTAATATATTTCATAAAAAAAAAACACTTTAACAAATAAATCTTATCACACCACTAAACATACTCTTGTAAAAAGAGAATGCTAGCTTTCCAACTAATGTCTTCCTGACATGCACGTTTGCTTGTGAAAGCATAATGCAGGAACATTTGCTTTCGCAGTTGACAAGAGACAATTGGAATTTGCGTTAAACGTTTCACAAGACAATATTTATTTTTAAAAATAATTTATTTTTATATTTTTAAATTATTTTGATGTAAAAATAATTTTTTTCCAAACAATTCAATATAGAACATTGTGTGTCTCCCTGCTTAGATTTTATGATGATTTCCGCACGCGCATGAAAGAACATAGTTTGTTTAACTTCGAAACTTTTTTCACGTGAAACAGAGAAAAACACGAAACCATTGTTTGCACCGCCAACCAATGAGTTTAAATGGGAACCTGCCATGGCTGATTCTGTGGGTAAGTTTAATTTGTTAAGAGTTGCAAATCACAAAGAACTGAATGGTCTTTCTTTAATATCATTTTAGGTGGTGTTGTACCAGGTAACGAGAATCACAAGACAAGTGTTAAGAAAATGATCACCTCGTAAGTGCAGATTGTCCAATTTTGTCTCTAAAATCTCCAAATTGTCACAGTATCATCATTTTTTCATCAGCTACTGTCAGTAGTCTGAATGCCACCAACATCACATAAACACAATCTGGATAGTTAGAAATGAAAAATTGTCATTGCTCACCCTTTATGTCATTGATTCCATCCATAAAACTGGTATGGACAGTGATGTAAAGTTTCATAGAATGTAACGGAATGTAGTGTATCTACAAAGAGAGAGAATCGATTGACATTTTCTATATTACATTACAGTCTACCAATTCTGCACAAAGAATGTCTGAGACTGCAATACTGAGTAAACAATAAAAACTAAATCTTGCTTTATTACCCCCCCCCCCCTCCTTTTTGTTTCCTTCTGCTATTTGTCAACTATCAGAACCTGGAAAAGAGCACCATATGCTTCACACTTGCACTTGTTTCTATACATAAATCAGCTTAAAGCATTGATGGCGGTAAAAATTTCAAGTCTGCCGAGTGCCCTGTCTTTATATTTTCTAAGGGTCAAATGCTGGAACTTCAGGCAAAGGAGAATAGAATGCACGATATATAGTTCTGTCAATGATACTCCTATAGGGATCCTCTTCTCGCTTCTTCAACAAGTAGGCGATACTGTTTTGGACTTCAGATTTTACATGCAAGTACAATTGTTTTGCATTTTCTTTGTCTTCCAGCATCTCTTTCATTCCCTTTGTTTTTATGGGCTTCCCAAACAGAAAATAAAAGCGGCCAGGTATCTTAGGTAAAAGCCCAGGGATGAATAAATCTGTACTGGCTACCTCCCCTTTACTTTCGTCCCTGTGATCAGATTCAGATCATAGTCAACGCGGAAGCAATGAAAAAACAGCAGCACCTTAGGCTACTTTCAATTACAAGGAAGTAACTATCATTGCATGATTTACAAGGAAAATGTTAATCACCTCACTCTAGAACTTTTGCTCATAAGGTCTCTGGCGAAGTCATTAAGTATCGGGATTTTCATCAAGTCATGGTAATCTAGAGCCAACTGCAACACAGAAAAAGGAAATCTTTTCATGATGACCATATATTTCAAAGCCAAGTCTGGAAAAGAAAGAAAACAATATTTTATAGGGTTTCATGGGGAGAGGAAACTAAATGGTTCATCAGGAGTAGAGGGAGATCTTAGAGAAACAGAATGTGAAAGTAACACTGCTATGAAAATAAAGATAGCTAAAACCAGTTATTTATTCCTTCCCCAACAATAATTTGAATATAGAAAGATGCGTATATTGAAAGATTTTGCAATGTCATGTACTGAACTGATAAAAATGTTTCAACCATCAAAAGAAGGCTCGTGGACTAATATTTATATATATAAGAAACTGATGTAAATAAAATTCAAAGCTTACTTCTGCTATATCATCTTCTCCTACAGTTCCAAATGGTACAATTGTGGCCCCAAACCTTGCTGCCATTCTCACAAATTCAGGTTGATCAGGCCAAATTAACTTGTATGCTTCACCCTGCAAATTAAAGAAGCACGAGACTAAAGAGGTCACAAACATTTGGGAAAATATAACGCAATATTTAAAAAGACCAAATAAGGCATTGTGTTTTGATCCCTGTGATGTCTTCGCACAGGAGGAAGGTTCAGAGTTGTCCAATTTCACAGTATTCCAGAGAAAAGTATGGAGGTGACTTAGCTAGTGCCTTTGAAGGTGGTCAGAGGTCTAGGCAGTGCTGACCAGGTGGAAGCCATTGTGAGTTGGGCAAAGAGTACTTACACATTTAGACTGCAAATATTTTAGATGGTTCCCAAAACTGACACTACATCTTCATGTTATTACTTGTTTTAAAAATTGAAATGAAGAAGATATTCACCATACAAAATTACGAAACTTCTAGAATGTATGATTTTTAGATTTTAAAAAGAACTTGTTGAAATGAAAACAAGGAACTCAACAGTTGGCATACCTTGTAATGCAGAGCCTCTCGTTGACCTCCAGGATAAAGAAGCACATGCGATTTTTTTGAAAGTAATTTGAAAAGATTGCTTCCTGTGACAGGTACCGCACCCATTACTTTCATCCAATCAGATACAGAGAATTCAGTAGATGAACCCTCCATAATCTCTGAAAATAGGTCAGGGTGCGCTACGCCACGAACCATAATATTCTTCTCTCTCAAGAATTCATCTACAAGAGAATAAATTTCAAGTCCCATCAGCATGTGGTAGCCAATAAATAAGACAGGACCTTCATCTGGAACCCCAGCAAGACCTTTCACTATCTTGCCATCATCCAGAGTGGAGAACACAGCTGAGCAAGTAGCTAAGCGGAACAACCTGGAAATCACATGATTATAATACGATCAGCTTGAGCCACACCTAGACAAACTTTTAGGGCGTGAGATGCAACATAAAAAAAGTTGTTCAGGCTGGTCTGCAGGGAAGCCCAAACTGTGAGAACTAAGCCTAGGATTTAGACCAAGCTCCTTTCCAGTCAGCTTAATTCATATAATTCATAAATCATGCAACATATGTGGTATATTTTCTAACAACTTTAGGGTTGTTGTCTGCTTCAATATAATTTTCTTAGGGATCTACTCATGAAGAGAGGACATCGTTTGTCTGGTTGCTGGAACTACAAGAGAATTTTATTATCATTTTTTGTCGCTTAAACTTAATGTGAAATAACAGAATAAAGCAGCAATTTATCAACATTAACAGCTTTGTGCTAGTATGCATCAATGTTTAATGGAATTTCTAATCGAGAAGATTAAGAGGAAAGAGAGAGGAGAGAATGCCACTATCAACCAGACACACCAGGCTTACACTCGGGATGGAAGGGGTTATTGATGGCCGGGTTGTTTCTCTTGTTGTGTAACCCCACCAGCAGAAAAGAAAACGAAAGGGAAAGAAGATGAAGAAATGGAGAGTGAACTGCGACGCCCATACAGAGCAAATGGCTAATGGATAGACAGAGAAGATTGGGAAATGTAAGTCAAAATTTTCACTATATTATTTAGAAGCCTGGACCATGTATGAATAACAATGAATGCTCTGGCTTGACCAGGGTCAAGTCTCCATGTCATATCATTCTAAGCACAAAGTGTTAGTCATACATCCAAGAACTGCAGATAACAAATTGCTCAGCTGACTTACCCAGTCACTTCATCAAATGCACATTTGAATTCAGACATGCTAGGTGGCAGAAAGTCAGAGACTAAATCAAGCCTCCTTGAGCGACGGTATTTGCAAGTACCTTTGATAATTGTAAGCAAATTAAGACCATCTTCCTGCAAATGAAATGAAAAGAAGAAGTCATGTTTGTCTTCCAAAAATGAATTAGCATTAAGGAAATAAAGCTTCACTGCACAGGGCATCAAAATTTACAATTTATGGATGCAATAAATGTTTATTTTGGTGGGGTACTAAGTTTCTAAACACTGGTTTCACAAGATTGACCTCTTTTCAGAAAACCAAGGTCGAGGAGTTACAGGAAATGATGGTATGGGCTTTCACTCCAAGAACTACCTCATCAATGGAATCATTGAATCTAGCATACATGATAGACGGTAAACAGAACACAGAGTAGGGTCATTTAAAATGATGATACAGATCCTCAAACCAATAATGAACCGGTCAATTAATATGATGATACATGAACGTGTTTTATTTACAATTAGAAAGTCGTTCAAAATTTTTTGTGATCAGAAGCCTGTTAATTTGAAAGAGCTCAAAAGGTGTCTATGAGAAGCATAAAAACATTTAAGATACAGACTTACCTACACAGTTACTCTACTTATTTTAGACACAAGGATACGCCACTTTTTTTCACTTACCATTAGCATGGAATGCCCATTGTCCTTGAAGAAACGAACTTTGCAGTTCTTTAATGAACTTTTAAGACGGTGAGCTTCATCTTTACTAGGAAGCAAGTTATCATTTCCACTGCAATACAAATACAGCACTATCTTCAACATCCATCAATATTAACCAATTTGAGAGTAAGTCACATATGGAACCTCAAAAGAAATCAGTCATGAGAAGAAAAACTTGACCAAAGAAATGCTCCTTTCCTAAAAGACATAAATACATCATCCAAACACAAATATTTGGATAGTTTATTGCAAATCATAGATGTGTTACAGTCATTAATATCACATAGAAGTTCATTGCAAGTTACAGCATATTCAAAGGCATCATGGGTTTACAGGTAACTAGGCAAATAATTTGTTGAGTATTCAAAGGCATCACGGGGTCTAGAGGTAACTAGGCACATAAATGTGCAGAACCTGCAGGATTTCACCAACGCATGGGAAAGGGCAACTTTGTTCATATATGTTAAAGTCCCGCGTGTAGATGCTTATGAAGCAAAGTATCCACTAGTTATGGGCTTCAGAGAGAGAGCTACAACAAGGAAAATAAATGCAGCATGCTTGATTCTCTTTCATATGCCAGGCTCTATATATTTACAAAAGCTGCAGAAAATTTTGTTCTGAGACTCCATGCTTTCTATAGGTCAAGCAAGGCTCAAATTACTATTTTCCCTCTTGAAACAGAAAAAAAAAAAAATGTAACATAGCACAGTAATTACAGAAGTAGCATTATCAGTGATAATCTTGATGCAGTAACAATTAGCAGAGATGTTCAAGGACCATTCAGATAACATAAGATATACAATGAAAAGAGAGGCAACAACTTATGAACAGAAATTGTGTAAAGGAATCGCATTAACTGTAGCGAGAATAAAAACCTGGCAAGAACTAGCACTTCAGCTTTTACAGCATGAAGTCGGGAATTAGCATAAGCAGCAGCGGATTTAAGCAGTTTCAATCTCCAAATAAGAGTCTCCTTTGGAATGATATCAGACAAAACCTGGAATGAACATAACAAACAATACTAGAAGTTAAAATAAATCTAAAGAAAGGATTGGCCAGAAAACAAACCGGAGGCACATGAGGAGAATGTATTGTTGGTGTGTGCGTGTGTAGCTATGTCAGCATCTTGATACTGTAATTAACTTGGATCACCAAAGCAAGCATGGTGAATCATTGAAAACTGGTGGGAATACTTGAGAATAATTAGCATGTGATTGCCACATGCTGAGTAAAACATGATAAGTAGAGTTATTATGATCACAGTGAGAGAACAAAGCATATTGCAGCTACCTAATATCTTCCAGAAAGATTAAGGGAATTACTAGGACATGGTGAATTAGACACCCACAGATAACCATTGCACAAACTAAAATTTGTATATTAGAGAGGACTGGCAAGATTCAACATTAGTTATTATATGTAAGTCGAAGATATTACACAACCTTCTTTGGATATCAAAATAATAGGTTAGATCTAGAGCATTTTTTTAGTGTTTTAATAACCATTCCTATCCAAGTAAATGAATCAAACCAATAAATTTCACAAAGAACTTTCCCTTAATAATGAAAAAAAATGATATATTTACCTAATCATACAATAGCTTCAAATGATAATATGAAATTTCATCTATTGATGCGTTTATCCCCTTAAAGACAGTGTCCTGTTTCTTACTCAGATATTACTTCAACAACTGACCCTTTTACATAATTAATAAGATTACCAAAATGCAGATCATTATTTCAGTTAACCCTTTCTGACAATTAAGCAGTTCGACATTTCACACAACCCAACAGAAAGTTCGTTTGACTGTCATTTTGTTCCTTATCATAATCTTATAAATTGGCCCAAACAAGCTTTCATAAACACTACCATCTTGCCCACTATTACTATGAGCATAACTTCTATCCAGACTACTATTGATCTTGGTTAGGGACTAGGGAGGAAAATAATATCATATGACCTTAAATACTGAATAAGTGTATTTTTCTCTTCTATATCACACAATAAAATACAAGAAAGTCTACTGCTTTATATTTATAGTGTTTCTTAATTTAGCTATTCATAACAGTAACTAACTGGGAAGAAGGGTGCAAATAAGACCAGACAAAACAAAACACAAGGGAAAAAAGTGCAAAAGCTAAGCAGTGTTCATGTTTCTTACAGAAACAGAAGGTAGCAAAGCAGTAAGATTGTGATACAATTGTTGAAATTGTAGTCTAGGAGGAAGCTTGTATTCGATATTGGCCATTGCCATCTTTACTGGATTACCTGAAGTCACAAAAAAGAACAATCAAACAACACGATAAAGAAATGATTCCATGACAAACAAACAAGGAAAAAAGAAGAAGCAGAAAGTAACTGTAAAAAAGCTACAGAATTTGTACCGGTAACAAAGCCAACAAGATAGGGAAATACATCGTGTAATCCATCAGGCAAGGCCTCCAAAATAGGGAGTAAAGGAAGCTGTGACCTGCTAAATGATGTAGCTAAAATAAAATGCTAGGGACGTCAGATTACCTCTTAGGTTATCATCCAAAGATCTTGAATCAGAAAGTTATTAGCAGTATGTAGAGAACAAAATACTGAAAACTCACCTGGGTTAACTAGTATAAGTACGAGGTCAATTTTAGGATTACGGGCAGCAACAGCAAGTGCTAGACATGCTCCAAAGGACTCCCCCACTAGATAAATAGGCTTATTTGGAGATGAAGCATGCTCAAGCCTCACAGTTTCCTCAACAATTTTCACCAGCCCTGCAGGCAATACATCATGGTGAGTTAGTGATAGGTAACAAGCTTAATTTAAGAGAAAAGGAAACACATTTGGCATGTCCGAACACCAAAAAGAAGAAGAAGAAGCATGAGGATCACATCTGCAAGCAAACATGCACATTGCCAAGGGACTTGAAGAACCATACAGGACCATTGCAAATGAATATTTCCAGAAATAAATTCATACATAGTAACTTAGCAGATAAAAGATAATGGATATGAGCTTCATAGCTCAACTATTAAAACTCTTAATTAGAAAAAAGTCAGCCATTCATTCTGGCACTAAGAATCCATGCAAAAGAGTGAAGAAGCCAAGATAGCAAAGATCTGACTAGCAAACCTATCTTCTCAAACCTCCTTTTGTGTAACCATTCTCCAATGGAAATAAGATACTTACCATAGAGGTTTCTAAGAAGTGTACCGAAGATCCATATAAATATTTCTGCAATAGCTTTTTTCTCAATAATCACCATTAATCAGTGTTTTTCATATCTAGAGTTTTATTAAACCGAATAAGCTTAATCCAATGAACTGCCCTGTGCTTTTATTACTAGGATTGAAGGCAGAATATTTTTTAAAATATTTTAATTCGAATAGGTGTAAGTGTTACCTAAATCATAGAAAATAAGCATTTGGAAATTAGAGACATACAAGCAGTAAATACAGCAATCCTTGCATTATCAAAAGGTAAAAAAACACGTGTTTAAGTAATGTATAAAACAAACCTTGTTTTACCAATTAGTTGTCAATCTATTTTCACATGGTTGGTCATGTTATCATAAGAAATCTCAACTCAAAACGTTTGCTAAATTATCAATGCAAATGAATTGCTATATAATAATTAAAAAAAGGAAGATCGATGAATTTAGAGGCCTTGAAAGACCATACCTTCAAATGTTGTTCGATCATACACTGGAATATGAAGGCATCGAACTTCAAATGCCCTGCAATTTTCCAAAAATCAAATGTAAAATCATTTATTTAACTGCACTGAAAATGACAGAACAAATAAGAATCCCCAAGAATTCAATTACGCGGGATAGAACAATGAAATTGAAAGATTAAGATCCATAACAATTCTTTAAAAGTTGAATCCCTTTGTTATAAATAACGAGTGCAGAAAATCATAAGTAGCTCAAGCAGCTTTGACAAGCAGAAACTATACCATCTTAATGTGAACTGTCAACTGGCAAATTATTCTGGCAACAGGAAAGAATGTTTTGAAAAGTATATTCAGAGAAAACCCAAATTTTCAAGGAAGGTATGCACATATTTCAAGTTCATTCTTCAATACTTGTAATGGAGGTAGAAATAAAAGAACTTACTTCCCAAGAGCTTTATGGTGCAAAGCAAGTCCCAAGCCAACACCATCAAGCCCTGCAAAAAACAAAAAAAAATACCAGAAAACAATTCATCATTCTGTAATCTCCTAACCTTAACACATAATTTTATAGCAATGAAATAGTTAATCAAAATTTACAGAACAAAATAACTTTGAGGAAGCTAGAAACTCATCAACTAGAAAGTCGGTCCATCTGTCAAGAGTGTTCCTTTTTTTGCAATACTTCAATTTGAACTTGAGAGTTCATCTCAACAGGCAAAAAATTACCAGGTAAAAACAGAAGAACTGGTGAATCTTTTAAAGGTTTCCCACACTCAGCAGGGCAAAACCACCGAGGTGGCCCACCATCAGGCTTAATAATCTCCTTGGCTCCATCAAGATAATCCTTCACAGTCTTGGTCCCATGGCCATCATCCCACAATAATTCCAAATCTTTGAAAACAGCATCTTTCACCCACTTTTTCTCAATTGTAGGCTTTAACCTTCCATTTTTTCCTCCATCAATCAAAGTGCCATTCTTAACTTTCTCCCCACTGCCTCCATCAATCAGAGCCCCATTCTTCTCTTTCGGTCCAACAAAAGAAGTTCCATTTACCACAATCTCATCAGATGACAATACTGTCGAATCACCACCACCTAAACTTTGAGCCCTCACCCCGAACCGGGGCTTATTTCCCGAATTTAATGCAACATAAGGTGAAATATTGCAAGTAAAAATCGATGCCATGTTTTGACAGGCAACGGAAGGCAGTTTAGACACTAGTAGTTCCCTCAAAAACAGATTAGAACTGTATGCTGTCTTGGGACCCTTTTCAAGTACTAGCAAGAAAAACTTAAAAAAGAGCAAAAACTTGAACTGTCACTCCAAAACAAGCACACCCTCTTACAAATAATTCAAAATACCAGTTCAAGATTTCACCAAATGAGATCCCTTGAGACCTTTCTCAATTGCCAAGCCGCAACTGAGAAGCCTGGGACCCTTAAATCTAGCACTGCACTAAAAACCAGCTGCAATATTAAATTAAATAATCCCCAAAAACATTCTAACTGAAACAATCACACGCTTCTTGAGAGTAATTTTAGAGCCTTATTCAAGGTTCACTGACTTCAACTACCAGGCAGCAATAAAAGAGAAGCTGGAAAACTCTTTGAAGCAACCCCAGAAAAGCAAGCTGAGATGTATAGTAGCTTGTACACCATGCCCTGTATTGAATTCTTTGTATTATCATATGGCGACAAATCCCCAGCGAATAGTAAACGTGGGGCTAGGAAAGACATACTTAATAATAGAAAATGAAAACAATGTTGTCTTCTCTTGTTTCTACTCGTCCATGTTGCGGTCTCTGGCTTGGCACACTACTTGTGAGCTGTGACTTCTAGATGACGGCCATGAGGCTCAACTGCCACTGCCCGGAGTTGAAGAGTCGCCATGATGATTTGACTTTTTTGTAAAGTAAGACCGCAGTCTATTGTATTGTACTGAGTGTGTATTAAAATAAATATAGTTTATTTTAGTTTTATTTCTTCCTAGTATTTGATTGTATTTTAAACTCTTGATTTTCTTTTAATTTTATTAGAGTTGATTTTAACAATTTTTATACAATTTTTTCATATGCATATAATCTGTGTGAAAAATACTAATTTCTTTAAATGTATCAAACTTATATGAAAATATTTAGTCTTAAGATTATTTAAAAAGAAATAATATTAATCAGTGCACAAAATAATCCAAAAATATCCTGAATTATCGAATAAAAAAATAGACATCGATGTTATTTGTTGTATGAAGTATATATTATTTGATACATAAATTATTATTCTTATTATTTCAAAGAGTTAGTTTGAAAGTGTACTTGCGGTTGTTTTTTAAAGATTTTTCACTTGAAAATACATCAAAATAATTTTTTTTATTTTTAAAAAATTATTTTTGATATCAGCGCATCAAAATAATTTAAAAATATTTAAAAATATTAATTTAAAGCTAAAATAAAATAAAATAAAATTTAAATTTTTTTAAAATATTTTTAAAACACAAAATATAAACAGTTCACTCATTTTTAAATCTCATTATACTATTGATGAAGAATGACAATTATTTAAAATATATTTTATTTCAAGTTAGTGTCACATGATTTGACCAGTAAACTGATTTTATTTTTTATTAAAAAATCAGAAATGATCAGGCATATTAATTAAATATATATATATATAAATTCACAGCATAGATTTTCATCCATCCAGTCCAATTATTTAACTTAGCAAGACCTCGGAATTCAATAATTTTTTTTATTAATATAGATGTCCGGACTGATTATGCGTACTTCAACTAATCTCACGGTTCTTGAAGTTAATGACCATGTAAGTCTTCAGTGGTTATTATATTAACAATCATAGGGATCAAATTTAAAATCATAGGAAAAACAAATTTTTTAATCTTAAATTTTTATTATTGAACCACTACTAAATAGTTAGACTTTAATAATTTTTACATGTCTAGTAGGTTGCTAGTTGAAAAGGTAAAAGAGAACTTAAATATTACTCATAAGCAAACACATTTTTTTAATATTTATTATTTTATCTGGGCAATGTCTTTAAAGAATAAAAAAATATTATGTAATATTCACAAGTCTATATAAAAACATAAATTTTATAAATTTTCTTATTAATTAGATACCATTAAATATACTTAATATTAAAAAATATTATACACTTATATAATGCAGGCGTGCCTATATTTATGCGTGTTTTATTTAATACAGGATTATAAGAATTTATTATTTAATCGACATATTATTTAATCTATAAACTTTGGATAAAAAAAAGTAGAATAGCTGTTAAAAGAAGTTCTAGATGACGGACGGCGGCCACGTGGTTGTCAAAAAAGATTAATGGTTTTGCTGTCACAAAGGACTGTGTAGTATTTTTATTTGTCCACCACTCCGCCTATATATTTTTTGTCCTAAATTTATTTTAAATTAATGAGGTGCCGACGTGGAAATTCATTATTTTCGGACAGTCCCCATCTCCCCGCGTCGCACCCATAGCTTTAAAATTCAGTTTATTTATTTATGAGTTTGACTTATTTTAAGGTTACTATTTTTAAAATCAATAAAATTAGTTAAAATATTTATAAATTAGCTAGAATACTTATATTAATCTAAAATTTAATTTGATCTGACGGGTTAATTTAAAACCCAGCTGACCGGGGCTGAAGCAACAGATTTTACTTCCTCACGTGCCACCCCATGCCATTCAAATTATGGACCTAATTATTACATCATATTATACAAAATAATTTATTTGTTTATAATATATGTTTTAAAAACATTGCCACCCTACTGTAATCTATAGCTAAGCAAATCATTTGATTCCTAAGATTACTGGCTTGTCAAACCAATGATTGGGGTTTGATAACGTGTTAACACTAATATTTGATTTTTTTTAATACTAATTTGATGTTTTTCTTTATAATTTGGGATACTTTTTAAAATTATATTTATTTTAAAAAATATTAAATTAATATTTTTTAATATTTTTTTTGATGATTTTGATATGCTGATGTGAAAGATTTTAAAAAAATTTTAAAATATCTGTTTGGCACTGTTTGGCATTGTACTGTACTATTGAGTGCTCGTTCCCACTGGATTGGACACGTGTTAGCTGTAGGAAGTATGGTTCCGAAAGCACCTTCGGTTCGCCAGTTCAGGCTCAACTCCTCGCTTTACGTTAGCGGACCTGCAGGTCGGGCCGGGGCTATGTGCTCTTTCTTTCTGTGTAGACGATCAAAAATATCAAAAAATACTTTTTTTTTTTGAAAAGCATCAAATTTAAACATGCATTTACAAAAATATTTGCACTTAAAAAATCAAAAGCAGATATTAAAAAAAGAAGGTATGAGCAACGTGCTTACGTTATAGAATCCAATTGAAGAAAATATTATAATATGGAGCAAATTGATAGCAAAGGTAGAGATATGACGAAGAGGCAATCTTACAATAGATTTTCCTGAGGAAAGGACAAGATAAAGTTCATATTTTTGCATCCTTGATTATGATAGCATGGTAGCTATTATATTTTAAGTGTTTTTTCTATTTAAAAATATATTAAAATAATATTTTTAAAATACAAAAACAAATATTATATCAAGATATTTACAGATATTTTTATTTTTGTCGTTGAAGGGGGTGGTGTGCACTCCAGGGAAGCAAGGAAGTCCAAGAACGTGAGAGCTAGCTTGAAAGAAGATGGTTTCTGTTTGGTCTTAAAAATTAGGCTGTGACTGTTATTACGGCTGTCTTTGCTCTGGCAGTTCTTTCTGTAGTTGCTCAATTCTAGGACGGCACGATGCTGCTGAGATCGGTTTCAATGCTATTTCTTGCTTAAATCAAATTCCTCATGAAAAATGTTTTATTTTATTTTATTAATTGAGTTGTTTTTAGATGTCCCTTCCTACTCTTAGCAATAGAGCTTATCATTCTCGGTTTGGTTTTTCTTTTTATAAAAACAAATTAATCAAATTGAAAAAAAATCGAAACCAAACCGAAACCGGTTCAAACCGACCAGTTTTAGTTCTGTTTGGTTTTTTTGAACAAAACCCGGTTAAAACCGATTTGGCTCGGTTTTTTTTCCGGTTTTTTCAGTTCAGGTTTGGTTCGGTTCGATTTGGTTTTTTCAGTTTCAAGCTTATAAAACCGAATCGAACGGGTTGGTTTTTCCAAAATTTTAATTGGTTATTTTTTTTTTTCAGTTTTTTCAGTTTAATCAGTTTTTTAGTATTTTTGCTCACTCCTACTTAGCAATTGGATTTCAATTTAGCTAGGAAAAAAAAACTATTGATAAAAAAGAGTTTGAGAATTAAAATAAAAAATAAAATTGCTACAGTAAAATGGAGTGAAAATATTTTTTAAATATAGTGAATCTTTCATAGTTTAGTGTTTCCTGTTAGAATTGAGCTTGATTTCCATTCCTTAAATTCCAAAATATGTAGCCAAATATTATTGTATAATAATCCCTGCCTAACTTAGTAATAACTAGTTATGTGACTGGTGCTTTGTAGAAGGTTAGTTTTTTTTTTTTGTAAAAAAATAAATACATAGGGTTTCGCTAATCATAAAAAAATTAAATGTAAAATGAAAGTGAAAAAAAAGCATGAAGATCAATTTTAAAAAAATTAAATGTTGAAGGATGAAATTTAAAAAAAATCAATTTTAAAAAAGAACTAAAAAAAATTAAATTCAACTAGTGTGAACTTTTAAAACTCGTGATCATGGTCTTAAGACGGGACCGATGCATATAAGAAAAATCTAAAAAAATAACAAAGCATAATTTTCATTAAATATTTGCAGTGATGAAATTAAAAAAGAATAAATTAAAAAAAAGATCTTAATCAACAAGGGCTAACCCGTTAACCCTGTGACCTTCGGTATAAGTTTGAGATAACCCTACACAAAAAAAAATAAAATAAAAAGTACAAAGATCAATTTTAAAAAAATTAAATATTGAAGGATGAAATTAAAAATTTTTTTTTTTATAAAAAAACATAAAAAAAACTCAAAAATCAACTCGTGTCGATC
>Ga0307515_10012225_pt1 | contig 16169 bp, 10 predicted proteins | sample 17_EM_MG_FD_194513 | JGI IMG/M metagenome (GOLD analysis project Ga0307515, IMG submission 194513) | Populus trichocarpa ectomycorrhiza microbial communities from riparian zone in the Pacific Northwest, United States - 17_EM | ecosystem: Host-associated > Plants > Roots > Unclassified | place...
ATAACATATCAAACTTCCCTTGTTGGAGCATTCATTTCATGGTTGATTTTAAAAAGAAATAATTGCTAATCGAGCATAAACAATTTTTTTTTAAAAAAAAAAAGAAAATCGAAGAATATGCAGCTAGCTCTCGTCAAATTCAATTTCCTACTAGCAATGCTTTTTAGGGGTGAGCAAAAAAACTGGAAAACCGATTAAACCAAGAAAACCGAAAAAAAATAACCGAAAAAACCGAACCGAAAAAAAACGATTAAACCGATTAAATTTTTAAAAAAACAGGCTGGTTCGGTTTCGGTTTTATAAACAAAAAACTGAAAAAACCGAACCGAACCGAACCGAACCAAAACCGACAAAAAACCTGAAAAAAACCGAGCCAAACCCGAAAAACCGAGCAAAAACCGATCCAAACTGGTTTGAACCGGTTTTTGCCCTAAAAAACCGAACCGAACCGAAACCGGTCGGTTTGACCCGGTTTCGGTTTTTTTTCAAAAAAAATTTTCAGTTTGATTATTTTTTTTATAAAAACCAAACCGAATCAAAAATAAACACCTTTTATGTTTTTGTTTTCCAAGATCATAATCATGATGACGATGATGATTGCTCTTACTGTCCTATACAGGACACGAACATTCGGTGGATAAAAAAAATGAGAGGACACGGAGGGTACGTACGACGTAAAGACGAAGCTCGAACAGCCTGACTTTGGTTTTGAATGATATGGATGATTCCTTGATTTTGGTTTGTGGGTTTTGTATGTTGTTCAATTTTATGATTTGGGTTTTAATTTTATTTTTTTTTGGACTGATTATTTGTTTAAGCTTTTGCTAATTGGGGATTCTGGCGGTGGCAAATCATGTCTGCTTTTGAGATTTTCTGGAAGTCATAATTTCTTTTCCTGAACTCATTAAATTGTGATTTGATGTGTTGGACTAGGTGTAATTTTTTCTGTTCGAGCTAATATTTTTACCTCAATTTTTGTGAATGAGATTATATCCTATAAATATGTTTGTTAAGACTCTTTCTGGGTGAAGATATCTTTTTTCTTTTTTAATTTAATATAGATATTTAATTAATTTATACATAACTTGATTAATCTCACATTAATCTCACAAATCTTGAAATCATCTCCTCCATCTTTTGGATCACTTGGTCTTTAGCTGAGATCGAGGCAACATTTCTGTTTCTTTTGCTTTGATTTTTGTCCTTGTTAAACGTTTCATCTCTTATTTATATTCAAGTTCATGGTGTTATTAATATTAATTGAGGGTATTAATTGAGGGTGTGTTTAGGATTGTAAGAGTGGTGGTGGTTAAAAGTATTTTTATTTAAAAATATATTAAAATAAAATTATTTTATTTTTTTAAAATTATTTTTGATATCAACATATCAAAACAATATAAAAATATTAAAAAATTATTTTAAATAAAAAAATCAAAATTTAAAAAAAAACCCGTCATTCATTCCCAAACGCACGCTTTTCTTATATGTAAACAAGGGGAAATGGAAGCTTGAGAAGATGTTGTAGAGAATTACATGCCTTTCTGCTGTGCTATTAGCTTTTGAGTTTTATAGTTATTTATGCAAACTTGCTTCTTCTTTTTTATCTTTCCAATGCAGGATGATTCATATCTGGACATTTACATCAGCACAATTGGAGTTGACTTTGCGAGCACCAGAGAGGCATTGATGCTCGCAAATGTTATTCTGATCTGCGAATGTGACTGATAAAGTTTGATTTTCTGTTTCTGTAGAAAATTCGCACCGTGGAGCAGGATGGAAAGACCATTGATCTTCAAATTGTAAGATATTTCATATTCTAAAAATCTGGGTTGTTGGATTTTTCCTGATATAAGGTGACGTGACGTGATCTAGCTGACAAGATTTTCCTAATAAAATTGGCAAATATATAACCAGGATACGTGTTGCTATAGTAAAGGAAACCTAGACCTATAAATATATGCTCAAATCTCGTTTAGATTTGAGCATATATTTAAAACTTGAGGTGTTCGCCACAATTAGATTTCCCCTGAAAACCAAACAAACAATATCTCAATTATTGTTTGTTATTATGGTTCAATTGTAATTTTTTTAAAAAAATAAAATTTTATTTAGCTTGAAAATAATTATTATTTTATTTTTTTTATTGTTGTGATGTATTGATATAAAAAATAAATTAAAAAAATATTATTTTGATATATTTCCAAGTAAAATACATATTAAAAAACAATTTCTACCAAACTTCCAAACAAACACTTAAAATACTATTTTTTTTGTGTTACTTTAAAATGGTTGAGATTTTAAATGATTTAGTGGATGTTTGGAAGTGTGATAGTTTTTGTTTTTAAGTGTGTTTTAAAAATGTATTTTACTTTAAAAAATATTAAATTTATGTTTTTAGTGTTTTTTTTATGATTTTAATGTGCTAGTATAAAAAATAAAATAAAAAAATAAAATAGATTATTTTTATGTATTTTCAAATGAAAAATATTTTTTAAAAGCACATACACTATAATACCAAACAGACAGCCTATTCATATGAAATATCAACCATTCGATCTTTTTCAAAGCATACCCTAATTATGCTTAAAGCGACCATATGATGCCACATTTTGTAAATTTTTTTTCAATATTTATTCTGTGTTTTCGGATTATAAACCTACTTTTATAAACTTGAGTACGTGTTTGTTATTTCTGTTATCTACTACGTGTTTTTCACTTTGAGAAAAAGAGACTTACCAATTGAAAAAAAAAAGAAAATAGAGAAACAAAAGGAAGTTACCATGTACATCGTGTTTGTTTGGTATTATGATGTGAAGTGTTTTTTTTTATATATTAAACTGATTTTTTTATTTTTAAAATTAGTACATCAAAACCAATGAAAAACATTAAAAATATCAATCTAATATTTTTTCAAGTTAAATATACTTTTGAAACGCTCATAAATGCAGTTCCAGATCCCAAAACAAATGGTGTCTTGGAATCTAATTAAATACAACCCACATTCATAGAACGTTTTCACATTTTGGTAAATGCACTTAATTTCTTTTAAATTCCATTATTTCAAATTATGTTTATATTATTTTATGTGAAATTTGCAAAATATAATTTAGACTTGTTGCGAAGAAACAAGTGAAGGAAGAAGGATCAAGATCGATGCTAATAAAAGTGTTAAATGTATTACAATACCATCCTTCTTTTCCAATTAAAAAATATAGTAAGAGATTTGGGGGTTGTTTATGTAATATTTACCACTTTAATTGTTAACTAAGCATATCTCCTATCATCATGAACTAGCTTTTTTTGTCCGTGTTTTTTTTTATGTGAGGTTGATTTATTTTTTTGAATGAAAAATAATGTTTAAGTACTAAAAATAGGTTAAAAAAATAAAAAAGATTGCTCATGATAAATATGTAAAAACACTAATTAAGGTTAAGTCAACATGAGGCATTCTATCAAATTTGCAGTCTAGATTATATAACTGAAATAATCTGATTAAAAAAATTATAAAGCCTTTTAAAAAAATATGTTAATTTTTTTAACTCATAACCCTAGTCATTAAACTTAAAGCATCAAGTTTAGAAAAATCACGAAATTTAATTTTCAAAAAAATAAATATTAAATGATGAAATTGAGAGAAAAAAATTCTAATCATACAAAAGAATTTTAAAAAATTGCAATTCAAAAAATAAGGATCAAAATCACTACCACAACAATTATTAATAAGCAATATCATCATTATTACTATTATCATCATGGCCATCGTCATCATTGTTATTAGCATCATCATTGTTATTATTAATACTACCATGACCATCATTACAATTATTATTGTTACTACTGCTGCTACTATTATTGTTGTTGTTCTTATTGGAAAAAATAAAAACCATGAACTTGATTTGAAGGATATAATTTAAAACTATAAAAACTTAGATAAAAGGACCAAGAAAAACAATAAGAAATTAAAAGAAAATGGACAAAATTGAAATCATTAATATTATTGAAAAAACTAAATTAATAAACTTGATTTGAAAAATAAAATTGAAAGACATAAAAACTTTGAAAAAAAAGCAAAGAAAAAAAATAAAAAATTAAAAGTACAAGAACTGAATCAAAATACCTTATATATATACAAATTAAAAGGCAAGAGTTAAATTGAAAAGAAATAAAACCTCAATAAAAGAGAAAATAAATAAAAAAGCAACAATCAAAACTAAAATATCTAAATTTGAAAAAAAAAATAACAATAAGGATTGTGGTGTATTTTCAGAGGTATGAGAGAGAAATGAAGGAAGAAAAAAAAATGATCATAAGCGATACATATGTCACGTTTGGAGTACACGCACTGCCTATAATAAAAGAGAAGATGAAGATGAATCGACTAAGATAACGAAAGAGATTTTTTGACCGTCAAAAATTGCCACACGTGCCGCCCAATATGTGCGGTTGTTTCAACACGCTGACACTTGCTTTGCATGCGCCAGCAACTTTTCAATTAAAAATCATTATTTTAAGGGAAATTACATTACTGTCCTCAACCAAACTTACATTTAATAATAGAAATTAGGCTAAAAGACCCAAATACCTTTTACTATAACGAACTAAATGTCTTGCATCTAAGAGTACATATGTAATTCTACTGTATATAAAAAATAAAAAATATCTAAATACCCATATCCGAGACCACTAATTTTTTGACTTTTAGGGGGTATTTTAATTATTTTACTATTCATCAAAGATTGAATAAACACAAATATCTCCAAAAAAATCAGTAATAATTAATGCACCTTTTGAAAATACCAAAACAACCTTGGTCAAAAGGCATACAATTTTTTTTGGGAATTATAAAATAGTCATTATAGTAATTAACAATAAAATATGAGAGGGGTTATGGTGAAACCTTCCTTTATTTTATTTGTTTGTTAATGTTTTTATTAAGATTGTCATCGGAGAGTTTAACGTGACATGTAATTGTAGATGTAAAATTAATGAAATGACAAATTATTTATTGATTACCAACATGAAGGTTCTTTACCATTCACAAAAAGCATTTGATATGCATTTATAAACATCGAATCCAATACGGATATGGACATGAGATACCTAAATAATTATAAAGTATCCGTCCTCGATAGCATCTTTGAAATTTAGGGACTAATTTATCAAAAAAAAAATTAAAAGAAAAAAAATCAAGATCAAGAAGAAAACTAAAAGAGCTACACTGTAGAGGGTTGAACTCTGCACAGTCTCGGCTTCATTGTGGATTACAATATTGATTTTTTTTTCCTTTTGATTATTATTATTCCCCCATTGCATCCAATCATGTGCTGTTTTTTATGTTTTGTGAGCGGATAATCTCTTATCCTTGGGGTTTTTTTAGATTTTAAAGTTTTTACAAGGTTTAAAATGTTGATCATAGACGAATTTAATGAGTTTGGTTTGAATTTGTAGTATAAAGAGATAATTAAAAGAAAAATAATAAAATTAAAAGTAAAAAAAAGGCGATGGCCAATCTCAGACTGGCACAGAAAATTATGTGTTGTCCATGAATTTCCCTTCAACTTCTATTGTGGTCCTATAAGTTTTTGAACTTTTAATTTTAATCCAAAACTTTATTTATTTACTTTTCAGTATATTTGTCTGAGAGGAGAGAAAAGGTCATTGATAAACAACGAAGAAAAGAGAGAGCTATAAATTGACTATTTTCAAGCAATAAAAAAATTGATCGATGTCTCAATGGATTCCATTTAATAAGAAGAGTAATGTGTTTTTTATATTTTATATTATTGGAATAGAAAGATTAAGACTCATAAAGTTTTTATAATTAGGTTAAATTAATATTCTTTAACTAATTAAATGTTGATTTAAGATTAAAATAAGTTTATTAAGGTCTCTAAAATGTTTTTGGGTGGAAAAAGTTTGAAAAATAATTTTTTGGGTCCTGTAAGCCGAACCTTGACTTTCTGACCACTTTTTAATTGTTGCAATCTCAGCTAGAAAATAACATATTTTTTGCTTTATTTTTTTTTCAAAATAAATAAATAAAAGGATGGATGATATATCTTTTACCATTGAACATAAAAAAAAGAGCTAGACGTGCGGATCTAACCTTCCAGCCAATGCATTCTAGATTTTCTTTCTTTTAAGTTAGGTGTGCTCTTTTATGTGGTTTTTTTATCAATATTTTTTTCCATTTTGATTTAAAAGCATTATAAATAAAATACTTGACATTATATTTAGATTAGTAGTTGTTTTTTCCATAATTTTTAAATAATATTTTACTTTTTTACGAGAATGTTAGCAATTTAATTTTCAATAATACATGACATGCAAACAAATAATATCTGCTCATGGATATTTAATTTTAACAAAATGTTTTGTTTTTTTTAATCTTTTGATAGATTTTAACATGATTTTATCACATTAATTTTTACCTTCAATCACAAAATATTAAAACATTGTTTTAATTTTTTTATATTGAAATTTGTTTTTGAGACCATGATGAATTTTCATTTAAAAGATAATGTTTATGATTAAAAAACATGTTATTGTTAAAATAATAAAGTTTAAATTAGAGAAATCCCTTTTTTATTATTTTAAATAATTGAAACTCTTGTCATTTTTTTATTAAAAAAATAGACTACTAATAAAAAGTTATGTCATTATTTTTAAGAATATCAAGTTTTTTTTATGGTGATATTATTGATAGATTTATGAATAATTATGTATCAATTTAATATGAAGAATTTTTAAAATAATTTGCTTATTAATATCAAATAAAAATAAAATATATATTTTTAAAAATATTTTATTGTAAAACTTTTATGTATTTTTCTTAAATTTATTATTCCCATACCTTTTCATTTAGTTGCAGATAAATAATTGATTCATGATTTTTTTAATTGATACATGCTTTTATGATTATAATAATTTTTTATTTTAAAACATGTTTTTATGAAAAAATATGTAAATAAGAAAATTAGTTGTTTTTAAATATATATTTTTTCTTTTTTAGTTCATATTATCGTATTTTTCTTGATATATATTTTTTTATTAAATGAACTATGCTGCAATTAAAAAAATTATTTTGTTGTCAAAACAAAACAAAATTACATGAATTAGAAAAAGGCAATTTTAAGAAAGATAACACATTTTTTCTCAATAATTTATGATTAAATAAAAAATAAATTTTAAGAAATAAACTTATTAAACAAACTTAGTTTCCCGAATGATTTAGATCATGAATTGGTTTGACGTACAAAACGATGAAGTTTTATGTTTTGTTTCTACAAAATAAACTCATCTTCTTTTTTTTAAAAAAAACAAATTTAAAGTATTAACTGGATCAACTTGGTCACACTGAAAATTCACGCAAGCCATAGCCTCGGTTGATGAGTCACCATGAGTAGGTGGATGACTCGGACCAGATTAGCACTGTCAAATAATTCCCGGCGCAGTACTAACACAACTGCCCAGTAGAAAAAAAAGCGGACACTCACAAAGAACCTGAAAGAAAGAATCATAAAAACTCTCTTTCTCTCTCTTCCCCCCTCACTAAATTCTGTCACTCGCTCTTGTGCTCACTCACTCTGTTGTTCTCCACCCACTCTCAGTATCCGGTCCAATCATCGGCTAAAAAAAAATCGGGTCCGGTCCGTCAATCGAACTAAATAAACTGCAACTCTGTTCAGGTTTGGCTAGGGTTTGTTTTCTCAATCGTTTGATTTTTTTACAAATTTAGATTAAATCACTAATTTATTTTCAGCTCAATTTGCAATTAATTTGCAGGTTTTTTTTGTTTATGTCTCCTACAAAACCTAGTTGTGCTCGTATACTAATATTAGTGGTAGCTACTATGAACCTACAAAACATTGAATTAGCGTAACTGAAGAATGCCGGGGATTCCTTTAGTCACTCGTGAAACCTCCTCGTATGTGCTTTTTAAATAATTAATTTCTCATTTTTTTGGATTTGAATAAATTTTTTGTCGAGTGAATATTTTTATTTTTTATTGTTATTGGAAGATATAGCAGAAGCACGATAGATCAGATGTGCCGTGAAGATGGACGTGGTGGTGGTGGTGGTTTGCATTTAACTGAAGAAGAAGAAATTGCTGCTGAAGAAAGTCTTTCGATGTATTGCAAGCCTGTTGAGCTTTATAATATTCTTCAGCGTCGCGCCATTGGAAATGTAATTATATTTACGTTTTACTTGATAGTTTTTTTCTTTTATGTCGTTATTTGTTTTGCGTTTCTGATTGAATATACTTTCTTTTTGTCTATGAGGTAGCCGTCGTATTTGCAAAGATGCTTGCGGTATAAAATACAGGTGAAGAATAAAAGAAGGTAATGATGTTCCTTTCCACTGTTCTTTAAGTTTGGAGTAATTTGCATAAGTGAAATATTTTTGTTGAAGCTTTTGTATGTGTGTGTGTTTAGCTATATGAATTGTAATAAGTTGTTTAGGGATTTAATGATACGGTCCATGTTATAGTTGTGTAAGGATGCTGGCTTATTTTTGTTGATTAAATTTTGAGGATGTAAATGATTTTGAGGTGCTTACCAGGTTTCTTTTGATTAAACTTGTAGAATACAAATGACAATTTCGATGCCTGTTACTCTAAATGGAGCTGTACAATCACATAGTCTATTTCCCTTGTACATTTTGTTGGCAAGGCTTGTATCCAAAATTGGGGTTTTAGAGGTAAGAATGCATCTATTTCCTTATCCTAGCTAGATTGATGTATATCAGTGCTATTAGAGGTAGTATTATGTGGTGGTTATCTATTTCTAATGTTCCACCTTTGCTTTTGTACCCTGCTATAAAGTATTCTGCTGTATATCACTTTAGTCGACCGTGTGTTTTGACCAACTTTGCTGGAGTCGAGGGCAGTACTCAAGCGCAAACAAATTTCGTTCTCCCTGAGATGAATAAGCTAGCATCAGAGGTCAAATCTGGCTCACTGTATGTCTTGCTTGTCAGCTTTGGTATGCATTCATATGTTTGGTTGGTACTTGAGAACTTATCTGCCATATAAGAATATTTGGTCTCACTGTCATTGTTATTTTTGGCAGCTGGGGCCCAAAGTTCTATGCGTGGAATTGATTTAACCAACGGTCATTTGGGTATGGAATTGTTTCCATGTGAGATATGCTTTGGTTCCTTAACTACTTCTTATATGATGTCACGTGGAAAGTGTTTCAAATGCATGCTATACTATTTTCTTGTAATTGGTCTGTTTGTAATTTTTTGTTGCCAAGAAATTACTATAGATGTTTTTAAGGTTCAAAATTTTTTCTTTCTATTCTACATGGAGAAAAAAAAGTAATAAACCAGACAATGTAATGACAAAATGCCATGTCAAACAACTCATTATCACAATCTGGGCCTTGCTGATGGGGCTTTAATTGCCCTTTTCTTTTTTCTAATAGTTGTCTTTTTGCATCGTGAAATCCAGTTTTTCAATTTGAAATATTGCTTGTACATGGCAGAAAATGTTGGAGGATGCTGTCTATTGGGGAAGATACCATTAGACTCGCTGTGTAATTTTTGGGAGAAGTCACCAAATTTGGGTTTGGGACAACGAGTGGAGGTGACATCTCCTGTTGACATGAATGCTTGCTTCTTGAAGGTAAAGCACTTTAAATCCTGGTTAGCTAATTATTTTTTCATATTTTTCTTAAACCCATGATTTTTTAATAAGGAGACTCCATCCTAACTGACTCCACACTATTACCCATTAGAGAGGCTGGACCTGATTCATCTTAGTTTACAAACGCTATCACAATATAGGTCTAATCATTGCCTATAACACAATGTCATGGGTTAAGCCTGATTTTTTTGTTTGATTTCATTATTCAAAGAACAAAATTAGCCATGGTCTTATCACCACCACATCACTCTGACAGGCCAAGTGGTGTTGCTCCTTTATCCTCTGCCAAATGGCCTGTGTAAAGAAGCTACTAACTGCTGTTGTTCTTGCATGCTTTCACGAAGTTTGACATAGACCTGTAGACTTTCCACTTTCCATGCTGTTCTCAGCTGTAGAAATGCTTTACATTTTCTGCTGTATGATTAAATAGTGATGGCTGGAAGCTGACATTAGCATCTTCTTGGGCAGCCTCATGACCGGGAACATTACTTGACCTGAATAATTTAAGCGTGTGATTTATTTGTTTTGTGCAGTCTGATTGTCAAGGACTCATCAGATTCCATTTGTATTTGGAGATTTAAGAGCGTTTTTTTTGTGTTTCTCTTCTTGCAGTTGACTTGTTTGACCGAGGACAACTGTGTTTTAATTCAAATTCCATTTAATTCTGAAACTGTGGTTTGTTCTGTTCTCAAAAGTCTTTTAGTTGGATAAATTCAAATTCATTTATTATATCTACTGCTAGATGTTTCTTTTCTGACAGAAGAATGTATTTTGGTTGTTTGTATTTACCAAAGAATACATCACAGCTGCAAGTCAACGTTTCTGCAGAAGAGGTTGGGGCTAAGGAAAAATCTTCTTATCATTCATACACCTGTGGTGACATTTCTTCTTCGTCGTTGTCTCATATCATTCGGTAATCTCTCTTATACATCCTAGCATCAAACACTTTTCAATTGATATTGTTTTTCTTTATTGCACTGGTCCTGATTTGAGAATTCTTTGTTTTCCTATATGAGTATGATAAAACATTTTCACTTCTTGTATTATGTAGGTTGAGGGCAGGAAATGTGATTTTCAACTATAGGTATTACAATAATAAGTTGCAGAAAACTGAAGGTAAAATTAATTTTCTTTTCTTTGTTTTGTTTTAATGCATTTTAATGTCTTATAGGTTCACATTTTGGCTTAGATGGAAGAACTTATAACAGCTTCAATCTTGAAGAGAACAGATTTTTCCTTTTGAACTCTTCAATTCCTTGATAGTAGATATTTGTTCAATTGTTATTGATGGGTCTCTGCACTTTTAAGTTTTTTCTTGGGCTTCTGGATCTGTAAGCTCCTTTTCCTCTTCTTCTATAACGTGTTGGATGTCTAACTCGCAGTAACTGAAGACTTTTCCTGCCCATTCTGCTTGGTAAAATGTGCAAGCTTCAAGGTTGGAGGTTTTCCTGATATCCTTTTGTTCCTTGTGATGAAAACAAAACCATGACTGTCTTTCTTTCAGGCTGAGTTCTTATGTTGAGTTCCATATAATTTTTTTTTTGCTCCTTAGGGTCTGAGATATCACTTGCCCTCATCACATGATCTCTTCAACTTTGAATTTTGGGTTGGTAAACTACAGGAATCTTGGGTGAATTCAGTTCTTTACGTTTGAATTCGGTTCTTTACATATTTTGTACTATAATGACTATTCCTGTGTATGTCTTGCAGATAACGGAAGAATTTCAAGCTGTAAATATATTTGTGAAAACTGATATTTGGAGATCTGAGGTTAGAATAATTCCTCCTATAATAAATTCTTCTTGGCATTTTATTGTTACTTCCAATTTGCAATAACAACAGTTCATATTTGAACTTTTATTTGTCCTATATATGTTATTTTTTCAAGTTACAAAGTCAACAAGCATTTACCATATCCAGTTGGTCTTTATGCTCCTATTATGAATTTTTCATGTGAAATAAAGCAAAACAAAGAAAGGGTAATATTGCTTGTTTTAAACAGAAAACTTGAAAGTGAACATATACATAAATATATTGCTTCCTTATTAAGAGCTTTAGAGCATCGTTTAGTTTAGTGTCTCATAAACATATAAATACTGGAAATTTTATGATTTGCTGGAAGGAGATTCTCGTGATGCTTAATAGAATGCCATGTAAAATGAAACACTAAAATAAAAAGAGAATACAAACATACACATTACGTTGTTCACATTACCTTGAGAGCTTTCAGGGATTTGTCTGCTTTAGAGCATAAATATTGGAAATTATATGATTTGCTGGATGATAGGTGAGTTTCTGAGTTTATCATTATTAAGGCTGATAGGAAAATTTCTGTCATTGTTGACTTTATTCCATATACATATAATTCAAGTAAAAACTATGGGAAAAATTAAGTGGTCTATGTGAACTGCTAAATATGCAATTTGGGGAAAATGCTTGGCATCCATGTGAGGTACAAAGCATGGTATATATCCTATTTGTTTTTTTTGGATTTCATATGCCAATTTCTTTTTATTCAGATTGTTGCAGATGGTATTGATCCAAAACAACAAACCTTCTTCTTTTGGTAAGTCTTAGATTTGTCTTGCTTGAAGTAACAAATTGATTCATCTTCTGTCAATTTTGTTGATATATTACAATACCATGGACTGAAATGGGTCTGTCCATATTTACCCATAGCTCAAAGAAACCAAAGCGCAAAAGACCCAAGAAACTTGTTCAAAAGGCAAAGAATGTACTTGACAAGACTCTGAGCAGGCAACAGGGAGCTGGTGAGCTGCTTGACAAGATTGGCGGTATGTGCTTTCTACTTATGTACATGAATTGTGCTGATGAATGGCATCCTTGTAACGAAATCTATGGAAATATTTAGACAATGGCTTAATGCATAATCTGCTAGATTTTTTATTTTTTGTTGTCATGATTAGGAATCTTGATGAACAATAAATAAATAAAATTGACAGCTCCCTGCACTTAGCCTGGCAGAAAAAAAAATTGTTTTTCTGCTCTTCACAACTTCAAAATTTGTCACCTCTTTCTTCCATAATAGGTACTGGATAGAGGACACATTTCAAAGCATTATTCTTTTGGGCCAAAAACATATTTTGGGAAAGCATGGGGCGGGTGTAATAAAACAGAGCCATTTGATTCATTGTAGGACTTCATTATCTATCTTTATTCCTGCTGCAAGGTTTTGCTTTGGGAAGGAAATGAAGGAGCAAGTGGCATTTTTTGTACACTTGCCAGAGTTTGGAGTGGATGTAGCTAATGGGAACCTAGTAACTGGTTGGTCTATTGTAATGAAACTATGAGATATTTTCGATAGATTTATCAAATGCTATGCTGTGTAATCATAGTGCCAAATTTTACAATTCTGTTATTTGTAGCTGTGTCTTATGCTTGCATGCTTTACTTTCTTATTGTATGTTTGTTAGTTGACAACCTTATTTATTTGAGTGCTGATGTCTCAGGTGGGAAGGATTTGCAAACCGCTAGCATGTGCAGCAGAGAGTATGGAGAACACAATCGTTCTGGTGCTGATGTTGTGGGGGTTTCAGGTTCTGCAGCACATGCATATCCTGATGCTGAATGTGCTCAATTGGTACCTGGGAATAATCTTGCACCTCCTGCCATGCTACAATTTGCAAAGACAAGAAAATTATCAATTGAACGGTCTGACATGAGAAAGTAGGTCTCAGTTCATCTTTATTCTTGTAGCATATCTTCTTTCTTAATTCTAAAGTCAATTGAAAATTGCACGAGTAGTAGAATCTCCATTTGTTAGGTCTGGTCAACAAGGATGAAGTGCTGCATGGTCAGTTTATCTGTTGCACTTGTTTAGGCTGTAATATGTGACTCAAATTAAAATGTTATTGAGTGAATGTATCCTTGAAGTAGCCAACTAACTTGTCGGAGTATTGTTGTTGATTGTAATTGTTCTATAGGTTGCAGCTTATTGTTTTGTAATACACTGTGTGAATTACTTTTCTAATGTATTTAATCTGAGGTAGTCACTTTATTCATTGTTTATTGCTTGAAGCTTATAATTTGTCAAATTGATAAATATTTTTTGAAGCTTAAATATGGGTTTAATCTAACTATTATCTTTCTTCAGCCGTACGCTTCTTCACAAACGACAATTTTTTCACTCACATAGAGCTCAGGTGAGTAATGACCGTCTTTCAATGAACAATTCTATTTTGTCATTTGCTTTACTCTTAATCTATGCCTGTTGTTGAATGAATTGAATGTTAGGCTTTCTTCTGAAGTATGTGACTGGCATTTATTATTGATGGACAAATGTCATGTATTCCAAACTTTAGTGAGAGTGTGCATACTGGATATACCTGTGTTAGTGTTTTAATGCATGTGACACCTTTGAAGATTCTAGCCATGCACCTGTCTTAGGAGAGTTTATTTAAAATGTCTACTTCTAACAGTTAAGACATGCTCATACATTTTTTTTATTGTCATGTTAGTATAAATCATCAAAATCAAGTGGTTTATCTTGATGCAGATTATTAAAAATAGAGGTGAATTCCTTAGGGAATCATAAAAAACTGACTCTTTTTATTTAGTTTTCCGAAAATGTCAAGCATGTTGCCGTATGCTTTGCTGAATATCAATGTCATACATGTTTGAATCTGTCTCAAGTGTGTGTGTACTGTTCTCTTCGCTACTCACAGATTAGTTTTTTTCCATGTTCTCATTGACTAATGGAATTTGACTAGTTTTTGTAATTTAATTCCAACTCTACAATATAAAAAGTAAAAGAAAATCTATGAATTACTTAGATTCTATGGACAAATTTTTGAAATTGATGTTCATTTTGTTTTCTTAAGCCAATGGCAGTTGAGCAAGTTATGTCAGATCGGGATAGTGAGGATGAAGTTGACGATGATGTTGCAGATTTTGAAGACCGAAGGGTATGTTTAATGATTAAGTTGCCTAATACTAGTTTGGTACTCTTATGATGCAATTTTGAAACATGTGTGTGCATATGGTATACATGTTACCCTTTTCCATTGGATTGATTTTCTGAGCTGAAGTTAGTCCCTCTTGAATTTATGAAGTGATAAGATTTAGGATGCATTAAGTTTAAGCACTTATTAATTTATCATCATTTAAAAATATTATTTTCAAAATATGTAGTACTTTTTTCTTCTCTAAAATAACAATTAGTTATCGACATTACTACTTGAGATCACAAACACAGTCAACCTCATGAGTCCAATCATCCTGGACTCCCATCAATTGACTCATCAATTTATCATATCTAAATAATCAAATATAGACTAATTACTAAAGAAATTAAGACATGTATTAATCAAAACAGAGAATCTGACATATAGTGGAAAACATGATTTTTACTCGTCACTACAACTCTACTTCCAATTTCAAAATAAAACTCATATTTCCATACAAAAAGTGACATCTGTCTAGCACAATTCAAAAGTAGCCTACATTTCCATCTACATACCAAAAGCCGCAGTTTATATTTACATAAGAGAACTACCTAACATATACTAAACAAAACTGATGAATAGCAAGTCCTACCGGTATGTGAAGTACTTGCAATGATTAGCCAACAAGGTAAAAATACAATTAACAGTTGACGTGAATAAACAAAGATTCTTCTAAAGATTCTTTCATGTCAATATTATTAATTTTCTTATGCAAGAAGATATTGTGTCTATTTATTCAATGAGTGATAATACAATCATTAAACTCATTAGTAAGTTGGTTCCTCATCTATGGTCCACATCACTTTGACCATCCTCACCGGATGGTCAATTATTCCCACTTATTCATCAATCATTCCATCAACAAATGTTATCCTTTCTAGTAATCCCTTTTTGATTACCACGAATTTCTAGATTAGTTGCCTGTAATTCCGGCACTCCATTTGAGTGCCACACACGTTACATCTTCCGGTTTTTCATATGAAAGCCAGTATCCATCTGACATCTATTCAGATATCATTTATTCCAGCATTCTCGATTGAATGCCACAACATTCATTATGGCTTTTTATATAAAAGCCAATATGCATCCGATATCTCATTCATATATCATTTATTCCAGCATTCTTGATTGAAAGCCACATATCATTCATTCCTGCTTTTTATATGAAAAGTCGGAATGAATGATATGTGGCATTCAATCGAGAATGCTGGAATAAATGATATCTGAATAATTGATCATTTGCAATTATCACAATTATGGTAAAACTAGTTAAATAATGAAATGATAAGATTAATTATTATGGTACATTAGGTAAATATACTTAATATTTCATATTAAATCATAATGAAATTTACAAACTGAATAATATTTTTTTTCTTTTCTCAAGTTAATAAGACCTATTGAATATAATTGCTTTGCACCATTTGCTAGTAGCACAATTATGGAGTAATTAGTTATGAAATGATGAAATAAATTCTTTACTCCAAAATAAGTAAAGATACTTGATGGTCTGTAACTTGAAGGCACTTAATTATAATGCCTACATGTAACCATAG
>Ga0307515_10012226_pt1 | contig 16168 bp, 10 predicted proteins | sample 17_EM_MG_FD_194513 | JGI IMG/M metagenome (GOLD analysis project Ga0307515, IMG submission 194513) | Populus trichocarpa ectomycorrhiza microbial communities from riparian zone in the Pacific Northwest, United States - 17_EM | ecosystem: Host-associated > Plants > Roots > Unclassified | place...
AAAGTGTTTTTGAAAATTTTTGATTTTTTTTTTTATGATTTTGGATCGTTTTGATGGGCTAGTTTTGACGTGTTGGTATCAAAAATAAATTTTAAAAAATAAAAAAAAACTTCATGTTGATGCATTTCTAAACAAAAAAATATTTTTGAAAATCAATCGCTATCACAATCCCAAACATTACCTAAGTGGTCTTGAATGGAATTTTGGATACACCTTATATACCGCAAAATAAGATCATGAAATGGTTTTTTTTATGGGAACTGGTCCAAGCTTCAAACCAGATACACCTTGGAGGAAGATGGTGGAGGGAGGGATCAATCAACAGGTTCAATGAGTGAAGAGGAAAGATCCAGGGAGAGAGAAAATGCCAGTGGTGTCTGTGAGAGAGTGCACGGGTGTGAAAATCCCTCCTTAAAGATACTCTTTTTTGCTTTTATTTTAGGCTTATTTTAACCAAGTATTTTAGATTCAAACTAAATGGCCTCTTTTCTTTCTTGTTAGTGATGTTACATGCCCACTTCTTATTAAGCTATAAGCCAATATATCATCCAACCTTAGTTATAATACCAAGTTTCTAATCTTTCTGGGCTATTTGTGTAATCTTAAGACAATTTAAGGTTGATATGGGGTGATAAATGCTCTTTTGATAAAAAAAAAGAACTGTTAGACAGGGAGGATTTTGCTATATGGAATTGTGGATTTGTTTGTTATTGCTGTCATTTTCTTTGTCGTACTTGCACAAAGTGAAAAAAAAAAAACTTTTAGGCCCCAAATTTGACATTTGGTTGTAAAAATTCAATTGACTTCATATTGCTAAGGTACTAGAGATGTGGCGGGCAGGTGGTGCTTGCTTCAGTTAAATAACTACTTCATTGTTTGCTAAATGTCCAAGTTCCATGCTTTCCTTGTTCAACCTAGGCTTACTTTACCTTTTAAAATTAGTACTCTTCATTAATATTCTTTTGAGTATGCTAGATGTCCAAGCTCCATGTTTTCCACTCTTTATTAATATTCTGTTTACATGCACAGATGTTTATCTGTTATTTATTTTTCCCCTCTTTTCTAAATCATGTATTCTTACTTAAAAAAACTCAAAATCTTTTTTTTTTTGGTCAATTGAGTAATGTTTATGAATTGGTATCTTGCTTAGGTATTTTTGCCTCAGAGGGTATATCTCCTCCGTGGCAATCATGAATCCAAGTATTGCACATCTGTTTATGGTTTTGAGAAAGAAGTTTTGGCGAAGTATGGCGATAAAGGTAAGCATGTTTATCGGAAGTGTTTGGGCTGCTTTGAAGGCCTTCCCTTGGCCTCTATTATAGCTGGACATGTATATACTGCTCACGGAGGACTTTTCCGCAGTGTGTCCATCACTCCATTGAAGAGATCAAAGGGAAAGAAGAATCGAAGAATAACTTTAAATTCTGAAACCAAACCATTATGTCTTGGTTCTTTGGAGGAGTTATCCAAAGCACGAAGATCGGTTCTTGACCCTCCATGGGAAGGTCTGAACTTAATTCCTGGAGATGTTTTATGGTCGGATCCAACAATGAAATCTGGACTGTCACCAAATACAGAGAGAGGCATTGGTTTATTATGGGGACCTGATTGTACTGAAGATTTTTTAAAGAAGTTCCAACTAAAGGTTGTGCAAGCTCAAATTTGCGTTTAAGTTGACGTGATTGCATTGGTTTATTCTCATTATTGAAATGTTGGGAAATCTTACTACTTCTTCAAATGCTCAATTTTAATTTTTTCAAGCATAGAGTTTAAAATAAACGACCTATCCCCAATCAGAACTATAAGAAACTTTCTATTCGTGTGATGTTGATATGATGATTCCTTTTCTTTTACTCACGTGTTTCAATCGTGATACTGGTCCAATTTGACATTATATTGAAGAGGAAATTTATCAATTGTTACTTTGGACTTTGAGCACTTTTGGCAATTTATGTTCACAAATTTAAGAAGAATTGGTCTGTTTTCTGCATTTATGAACAATAGAAGATTATGTGTTCTTGCATTTTTATCTATGTCATGCATTTCACTATTTCAGCAATTCATGGTACTATCAAGATGATGTTTTACTATTCAAGAATTGACACTGTAGTTAATGGTTCATGTTGTGTTGCCTTAGCTAATCATCAGATCACATGAAGGCCCTGATGCAAGGGAAAAAAGGCCGGGTCTTGGAGGAATGGATGTAGGGTACACCATAGATCATGTTGTACCATCAGGAAAGCTGATTACTCTCTTTAGTGCTCCAGACTATCCACAATTTCAGGTTTTTTTACAATTCTTCTCTCCTATACCTTTTGAATTTCATACAAGATCTCCAATCTCATCTAGGAAAGACAGTTTTGCATCCTTTGGCTTCAAATATCTGATACATTTAGGGTCGAGCATGGGTTCCATGATGGTATCTTAACCTTGCGCTGAATAACACGTTTGGAGATGTTAAGCTTTTGTATATGTTCTTGTTTGGCTTCCATAGAGAAACTGTGAGCTATGTTTTCTTGGGAGATATGATTTCCAAATTGACATCTTAATTTCCTGGTTTTGATATATTTAACATCCTGTCATAGGGAAACATTATGCATATTGGACATTATTTTAAACCCTGTTTCCATGTTAATCATATTAGGGATCTACATTAGATAATCAATCTGGCTTGAGCTTCTGAAGAGGCAGATTCTTCTCTAAATAGAACACATTCCCTCCATCGCTTTTAACTTTGTTTGATGTTGATGATGTGAAAAAAGACTTGAATTAGTTATTAAATATCATTACACAGGTTGATTTACTTGGCCAGATGAAACTAATGGATATCATTTGATTGACCAAGCAAAATTTAACATTACTTTTGCCGCATTTTATTATTTTTGTAACAAATTATTTTGTTTTTTAGGCAACTGAGGATAGATTCAACAATAAAGGAGCATATATTGTCCTAAAACCCCCTTATTTTGATGTTCCGGAGTTCCACACTTTCGAAGCAATTACTCCGAGACCAGTGGTATGAATTTTCACCAATGTCCCAGAAACTAGCAGACTGATTGATTCTCTTTAATGGGCTGCCCATTGCTTAAGCAAGGTCCTAAATTCGCTCTCCATTGCAGGTGAATGCTTATTATAATTATGAAGATGTGATTGACTCTGATGAAGAATTGGACTTGGCGTCAATGGTGACTGCTACTTAGAGGTCGTCACCCACCCTTTTCTAATGGAGGAATTCTGAATATTTTGAAGTTTAACATGTTTTTTCTCCATGATTTTGCTGTGTGTCTTATCATTTATTGCTTCATTGTGCCAAAAAAAAAAAATTGGTTCGTGGGGATGGTGGTGCCCTTGACGCATGTATAAAATTGTATGTAACCTCACACAGATTGGTTATAGTGCAATTTTTTGTTGTTGCGTAACTTCAGTTCGTTTCTTGTTTTTACCCATGTCTCCGTGATGCATACACTACCATGGCCAAATGGCATATTTTGTGCTGCCTGACTCTCGGAAATCCATCTTCAACCCCTTCTGTTCTTTCCCGAGCTGTTTTTCCTTTAGACTTTCTCAAAAATTGCACCAGCAACAATTGTTTCACGCAACAATGGATCCTTGAATGGTAAGCTGCTCCGCTGTGTAGTATCACACAGTGATGGGAAATAAGTTCATATTGGTGCTTCTTCTCCCGTTGGCATCGCGTTCATATTTTGGTTTCATGGTGATTGGCTGGCTAGAAACCTCAGAGCTAGGTTGTTGTCAGGGATGAGTCTTAGGGCTTAATTTATACCCCCCCAATTTTTCAGGGAAAATCGTGACGCATGAAATTTCTGAGCTGGGATTTTGAAAGAGTAACTAATAATTAATCCTAATCCTGTTAATCAAGAATCAGCACAAGGGAGAAATAATTCAAGATTCCAATTTGGAAGATCATAGTAAAGGAGATCAGAGAGCAACTGGGTAGAACCATTGTGAAAATATGTAGGTTTAATTTGGATAAAACCGAGGCTAGACATTGTAACAAGTGCCGTTGAGAACTCGAGTTGAATTAAAAGACAAGCCTCCTACCTTGATAGCATTAACACAGTTAGGTTCTGCTAATCTAATAAAAGACAATCACAACCATGACTGAAATCCATTCAGTTCCAACAATTCACTTCCCTAACTGGGAGTCATTAACAGCCATGGACGACATTTTTCAACTGCTTAGTCTGGCTGCCCAAATGGGACACGGACGTACAATTGTCCATGCAGGGTGACCACTGCTGTTGTCTGATGCGGATCAATCCTCGAGGGTAAGCTGACAACCTGAAATCAATGCCGATCTTAGTCACTCCACAAGGAAATATATAGCAAAATCTAGCAAGTCTTAAATGAGTTCGGCAATCAAATTACCTAAAAAACTAAATGGCGTGGGTGGGTGTTTTGCTGTGGCCCAAATCACGGTAAAATGTGTCTTGGCTATAATAAAATTACCTTTGTTAACTATTGACCGCAAAATATAGAACTAAAATGTGTTTTGGGTGAGGGTGTTGATGTCTTTTTATTTGCATAGTAAAAATTCTCTTTGGCATTTAAAATCAACAAAATATAGAACTATTGACCAAGAGTTTGCATAAGCTTCTTAACAGTAAAAATATAAACTTGCCTCGTAGTTAAAAATTATTGCGCTACTGGATAAGGGTGTTTTAAAGTTTTCAATTTTTAATGTACAATACAATTACTTCTTTAACCTTAGAAGAGACAAAACATAAGCTTAGCATTTGGGGTAATTTTATACTTATCATATGAGTATTTTGTGTAATTGTCGGGGTCATGAAAAGCATTTTGGTATTCACGATTTTTTTTTGAATTTTTTAATGCTTAAAGCTGCTAGAACATGCTCGACAAGCCCCAACGTGTGGGTGGCGTCCGCGCATGTGACTCCACCCAATAGAAGTAACTAGCCTTCCGCCGTGTCCTCTTCTATTTGGAGTGGCGTATGACAACTTACGATGGTCGAATTGTCGCCGGTGATCGTTTGATTTTTTTTCCCTTCTCTCTCTTGACAGGTAATGTACACCACCTGTCTTCTTTGTTTCTTACTTTTCAATTTAAGTCCTCATTCTATTAATTTTTTAGTTAGTTCCCTTTTCATTTATACAAGTTTTTATTCTTTTCAATTTAGTCCTTCAATTGCAATTTTTCATGTGTTTGGTTTTTCATTTCGGTCCTCATTTTTTTTAATTTCTTATTTTATCCCTTGTAGTTTTGTAGAAGCTTTTTTGTTTCAATTTTATCCTTCAATCAAATTTTCTATTGTTTTATTTTTTTCAATTTGATCCTCATTCTTTTGGTTTTTTTTCCCTTTTATTAAAGCTATTTTTCAATTCAACCCTCCCAATTGAAAATTTGTATCCTTCTAATTAATGTTTTTCTCACCCTTATTTTTTCAATCATTTTGAGTAATTAATTTTTTTCCTTGGTTTCATCTTTCGACATTTAATTTGTTGAGAATTCAACTTCGTACAATCTTGTTGTTCTGCATTAATTTTTTTTTTAATATTGGTTTTGTGATTATCTTCAAGTTTTTTCAATAGGTTTATCTCGGTCTCATGACCTAGATCACGATTTTTGCATGTCTTTTTTGAATTTAAGTTTTTTCTAGTTGTTTTGTTTCTATTTCATTTTTCGATGTATTATTCTAATTCATCTATAATTTTTTTTATACAAATAAAGTTTATTTTTTAAAATAAATCAATAAACACAATCAGATATATGTCTCATTTTATGTTATGGAATATCTTGATTTTTCTTGCATAGGTTTTTCAATTTACACTTTGAATTTTTTACGTAAAATAACACGTCGAAGCAACCTGCATACCAGGTATTTTTATAAAAAAAATTATAACCCGCGTTAAATAGCTAGTATTTGCTATTCATCAACAGGTAAAACCATGAAACATGCTTACAAGGATTGTATCATCTACTCTATCTACCCTAGCATGGAAAATAACAGGCATTGCAAAACAGAAAAGGAACAAGTACCTTTTTGAATGGTGCGACACCCCAAGGATTATCCTCGTGCTCTGGTTCACCACTGATTACCACGCGCCCCGCTGGATCTGATTGAACCCGTACCTGATTTTGCAAAATTACAAGGTCATAACACATTTAGTGATGTCTCGCATGATATCATCCACATAAATGTTGGTGTTTCTAGTTTCAACAAAAAAGTGATATATATCGACTAGAAAGCAATGGATTGACATCTAAAACACTACCAGAAAGTCATAACAAAAATATTTTTTTCATGTCCAATCTTGCAGACGCATTCTTATATCTCTGAAATAAGTATAACATGAGGCTGGACTCTTTATCGATTCAGAGGCAATCTTGTGGCAGCATGCTCATCAAGGTGGCGGTATACAAAAACTAGGCACCCACTATCTATAGATAATGTAAAGCAGTTCACCATGAGTGTAGAAATGGCCTTGGCAACTTTGCGTTCTACTTAATTATAATCAAGCTACCAGGCAAGGTAAAGAGGTGCTTTCTAATTGGGCAAGAATCTCTAAATCAGCTGATAAACAACATCAGATTACTTTCCATGATAAGATGAGAACTATATGTAAACTGATGTAAAAATGAAGACAGAAACAAGAATTTGGTACTCACCTCTTCACGGAGGAGACCTGGAACTAAAGCATACACCTCGAAACTATCTTCCTGTAGACATAATTATCGTTCCAAATTAGAAATAGTACAGATCTCAGTGTCGCCCTCTAATGGGGAAAAGATTCATGCAATAACTTACTGTTTTCTGTACATTGATCTTCACCCAATCAGCTGGGGTTCCAACATCAGTCACCTCCACATCCAATCTATTAAAACAAATCCAAGCCAATCGAATCAATGCCAGTATGTATTTCTCATGAACACAAATATTTGATAACATTGGGTAAATCTAACGAACTGGGTAACTGGAATCTTAACCGTGCACTTTTGGAGCGTGGAGATTTGACAGCATGTTCCACATACGATGGTTTCTTACGTTTCAGTAAACCTGAGCCAAAAGGTCCAGATTTTAAAATTGTTGTAAGCTACCAACATATTAGGAAGTAACAAATTGTGAAATTGATAAACCTGTTACTCACCAAGGTTTTTTAGCTCCTTTTCACGCTTTTGCAATGGTATAGTATTCTTGTCCTACAAAATACAGATACATCACTGTAAACAATGGTTGCACGAATATACTACGTAAATGAAACAGAAAAATGTTCGACATGATTTCAACAGACCTTAACGATAGGGCTGCTAACTTCTCCGTTACCAAGAAAACGGAGTGAGTGCCAACCCTGCATTGCACGTGCTGCAGCATCCCTACGAGTTCTACCCGATCCCGATGCCTGAATATCACCAGCAAGTAAAGATAATGTAGGCACAAGGAAAACAATGAAAAGAAGAGGATACTCAATGCCTAAGGTGAAAAAAGAAGAAAGAAAATATCATGCTAAATGAGCCAAAGATCCTTAGGTACATATTGAGTCAATCTCCAAGCCAGGCATTTTCACAACAAGAATGACATCTTAAGTAAACATGGGGCACAGGATTAGCAGGCATTTGCGTTTGTGGTAGAATGATAAAAACAATAAAACAAAACAAAAAAGTCAGAAGCAACCCAATCTCTCTTGATGGCATTACCTTTAAATGAATTTTCAATGGTAAATGGTCAAGGTTAATCCTTTTTGAGAAATGGATGAGTTTTTGTCTAGCTTATACTCAGCTGAATTGTGTATCAATAACATACTTAGTTATTGGTGGTATTATCAATAAAATGAAGTTTCAATGGTGAATGGTCCGGGCTAATCTGTTTTGAGAAAGGATGGCTTTTCTCTGGCCTAAACTCAGCTGAACTGTATATAAATAATAATTCTTACCATTCTTACATTTTAGTAACATAAAAAAAAAAAGGTATGGCCTATATGGTACCATGATGTCAGCCCGAAAAAGAATTCATGTTCACAAAAAGTTATGAATTATCATGCCAGATGTAGATTATGTACACCATCTGATTCCACAAATACCTGGAATTTGTGTTTAATGGTCCACTGAAAAAAAATCGAAACCACCAAATTCTCAGAATGATCAGCCTCCAGTAAAATTTAGTCCACGTCACTTCAACATAAATAATTTCAGAAGGTTGGTTCAGTTTTCAGTTAGTCTGAACACTGACCAAAGGAAAACCAATTCAAGCTAGAAAAATTGGAAATTATACAACCACAAACACTTTATGCTGTTTCTGAAAAGCTTTGGGAAGAGCAAAAAACTACAACATGCTCTGGAATTATGCTATGTGGCATGTGTTATAAGGAGTAGAATGCTAAAATATTTAGTAACCACAACCTATCAAAGAAGCTTTTGTGCGATAAAATGTTTTTTAGCTCCAATATGATCTTCAGCTCATGAGGTCTTTAAGGAACTTCTCTAGCTAATATACAAAGAAACTGGAAAACCATAATGTGCTGAGTTTTGTTAGCTCTTTGATCCTTTTTTTCATGTGGATAATGCATCATCTTTCTTCTGTACTCACCCTTATTCTTTTCTTTCATGAGAATTTCTTACTTTATCAAAAAAAAAAACACCACAAACATTTCTGTGCACACCTTGATACATTATAAACACTTGTCTTCAATACACCAACCAGTTTTACATGGTATATTAAAAATATTACCACCAAACAGTAAACAAGAGGTATCATAAAGTTATGATCTATATTGAAAAATACAGTCCCACAAGTTTGTTTGAAATTTACCTTATTGTCAACATGCTTAGGCTCTGGCTTGGGCAGCTTTGGTGGTTTCAGCAGCTTGGGCTCAGACTTGGAAGCAATGGGGACGCTAAGCTCACCGGCATCAGCATTTGTTATGTGTCTTTCATAATCAAGGAGTACCTGATGAAACACATACATGTATAAGTCATAATTTTAAACAGAACTTTCACTAGATAAGCAAACAAAACACAAAATAATAGCAAAATTTGTTGCCAGAGAAGGATAACCAGAGGACGGAGAAAACAGAAATGCCATATTTCAGTATTTTGAAACAAGTTCAAGTTATATAGCAGGTAAGTCAATCCACTTGAGAAAACTATCAATCTGGCGTGACTTGATTTCAGTAATACATCTGTATTTCATGTACTTAGGAACCCAAAATAATGACATTGCTTATTCTTATACTATTAAAAAAAGAAAATAATAAGTAGTCTCCTGTTACATATTGCCTCTACTATGTTCGCATGTTGTTACAAAAATTTCAATTATCTAGACAGGCTTAAATTAATCATCAAGCTAAATGGTAATCAATTTGCTAAGTTATCCAGACAAATCAATTTCCCTAATGCTTTTCAAGTTAACTTTTTAATCATTCCTTCTCCGCCTGATTTTGTGTAAATACCAACTTTTTACTTTATTTATCTATGTTTTCCCATTTCTTGTTGTAAACCAAGATGTTTTCATCTCTTCTCCGTTTCCTCTCCCCGACTGCTCTCCCCTCTTTTGGCAATATTTTCCCTTCTATCCGAACACATATTCCACCTCTACTCTCATTTCCTCATTAATAGTACTTATAATAAAAATAATCCCTTACAGTATTTTACATTCATATTTTAAAGGACAGTATTTTGAACCCAGTTTAAACATCTATATATCCCATTGCATTAGAAATATCACAGTAAAAAAAAAAGAGAAAACAACAACTCAGTGAACAGAAACTTAAGTGATATTATAAACTACAAACATTATACAACAACAACAACAACCATGCCTCAATCCAAAACTAGTTGGGGCCAGTTATATGGATCCTTCTGCGCCATTCCCCACGATCAATATACCAAGACCATAAACATGTACATATAGTTATGTTTATAATTTATATGCACATCTATGGAAAGTTCAAACTATCCACTAATTAGCAATTAAGGAAAAAGAATGCAAAGGGTAATGCGGTACATGCACATGTTATCAGCATATAGTCACCTTCTCATAAAACCCTCGAAATGTCCATGAAACTGTAGTGCATGTCCTGCAAAGGCAGTGAAAAGGGGGAAACGACATTAAAATCTAGGCAAATAATGTAAGGGCCATTTGTTCTGGAAACAAAGGTACCATGGTAAACATGTGGATGTGCCATTTGATGGTTAATTGCAAGTCTTAAAGAACCAATATACATCATATAAATCAATATTATGAAAACCAATCTCAGTTTCCAGATTTCTGGAGTTTCCATGATGAGTCAAAAACTTGTGCAATTTGAAGTGAAGTGTTTTGCATCTAAGAGATGAGCCAATGTGTTTGGTTATACAGATACTTCATCAGGCTCTTTTCTGTTTTTGTGTCCCACCATCATTAATCTGTTCCCCAAAAGGCTCACTTCATGTCTTAGATTCTCCCCTTTCATTGATAATCTTGCTGGGCAATGATCTTCCTTAGACATAGTTTCTGTCTTGACAGTTATATCCAATTATCATCGTTTACTAATTAAAATGAACTTAAATTGGCTTTCCTTAACAAAAGAAATGGGTATTACAATGTCGTTGATCTTCTAATAATCTTCTATCCAAATATATTTCTTTCTTAAACCTTGACAATAATGGTAAATGTTGGTCAGGAAGCAGCAAGTAATCTGTAATGGTGTCTAATAGTTCCATAAATGTTAATTTTCAAACCCAAGTAACTGTTTCATGGATTTGGATAGTTTCCTTACTATCACCTACGGTTGTGCATAATGCAATGCTTTTCAAATCTTTTTTTTTTTTTTTTACTTTTCTCCACATGCTAGTTTAAGAAACCTGCTAGAAAATATATGTAAGATGCTCTGGAGTTTAAAAACATGAAAAATGGTTGATCTTGGAACAATCAGTATTCAGTAACACAATTGAACTATTATATATATATTGCTCCTTACTTTGGGGGGTTAAAGGACTCTCCTACTTGCCTCCACAGCTTACATGAGGTCACCTGTCAATCAGAAAGAAGCCAAATATATGATCATTAGAAACAGACTCCAAGAAAATAAAAGGTGTCTGGGAAACAATCTCCAGCAATTATAGCAACAGAAATCAGCTCAAATTGCATGACCAACCCCAGCAAAATCTACATTCAAGATAATTTGATAAAACATGAGAATGAAAAAAACCATTCACCTTTAAGATTCACAAGTATTTAACGACAGCTTTTAAAATTTCCTGTCTATGTGACATTAAATAGAAGGTTAAACAGAAGGCCTCCACTTCCATGTAAATAACTTCCAAATTGTGTGTATTCAAAATCACTTAAATGCATTTGCATGCTTGTGTGGGTTATTATGCTTTGCCCTAGCTCTAATATAATCGAGTTTATTAAATTTACAAATAAACACCAAGCACGAATAATAACTAACAAAGAAATTAATTTAAGATGCACGCTTAAAAGGGAATGGTTTTGAATCATGGGTAAGAGGATATGTACCTTGTCATAGCCACCCAATCTCATCACAGATCTCCATAGCCTTTTCACCATATGAGGGTGCATATTAGAAAATGTATCTCCAAAAAAGACAATAATCTCAGAAGAACATTAAATTCGCTAGTCATTAGAAACTTACTTAAGACAGTTTAAGAGATCTCCGTAGAACTTGGGAGGTTTGAACTCCATGCCATTCTCACTAAAGAAACTATGAAGCTCGCTCAGAAAATCCTTTTGTTCCTCTTCTGTCCCTGTTACACTACCACCAATGTTTTCATCCAGAAGAAACGAACGCCTTGGTGTTAATTTTCCATTAGTTTTTGGTGATGTATCTATATCATCTGATTCTCTCTTGTCATCAACTTTATCTTCAACGTCTGAAGATCCTGCCTGAGGTGCAGCAGGTTCGTTACTCTCTTTAGGAACTGCCCCAGGATCACCACCAGATGTATCCTGTGATATGTCTGAGGGTTTGTTTTCAGTATCTACAGTGGGTTTAGCAGTTTCAATATGACTACTTGAAATAGCAATTCCATTGCCAGCACATGTTTCAGGTTTCAAATCACTATTTCCATTGGCTTTGACATCTTCCACGGATTCAATTTCAGGTGTGACTAAACTTTTTTCATCATCTGATGGAGATGGGGGAGCAGAATCTTGATGGGGTTGCTGTGGGATGGAATTCAACTCCCCAGTGCTCCTATCAGCAGCTGCCTCAGCCTGAGGTGAAGGATTCCCATTATCCACAGGGTCTGGCACATCAACTTCCACAGTGTCAGGGTTAGGAGGAGGAGAAGAATTATCAGCTTTTTCAACAGGAACCTGTGCGTTAATCAGCTGCTCTGTCTCTAAAGTACTGGGCGCCTGATGAGCTGATCCGTCCTCATTTTCCTTGGTATTACTCATCTCTAATTCTACACACAACACATAAGAAAAGAAAAAAAAAACATAAAGCCCATTTTCCCAATAAAAAATCCTAACATAAAGACCCCCCCTTTGCAAAGAGCAAAACAAGTTCAAAACCACAATTAAAGGAGCAAGAGTGGTGCTTATCACTCATAATCACAAATTTTACACGCCCTAACCTCCATTTTCCTCATTCATTCAAAGTTCAAACCCTAATTTTCTCCTTTTCCATTTGTTCTCCTCTTAACAACCACATGCACAAACACACATGCATAACAAAAGCAAAAAAAATAAAAAATAATAAAATTGTTATATTACAGCTAAGGGTTGCTAAACCTAATTTTCTTTTTAGTGCCATTACACTACAACTTTAAGAAAAAAAAAACTTTAACCACAAAAAGGCAAAAACATTAAAAAAAAAAAAAAGAGGGAGAGAGATACTTACCTGCAATGCAAAGGAAAGGAATGGTTGAGAAACAAGACCAGGAGGAGGTGAAATTTGCTGTCTAGTGATTCTTATAGGCTTAAATAGCAAAGAAACAAACATAACAAAAAGAGAAAACCCTAAATCTTGAATGCTCTATTTAGCCTTAGCTGCTGACACTGCAATATCTGTGTGTTTTTTGGCAAGCTATTTAATGTTATGAGCACTCTCCCCCCCTCTCTTTAAGGAAAAAAAATATCTCCCTTTGCTTTGTCTCTCTCGGGTTTTTTTTTCTTCGACAGAACAGAACAGAGCAGAATGGGACATCCCGAGTTACCTTAAACAGATAATACCACACGTGTACGTTTGTTAATGTTTTTCGAGATTCCTTCTAAAATATGATGTTGGATTTTTGTTTGATTCCAGTCATTTGGATCTCAAAATTGGCCCAAAACAGTAGTGGACGTGCCTCTCAATCACAATTATTAAACCAGATTTAGGGATGATTCGAGTGAGTTTAGAGTAATGATTGAATTTATTTATTTTTTAAAAAAATAAGTTAACATAATATTTATTGAAAGATAGTTATAAAAAAAAGTTAATAGGTTTTTTTAACTAAGTTTTATCTGGTGAACTTAGAAAATTATGTCAACTAGAGTTTTTAATCGAATTAATTTTTTTTTTGTGAAATCCAAAAAATTATAACCCTAAATCAACCAGATTTTGAGTTGACCCATCATGCTATCATGCTGGTTCAATTTTTTATATTAGTAATCTTAATTTTGTTTCTTAATAGTTTATCCAAAAGAAATAATGAACTTCACCATTATTGAATGTGTATTGAAATGGTCATGAAACGGCTATATGTTGTGATGGTATTTGCATATAAAAAATGATGTTAAGATGTTGTAAATATGTTTTAAAGCAAGAAGAAAAATTAGTGAATTCGGTCATAAAATTAAGTAATGACATCATATGGATCAATTATTTTTTTTAAAAAAAAAAGACCAAAAACCATTGAAAAAAGGAAGATGAAATTGGGTAAAAAAATGACCTCATTCAACCCGAATTAACATGACAAACATATAACTCGGGTAATATGGATCGAGCCAACCCACTAAACATGTGGCCCAGATCATGCGATCGAGATAACCCGATAGAAAAGAAAACAAAGAAGACCATGAAGCTCTTTATAAAAAAAAAAAACTATATTGTTGAATGATAAAAGCTGAAAAGAAAACAAAAAAAAAGGATGTCAACTAGTTTTAACTTTTCAAGCCCTTGAAGGATTTAAAACAAAAAATAGCAATAAAAAATATGAGGATAAAAATAAAATAAAAAATAATTTTGATTTTTGATGGAATAGTAAAATTGAAAAGAAAAATCAAAAGAATAAAAGAACCCAAAGGAAAAAAAATGAGGATCAAAATTGAAATAAAAAATAAAAAAAAAATTTAGACTAAAGGATGAAATTGAAAAGAAAAATCTATTTAACAAAAAAATCTAAGAATAAAAAAACAATAAGAAAATGAGGACCACATTGGAAAAAATAAATATATCACAAATTGGATCGAATTATGTAATTAAAAAAAATCAAAATTTTACAAAAAGACTAAGAAAAAAATAAAAAATAAAAAAAAACAAGGACTGAAGTTGAAATCTCAAAACATTAGAGGACAACTTTAAATTTTTGCATGGGCATTGTGATTTTTTAAGGGAATGAGAGAAAAAATGGAGGAAAAAAAAAACCTGTCAACAACGAACCGCATCACCATCCTATAAAAAAAAAAACATGACAACGCTTCCAACAATAACAACACGGTGAAAATTGGTTTTTGTCCATTGGGAGGCGTGGATATGCCGCCTAAAAGGCACGAGCACCTCTCATGCGCTTATGCATGCCCTACACGTGCCAACCACTTTTTGTTTTTTATTTATATGTTATATTTATTAAAATACCAAATTATCTTTTAACTAATTTGATTATAATAAAAAAAAATCAAAGTAAAAAGACAAAAACATCTCTAAATATTAGTTTTAAGAAATTTTTTTTTAGTGATATTTTAATTATTTCATCGTGTTTTTAAAATGTTAAAAAAATTTCTTATCTCCGAACAATCTAATAATGACTAACATGCTTTGTGTAAAGACCGAACTATAAAAATTGCTAAACTCCTATAGAACCAGATTTGTAGAATGTGATGTCTAAATTTCAGCTCTTTTCATAGATATACAAGAATGACTTTTCTTCGACATAAAAGCCACTTTGACTCTTCATTTAGATAATCTTTTGCAGCAGCAAAATCAAGAAAAAAAAGCTAAAAATTAGTTTTTTTTCCATTGGTTCTTCTTTGAAGTCTCCCATTGGAGATGCTGTAACATTGATTGCAGGCAGTGCGGAATTTTCTTACCATTTATAGTCACTGCAATGTCTTTTCTTCTTGATCTGCTGTTCTCCTGAAGCCTGCTATTTTTTCAACTCACACACCTTGTACAGTTGCCCACTTTTCCATTGTAACTCTGGTAAATTTGCTACTTGTATTGTCAAATAAGTTCTTGCTGATATTTTACAACAAAGTCCAGGGGTATAGGGCCACTACAGGTGCTGCTAAAGGAAGCTAAAATGCTTCCTCAGGGCTAGCAAATCTCTGCTGCAGTTTTCCGGAGGCTGTAAAGTTTGCAGCAGGCACAGAAGTTTGCGAAAAAGAGAAATGTTGGGCTAGAGCCTGCCTCACGTGGAAGGCATTACGTGGCGTGAAACGTATAGGTCCAGTGAAGAAGAGTCTAGTCTGGGCTGTCTAGGCCCCGATAAAAGCTTTAAATTGAATCGCTTCTGATAAATCATTTTGTAAAATATGTGCTGTTTTCATCGACTTGGCAGGGGCCGATGCACAGCTTTCCCGGGCTGGTGAGACGGAATGTTCTGTCATAATGCTGTGGTGTTATGTTGTGTCCTTTTACATGAGGCTTTGGGCGTAATTTGTGGCGTTGTCTATTGTCAAAAGATAATCGAGGCCACCTTCGCCAACAGCTAATATTCCTGGGTCAAGCTATTGACTCTCTTTTTTCTTAAGACAATTGTTAAAAGTTAATTAATCTCTTTTATATATATATATATATATAGGTCACAGTAGATTTTTTGATACTATTATTAAACTAGATATAACTATTTAAATTTAAAAATTCTTTACCTCACCTTTTATTTTGTTTAAATTTTAAATTAAATAATACAAGAGTTTTTTTTATGTGATCTCATTCACTTGTTAAGTTCAAAGAAAACAATCAAAGAAAAAAAAAACAAGTCAAGTTAATTTTGACCAACCTGCTAAACCCGTGATCCAAGTCATGTGCTTAACTAGGTT
>Ga0307515_10012228_pt1 | contig 16167 bp, 15 predicted proteins | sample 17_EM_MG_FD_194513 | JGI IMG/M metagenome (GOLD analysis project Ga0307515, IMG submission 194513) | Populus trichocarpa ectomycorrhiza microbial communities from riparian zone in the Pacific Northwest, United States - 17_EM | ecosystem: Host-associated > Plants > Roots > Unclassified | place...
GTCGTGGGGGGGCCAACCAAGTTGGCTATGTCAACCATACCATCCTCGACGCGCTTTTCGTCCTCAGAACCGCGTGATGTAGTCTTCATGATGCGCTGTGAGTATATGTGGCTAGAAAAGTTGAGTAGGAGTGGTGAATTACGAGGAAGCGAAGTGTGGCTGGAGGCCAAAGTTTGTTTTTCAGCGTTTTCGAAATGGCCACTCGATGGCGCTCCATTCACCGCTTAGTCAACGTAACACCTTCTACCATATACCCGAAGTGAGGAGAATGGTCTTATGTGGCGATCGCTAGCCAAGGTTTGGTCTCTAGGTTGGTCTGGTAATATAATAATTACAGAAGTCTACCTAGTGCAATAAATAAATGGAAATTGATGTTCCTCAGGAACGGGAAGAATGTATCTGTGTCAGCAACGACTTAATGGCGGTTCATTGAAAAGAAAAAGGCTATCTTAATGTAGAATGGTGTAGTGATATTCTACTGAAGGAAGTGGGTCGCTTCTAGCGCCATGTGCAATGGAAAGCCAATCATCCCCACATTCGTAGCTTTGACCCCTTTACTGGGTTCCATCAAATGGCAATTCACAACTCACAATTGACCTTCCTGTGGTATGGTAGAGGGTGGTAGAGTGTGTTGAGCGGGTTGGTTATGCGTGGCAATCAGGCTCCGCACGAATTTTTGAACAACCCTTGCCAAGCCGTGCACAAAGAGCGTGATAGTGTACTAAGGCATGGTCCCACCAGTATTCACTTCTGATTCACATTGGTGAGCATAACTAGTGTCAAGTCATATGCTTCCAATCATACCATCATCGGAGTTTCGGAGTTGGAAAGGCGTGTCAGGAGTTGGATAGATTGTTAGGTGTAGATGGTAGCGTAATGGTTTAGTGCAATTAGTTAATTTGTCCTGGTGAATGGGGAAACCAGGCTAAATTAAGGAGAGTCACCGTTTCAGATTTATTGAAACAATTACTACTCGGGGCTTCCTTTTGGAATCGACCATATATAGAACCATAGTACGACTCTCCGGATAGTCCCCGCATTGCTGGCGGGTCGCCCCGGAGTTTGAGCTTAGCAAAGCAGTCAACACTTGGGGATCAAAGAACCCCAGCTCCTTCTCTGCTGCCCTCCTTCCTCCTCTCATCTTTCTTTTCCATTTCATCACCTTTCCCCCACAGTCTCATGATTTGTTTTTCCTTCACCCTTTATAAAAAAACCAGCTTCGACTCGCGACTCGAGTCGAGGCAGATAGTTCCATATATATATTATATTATACTCTTTTTCAGATTTGGTTTGGTTTCATTCTAACACTCAACGCTCGACCATTTCCCTGATTTACGATTCTATCTGAGCCCCCCCAACACCACACCGTGCTACTTCTGCGTCTGTCACTCCATGGGATATGATATCGTAGGGGCGACTCTCACGTCACAAACTTCACACACACCACAACGCTCTCGGGAATTTGCATCGATTCTCAGACTAACTAAACGGGGAAGCACAAGCGCACAAGCAAAAGTAACACCAAGAAAAAAGACAGTTCGTTTCGTTCGACATCTTCTTCACCCGAGTCCATAAGGTCCATATAAACAAATGGGGTACGTAGGGGGTGCAAATGCAGATGCAAAATATTCAAAAAAAAAAGCGTAATCCTATCAGTTATATCAGTTTACGATTTGAAGCAGTCCTTGAATTGGTCCCCTTATAAGTTTGACGGAATTGACGCCCAGAATCAGTTGTACAACAACTCATCCTCCACATCAGCCTTTGCACCCTCCTCTTCGCTTCCGCTAACCAGAGCGGTCGAATCCCGAGAAGACGTGGCGTACGTCGGGTTGCCGCTCCTCCTCGATATGCGTGAGCCAGCCGTTGTTGCCGATGCCGATGCCGTTGCCGTGTCCTCCTCGCCAGTAGCCCCCTTGTGAGCTCGTCGGGCCCCCCGGGGTGTCCTTGACCGATTCACCGTCGCACCTTTGCGTTCAATGGTGACAGCCACAGTCAAATTCGGAGTGGTGGGAGTGGGAGTAGCGGTTAAAAATGGCGTAGCAGTCACACCGTCGTCGTCGTTGTCGTCGTCGTAGGCGATTCCTGGCACAAGAGAGCTGCTGAACCCGGCAGAGGGTGGAGAAGTAAATGTATAGTCCCCAAGCTCATTTCGGGCCTCCGAGTTCAAGTCCGAGTTCATTTGGTGCTCAGGGCCCTTGAGCTTCGTTTGGGGAGCCACAGCGGTCCTCTCTGCTTCAGAAGCAGACTCATCCGAATCAGCGCGTAAGAGGGCACCCGCTGGAATAGTGATATCATTGTCACTCTCCTCCAAATCATTGTCGTTCAGCACTACTCGCTCCTGTCCTCCTCCTCCTTCCTCGGGGTGCAAAGACTGAGGAGGCGACGTCCTCGCGCCAGATGTTCCCGTGCTGGTACTGTCACGATTACGAACGGTGACCGGCGAGTCCATTCCCCGATCTACGATGAATCCAGCAGCAGCAGTAGCAGTAGTAGTCTTCGTTCTACCAAGCGAGTAAGATTTGGAGTCGCGTTCGCGTTCGCTGGCTGACATCGATTCTTCGTAACTGAAACGATGGTGATCACTATACCGATTGCTGCCAGTACTCGAGATCGAGTCCCGCGAGTTGAAAGCCGCTCGTCCGGCGTTAGGCCCACCGACCATCCGCGCGCTCGTTACTGGTCCTCGACGCAGAGACACGACGCCCGCAGCGCCCGGAACGAGCTGATCGATAGAGCTGTGTCGGCTGGAAGACGCCGACCGATAAGTGTATCCACCACCACCACCACCTGCGCTGCTACGGGGAGCAGGGGAGACAGATCTACCAGCAGCCGCGCGGGGGGAAATAGGTGTGGTCATAAGCGCTTTTGAATTGAGGAGGAGCGGCTTCGGTCCTGACTTCTTTGTTGGTGCAGGAGCTAGGACCGAGGAGCCCGTCAGTGCCGCCAAGGCAGATTGGATCGCGCCGGCTTTGCTCGGGGAGGGCTCTGAAACGGACGGCGACGAGGGTGACATGGTTGGTGATGCCGCGGTGGACAAGGTGGTATCTCTAGTCGGGCGGAAGAAGGGAGGCCGTGGTTGGGGCGAATACAGGTCGTCTTTGCTTGTTGAATTGACAACTTCCCGAAAGGCTGCTTGCGTGGGAAGAGACCCATGTCTCGATCGAGGATCGACGGAAGAGACAATGGTATGAGGATCCACCTCCTCTGGGGCCGTCCTAAGCCCGAATCGAAAAGCGTTAAGTGACGCAGCCCACGAACCCCCCGAAGGTGGCTGGAATGTAGGGATTTCGTACACCGGCTGAGGTTGAGGCTGAGGCTGGGGTTTGGGCTCCGGTTTCGGAGAAGTCCTTCCTAGCACATCCAACGCGCGCACTCGTAAATTGGTGCTCGTCTTCGCAAGCACAGCAGCGGCATCCATATCCCCAAACCCTCCAAACCAGCCACCTCCACCTCCACCTCCACTCGTTTGCTTCGGGTCTTGCTCAACGTCCACCACATCATCTTCGGCAACCAACATCGGACTGGAACTCCTGCTCGCAACAGGGCTAGGCTCCGGACTGGGCTCAGCACTTGCGCCATCCGAATCGACTTGGTTAGTCACGCCCTTCCAGAGTGTATCCCTGATCCTCGCACCGAATCCCAGCCCCCCACCAGGCTGCTTGCTCGACAAAGGCGACGGGGCGGTGATCTCGAACTTGGGTACGACAGCGAAGGAACCACCTCCAGGAGAAGGTGGGGCGGTCGGTGGTGGACTGGGTGAAGGCGAAGATGCTTCATTTGTGAGACCCCGCCAAACCACCTCTGCCAGTCGGTCAAATCGAGACATCTGCGGCTGTTGGCGACCGTGCGTGACCATTCCATCCTCACTTTCTCGCTCTCCGTTGACGCGCACACCGGGGATGTTCATCGCTTGCCGACTAATCCGTTTGGCATACAGACCCCAAGCACCCTGGAGAACTCTCTCAATGCCCCCGTGTTCCTCAAGATTATAAGCCTGAAGGATCTTCAACCCCTTCAAAAACGCATCGCCAGCTTCGCCCTCGACCACCCCTCCCACGACGCCCCACGCAGTCGACGAAGGCGGCGAGATCATAAGCCTCGGGGTGCCCACTGGGGAATACGCAGCCGGCGTCTGGAGGTTCGACGTGGGCAACGAGATCTGTTCCTCCGCCCAGAGTGAGCGCGGTTTCCGGCCGCCAGGGGGCGCAGGGCCTTTGCTAAGGAGGAGGAGCGAGACGCGTGCACGGGTGAGCATCGTCACGCCGACGTCGAGCAGGAACTCCACCTGCGGCGGGGGGGACGCCGCCCCCGCCCCTGCCCCTGCCCCCGCCCCCATCGCCCCGGGGGGGTCGTGCGCAAACGCCGGTAGCGTGAACACCGCGTCCCAGATAGGGAGCACCTCGCGCATATGCAGCGTGTGCGTGAACAGCGTCGGGATCCACCGGTTCGCGTAGTACGGCAGGGCCGGATCGAGCGACTTCTGTCGTAGAGCCTCCCAGAGCGGCGCATCGACGGTACGGAGCATCCGAGAAAACTTGTAGTTCCACCCCTCGACCGAACTCGGGTCCGTTTCTCCTTCTTCTAGTGTTTCGCGCAGGCCCGCGGTGAGCGACTCCATCGCCCAAAATGCCGAGGCCTCTGCGTCGAGGCTCCTTGTGCGGTCTGGCTGTACGGGCGGTGCCGTTTCTGCGTCTGGAGAGCGGGCGTCATCGATGTCGGAGGAGAAAACACAGAGGAGTACGCCGAGGATGGCGACGAGCCCGCTACTCGGACCTTCGGGGACGCCATACGAGGCATGCAGCACGCAGTGGATATGCAACAAGCGCAGTAACACGCCCTCCCAAATACTTGATTTCGGTTTCCCGTTCGACGCAAAGAGCGTTGTTGATGCCTTGGTGTCGTCCAAATCGGCTGGGGACGAAGGATCGCCCTCTAATGTGATGGAGGGTACGAGTGGTGCAGAATTGGCTGCTCCAGAGCCGGGTTGGGCACGGATCGCATCGAGGCGGGCAGAGACGGCATTTGCGTATTGCAGCAGCGGAGGGGTGGACTCGGTTCCGGTTCCGGTGTCGGTTTGAAGGTATGGTTCTGGGAAGTCGATCTCGTCCAGTCCTTGTCGGATGCTTGGTGGAAGAGCCTCGATGTCCTTGGAGAACTGGACAAGGTGCGTGTCCATTTGTTCGGGGTTGGCTGTCGAGGATGGTTGGGGGAGATTTTGTACAGTGGTCAGAATTGGTCCGGCGAGTGCCTACGTGGGGAATATCACACATCAAAAATAGCACGGGAAAAGATGGGACATACGACATAATCCGTTCGAGAACGTTGTCGTGCGACGGTCCATTTGTCCTTGTCAGGCGGTATGAGTCCGAGTAGGAGCCTCCATGCTCCTGGACGGAGCGAGGGAGGTTGGTTAGGTAGACCCATCGTACAGAGGGATCTGAGTGTTGCGAGGTCCACGGAGGCTGAAGAGTTCGTGTCGAGGAGTTGGGCGATGTATTGTAACCTGGAAAAAAAGAGCGTGGCATCAGATATCAGTGGACCGAAAAAGGGCAAAGAGATGTAGGGGGCTACCGTTGTGCGGGAAGCAGGTAAGGTGGCTGCCATTCGACTTGATACGCGTAGGCGATGGAAGCGAGAAAGGCATCGACTTTATGTAGAGGTGGTCGCCTGAGTGGTCGGACAACCTATGAAATACGGCAACAAAATTAGACTCGTTGGCGTTGTACGAACCGGACGTACGAATGGGTGCACATGAGACTGTCGTCTTGTGGTCGATGTGAGAGGGTCGTAGATATCCTCAAGAAGGCGGCGAAGGGTGTGGAGTTCTGAAGAAAGAAGGAAGGAGGTTTGGATCGAGTCGGGTAAACGGTGTCAAAGAATTGGAATCGGAACCGACCTTTGGCATCGACCCTTGGAGCGCCTTCGATAATCGTACACACAGAGACTAAAAGGTCGTGATCGAGCATATGATAGCTGCCCAATGGCAAACGAAACCAATATCAACTTCGCCATTACCAAATGCAGGTCTCTGCGGAGCGCGAGGAGGGGGGGGGGACTCACTCGTTGGGGAGGACTCGGGCCTCGGCAAGTACATCACAACTCCTTTCGAGCAAGTTCATAATCTGGCCCTTGCGGTCGTCGCTCATGATCCTTTCTGCCTTTTGGCGGGCGATTTCGAGTGTACGGTCGGCCTCGTCTGCTTTGCCGCGGGCGTTGAGTGGGTCATTTGTAGAGTGATAGAAGGAGGCTTGGGCACGTTGTTGAGCATGTTGTCGGAGGAGAGTTGAAATGTCTCGTTTTGATACTTGTGCGTCGGATTCGAATTTGGATTGGGCGTGTTGGAGGCGGGTTGCACATGATCTGTGAGACGTAATGGTGTGTTAGCTTGTTGATAAGGAAGAGTGGCATTTGAGTTTGAGTAATGGGAATGGGCGCGTAGGCCTTGTTCTGCATCTGAAGTGATCGTGCGGTGAGCTACGTACCGTAACTGAGCCTGTGATTTACGGTCACGAAGTGAGTGAGCAGACTATTGTGGAAAGTGTTCAAACGAGGTTACCTTTAGTTGAACGAGGTCGACGGCCATGAATCAAGGGCGTTCAAAAATAGAAAAGGGTAGGATAACCGAAAGCTTGGTTGGTTGGCAGGAACTGGGGTAACTGGCGGCGGTTGGCGGCTGGCGGGGGTCGTGGTTGTGTTGGGGGGAGGTGGGGTGGTGGAGGATGCGAAGCCTGGCGGTAAAACAAACGCTGGTGGGTGGTAAAGAGCGAAGAGTAAGAGTAAAAGTAAGAGTAAGAGTAAGACGAAAGCGCTTAGCTAGTTAGTTACAATTCAATTGTACTATTATTATTGATAAATTAATTGATCGCGGTGTATGTGTTCCGTGTCCCGTGTTCCGTGTCCCCGTGTTCAGGGCATCAATTAATTACTTACATAAATCAATGAACAATATTATGAGGCTTGGTCCTGTCACTGTCACTGTCACATGAGAGGATGAGAGTGAGACAAACCAACTTTGGACCCCGCCACGCTACCACGCTTCCACCTCCTGCCCGCCCACCCTCGCGATGCCCGCCCTCCCGATATCACACCATCTTCCGTTACACCATCGTCCGTCTCCCGTCTTACCGACTCGACAACTACCTCCCTCTGGTCCCTCTGGCTCCGTCATCCCGGTCCCCCGCTCCAAACATAAGCGTACCCCAGATGGCGAGGACATCTCCCGCGCGATCATCATGCGCGGTCGAGGGCCGAAGGTCCCAGCAACGAGTACGAGCTCAAAGGCCATCATTCTCCGACATGGACGGCACGGAATCTGGGGCGACGGAAAACTCGCCACCTTCAAGAAGCTGAGCGGACAGGAGAAGCTCGCACTCAAGGCTGGTACGTCCTACGTTCGCTTTTCACCTCCACGAACGATAGGCGGTTGTACCCCCCTTTCGTTCGAACAACACAAACCCTCCCAGTCCAATAATAATAGGCTAACGATGGGACAATAGAGCAAGTCATGAGGAATGCCGTAATCCCTCCTTTCAATCTCGACACCCTCCGTAGGACCGCAATTGGCCAATTCGGCGCACAAATCGACAAGATACGAGAACTCCACGATGTCGAAACGTTCCACGACACCGTCGATGCCTACATCGAAGCGCTCCCACGCCTTAAACCACAAAAGGAGGACGAGTTACCAGACTTTGTTAGCAGAGTTATCGGTTCGCGGTGCGTCCCAGACTCAGTCCTCAGGCTGAGTTCACTTCCCGCTACCCGCCACAACGATGTTAACCCCTGTAAGCTAGCATACATAACGCCTATCTCCTCACTGCGACCTGGAAAATCATCCGGGATACCCTGCGCGACCTGCAAGAACGCGGCCTGAGCGATGTCACCGTGCGTGACCAGCTCAAATGCGACGATGCCACACGCGATTCCTACCTTCTCGTCTGGGACTCTGTCTCCATGCTGCTCGAATGCGGCCTGCAAGAGCTGAAGACGGACGTAGCGGGCTCCGGTACGCCGCTTTCTCCCTACCCATGGCCCTCACCTCTAATAGATAATAATTCCCAGATGCCCTCGGGAAATACTTTGTAACCACCGACGCCGGAGTAGCCGCCTTCTCCCCGACCAACGCCCTACTCATGAGTGCCCACCGTTCCCTCATAGACGCCACCATCCTCGAGCTCGTGCTCCCGCACTCGACCCACCCTCCCCATGTATTATTCGCCATCCTCTCCGACGCGCTCTCGACGACCCCACACGAGGAAGTACGCAAGTTCTCCCAGCCAGTCGTCGATAACCTCGGAAACCTGAGTATTCTGATCGAGATGCGGAATATCCTCGAAGGGCCGCTCCTCGCCGCGGGTAAGGAGGGCAAGGCCTGGAAAGACGCCCCCAGGAGGGATCCCGAGGACGAGGTGGACGCGTTTTATGACGCGATACAGCAGAGTTCTACTGTGGGACCCCTCAAGGCGAATCGATGGCGGCACCTCGTTTGGCCTCTACACCAAACGAAGAATGGGACTATGCTGAAAAAACTATGGGAAGCCGTCGATGCGGTTCGTCCCGTTCTCTTTTTGGTTATGTTTGGCTGGAAAATTGACCGATCTGAGCTAGGCCTATCGCGATGTTACGTCTTGCACGGTGGACGAACTCTGGCAGCTCGAAGACGACCGCCACCCCCGCCCGCAATGGTCAACATGGGGGATCCCCGACCTAGCAAACTACGATGACCTCTCGTCCGAGGAAGACGATGACGGCGCCCCTCGGAATGTCAATGGAGCCGCTGCAGGAAGGAGTAAAGGCAAATCCAAGAAACAGAAGAACGTCCGACCTGACGCGCTTGTACGTAAGAAGCGTACTCAAGGACGGGCAAACCCTCACCGAATGGCGATCATGGACGACGATATACCCCACCTCACGTCTTGCTCATCCACCTCCTCAGATGTAGACACGGATTTTGAGGAGGACGGGGGCGAGAAGAATAGTGATACAGAGTGGGGAAGCGACGTTGAGAGCGATTATGATTCCCGTGAAAAAAAGGTACTCGAGCGGCTAATGAAGGAGGCGCAAGATGCCACTAGTGCCGCGTGGACGAGCGGCACGGGGAGGAAGGACAGTAACCCTTATATCAGGTTGTTGAGTAACTTGCGGGGTACGTTTCTGCGTACCATATTTGACTGTGGTCTCTGATTTGAGCCGGTCGGTTCAGCAGGACGAATGTTCACTACCGACTCAACGCTTCGCCCCTCAAAGATGGGACCCCAGGCGCCTGCTGGTTCGAATCTTAAATCGCCATCCGCGACTCGTACGGCCAGAGTACAGGTTCAGACGAACAAGTTTTTCCCACTTGAGATACCCGAACTGGCAAAGAGTAAGAAGTCGCAGCCTTCGACGTCTAGCAGGAGAAAAAAGGAAGAAGACGAGGATGATCTTCCTTTCTTGGTTGGGGAGAAGGTCCGCGCCAAGGCGAAGAATGGTGTTGGTGCTACTGGTGCTACTGGTGCAGGGAACGGCCCGCCTTCTACTCCGCTCCCAAAGGCGCTAACTGTGGTTGTATGTGACGAGGCAGATGACGAGGAGGACGTCAAGAGTAAGCCGTCTGACCCCCCTCATTCCTTCATAACGAAGTACTTATTTACCGCAGATGAGGAAGCAAAGAGGAAGAGGAAGAGGAAGAAGCGTCTTAAAAGCAAGGAAAGCCCGCCAACGACGCAACAACAACGGAGTACAATCTCGCCAAACGGTCTTCCAACATCCTCCATATACGCCCCCCTGAAACCGAGTGTACAACCCCCTTCAACAATACATTTACCTGCTTTTTCGGGATCCTCCGTTTCACTCGTTCAACCCACCCCTAGCATTGCCCAATCTGCGCGTGCATACATCGCCTCCAAAGGCCTAGACGCCGAGCCTAAGGGTAAGACCAAAACCCGTGCGGACCCTTCTAATACTACCACTACTTCTGCACAACCACCAAAGGAGGAGGAAAAGAAGAAGAAACGGTTCTTTTCCCACTTTATGTGCAAAAACAAGAGCAAGAACAAAGAGGAGGGGAACAAGGAGAATGGAGAGGATGGGGAGAGAGTGGATGAGGAGAAAGAGAAAGGAGGGTTCCGTATTGGCGTAAAGCCCATGTTGCGTTTACCACCCAAAGCGGCGAGTTTGATTGGGCGCGTGCTTGGTGGGAAAGCGGATGAGAAGAAAGGGCAGACTGGGATGAAGTGGGAACATTTCGTCAAGGTATGTGTTGTGTGTCTCGTTCGATTCTCGCTTCTCGCGTATGAAGCTGAGGCTAAGGCTAACGATGAATTTCTAAAACTCCATAGGCGATGAAGCTGCTTGGGTTTCGAGAGGTCAGAAGTACTGAGGGATCCAGTGTACGCTTTGACCCACCCAGTGGTCTGGATCACCCAATCACCTTCCATAAACCCCACCCTGACTCTACCATCCACCCAAAGATGTTGGTCAAATTTGGAAAGAGGCTGAAAGCTCATTATGGTTGGGACGAAGAGCAATTCTCCGCTTCTGTCAACCTCGATTTTATCGACGAAGATCTCGACTAGAATATATGCGCGCCCTCGTCATTGATGTTTTTCCCTTTTTGCTTTTGCTTGACACTCTTGGATAAATGGCTGCTTGACTTGTTTTTGTTTTTGTTTTATCCTTTATTTTTTGGGCTGTATATCAACACTCGTCACTCACGTTCTTGCTTTGGGCTTTTCGCTTTTCATCCATCACCACGTCATCCACTTTGTGTAACAGATCACAGATCACATTTTCAGAAGGCCGTTAGCTTAGGCACTCTCTAGTTGTACAATTAGGCATACTGTCACAATCCTTAATTTACAAAATCACCTAGGCCTATATATTTCCAGTCAGGGTGCCATAGCAAAAGTATCCTACGCGTAGCCACGCAGACGCAAACCGAAAACCGCAAACCGCAAACCGCAGAGCGCAAAACAGTATGGTAAAAGGTCATATATCTTACTTCCCAGTCCAAGCCAGTCTATCCCGCAGCCCGGCTTCACCACTGACCGCCATTTAAACTCTCGGACCAGGAAGGAGGAAAGTGCGGTCGTATGAATCCGTCAACGAGGAGGGCACCGATGGGGAGTAGTTTATACATAGCCCATGTGAGGACGACTGTAAATTTAAAAAAGGGGCACGCAAATCAGTAACCGCAATTTTGTGAAAAAAGTAGAGGTGCGGGGGAGAGGGGAGAGGGAGAGGGAGAGAGGGTGGGGGACATACCGAACAACCACGGAATCCAGAAGAAAATGAGCATCTTGTCCTTCTTCTTGCCCCTCGCCCTACGAACCAAAGAACGGTATCCATACTTGTTAATCTCGTGCTCTGGAATACCTTTGACGATAGCAGCGGGATCGTAATCCACCCTCCTTTGGGGACGAGCTGGTGCTGGAGGTGGCGGTGGAGGTGGCGGTGGCGGGTATGTGTGTTGTATTGGGGGAGTTGGGGCAGCAATAGCTGCAGGATTCTGGTTCTGAATTTGGCTTCCGGATACGACGGGCGAAGATGAGTCTGCAGCGGTGGTGTCCACTGGTGCGGTGGTAGTGGTAGTGGTAGTGGTAGCGGTACTGGTAGCGGTGGCAAGTACCGTGGTATTCTCAGGCGGATTTGCAGAGTACGGTGGTGGGCCATCTGGCTCGGGCTGCTGCTGCTGCTGTTGTTGTTGTAAAGCCAGTTTCTCCCAACTGGCTCGGATGTACATCCCCCACCAGGTCATCATCATCATCATGCTCTGCTCCTGCGTCTGCGCCTCCTGTTCAACATCAACGCCAACGCCAACGACCTCATCTCCTCTCTCTTCATTCTCTCTCGCCGCCGCCGCCCCGAACGGCCGAACGAAGGGAAAAGGCATATCTGGGAAGCCAATGTTTGATATGGGGTTAAACCCTGGGAAGTGCATGTTGGCCCAGGGCATGGGAGGAAGACTGTACCGCTGGTGCCACGGCCTAGGTCGAGCAGCGGGGACGGTGACGTCAGATGATGGAGGGGGCGAATCAGCCATGATGGGCGAGACGGGAGGTATTCCTCCAAGCGAAACACGAGAAGGGACCCTTGAGATTGCGCGACTTGGAACAGGGAGTGGCGGGTTTTCGTGTCCAATAGAGTGGTTAGAATCCTCCTCCGACCAAGCTTCGTCATCTCCGTCCCCACCACTCTCAACATCACTACCATGCTTGGAGGAACGGTGTTGTCTCTCACTTATGTCCTCCAACCAATCGCGCAACTCGTCAGAGGCAATATCCATAGCGGTGCGTCCCCATCCATCGACCACGAATAGATCAGCGGCACCAGAACCACCAAGGAGCTTCATGATAGCAACATTTCCAAAAGCGGTTGCAAAGTGGAGTGCCGTCCATCCGTTGGCGTCTCTGCGATCGACATCTGCACCCCATCCGATGAGCTCTCTGGTAAGATCTTCATAGCCGGACATGGAAGCAATGTGGAGGAGCGTCTGTCCGGTTGCATTGGGGGTGGAGATACCAGGGAGGGAGGTAACACCACGCGAAGAGTGGTGAAGCGCAGTCCGGAGCAGATTGATGACCAGGTGCTGGAAGTCTGGAGCCGAGGATGAGGACCCTGTGGCTCCCACTTGCGTCTGGTTAATCACTGATCCAATGTCCATGGGCGGTTGAGTAGGATCGAGCCCGGGGAGCGCAGGTCCGATAATACTTATGGCGACGTTCCTTGCATCTTGCAGTTGCCCAGACATCCGCATACCGACGAGTTGGAGGGCCATGGCCATTCTGCAGGGCACTCAACAACACTTCGTACTGAAGTAAATCAACCACTCACAAATCACGGTCTCCGTCATCAGTATAAGTAAATATGGGGGCAGTTGAAGCAGGCTGTGCCTCATCGGGTACACCCATCAGCATGACAGTGACAGGCCCAGGACGCTGGCTAGGAGGCAGCTTGCAAATAAGCACATTGTTGCTCCAGAATAGTGTCTCCGCAGCCAGCGAATTTCCAAAGAGCGCATGCACATTCATATCAGGTCGGAAGTTGGAACCGAGTATTGTGATCTCGATCCCACCATGCATCGGTCCCTGCGCGGGGATGAGCCTGTCAATCTTGGGGTGTAGCTGGTGCGGCGGTGGGGGGAACGCGGGTTGGAGATTGGGCTGGAAGACTGTCGGGAACCCCATTGGCGTGAAAGGGCCCATCCCCGAGGAGAGAGATGTCGAACCGGGGGACGAAAGCGTCGACGGCAGGGACGGAGTCGCTTCGATCTTGGAAGGAGGAGCGCTAGTAGTCAACTTGGACATTCCAGAGACCCGGTTGACGCGACGCCGGATCGCGGGTGCGTGGGAGCGCTCCGAATCGTCCCGCTCGATCGCGCGTCGTTTCCGCTTTGGAGGCGCAGGAGAGTCCCCATCGTCTTCGTCTGCGGTCGTCGTTGTTACGGTGACCTTCAGTCCTGCTGTCTTGTGATCGTCCGTGATCATGATTGGTGTAGTTCGGCATTGGGCCACGACCTGCCCATAACAGTCCTTGAGGATAAAGTCGATGCTAACGGTTGGTCAGTATATCAGAAATGCATGTAGATGTACTCCTTACAAGAAGCCAACTTTCTCTCGATGATGGCGGCAGTAACAAACGACACGGAAAGATAGGGGTGTCCGCCCACTAGAAAAGTCCAAATGCTCATAGCACGTAAAATCGACAGGGCTGACGAGGCTCTCCCCTCGCGCCGAGTGGTCAGAGTGCGAGGGCGGTTTCGGTTTGCGAGCATTCCTTTTGCCCTCACGGGTTTGACATGCTTGACAACACCACGCGCGAAGATTTGGGGGAGTCGCACATATCACGACAGTCTCAAGAACCAGCACATCCTCTGGGGGCGGGGCTGCAAGACGTGTAAGTAAAAGTACTGAGGGGAGCAACGTGGGAGCGATGCGCAACCTGATGGCCTGAGTGGGTCCTCATGCATCGAGGCGTGCCATGTTGGACTCCCACCTGATAGGGCTCATGTCTGGTGGGAAGAGAAGTAGGCAAGGACATACCGGGAGGTTCTCGGGTACGGTGCTTGACCGAGGGAGTGTTGGGAACACGAATCCACGGCCACCGCTTGACAAGGTTGGCGCCATGAGGATTGCTGAGGGATATACAGTCAGCAAGCTCAAATTGTAGCTTGACTTGGGTTTCGATGCGCGATTTTGCCGGGATGTCGCGAATGATTAATTGCATACTGAAGCCGAAAGTAAGTAGCAAATCGAAGCAAACGGTCATAGAACACACGGTGGGGTGACCGCGAGAGCCGGTTGAACGGGCGCGGTCTGAGAAGCATTGAAGAAAGCGGCTGGTGGGAGTGCGTGAGGTTGAGCAGGCGCTTCGGTCTTGAGGGTAGCAGTTTGGGCCTGGTATACAGGGTGCTGTGGTGGATACGAGTTACGATCGAATAAAATATTTTGCGAGGCAAGGGCGGGATTTGTAGGCTGAAGATACGCGTTCTCCCTGGGCCACTGTCAGCGTGGAATGGTAGCAAAATTCTAGCAGGAACTAACTCAATAATAGCACTCTCATGGATGATATCTTCAAGGGTGATTTGATTGCTAGAGTTTGATAGTGTATTCCATAAGTTCCAGTTGTGGGATGGGAGGCTGCTCGGTTCCGCGATGTCGGACGACGTTGAGTCTGGCGTTTCTGATGTACTCTGTGGGGATGAGGCCGTTGATGGTTGTTCTTCCCCGTTGCTGAACAGCATCGCGGGAGACGGCAGGTTCAAGCTTGTTCGGTAAAGTCCGGACTCTCTTGAACCTCGAGCCATTCCGTCTACGGTGGCGTGAGGCTGACTACGGGAGCCCTTCGAGGCTGCCTATGGCTCACAGTGTTATAGTCCGTCTACCAAAAACATGTCCAGTCGTCGGCCACGGCACCGAAGAACGAAGTGGTTCGGACGCCTGTGGAGACCGGAATCGGGCTCTCCATCTTCCTGCAGGGACCTGACCGTCTCAGTAGCAACCGTGGCCAACGAAGGAAACGCTGTTCAGACGGTTCATTTCGTCTATCTTTGTCATCGGCTGTCATCGGCTGGACTCGAGTTTTTCATTTGATGCACTTGTCTTTTCACGAAGCAAAGAGAAGGGCTGACGGTATCTATTCAACGTCTTAGACGACTATCGCTCAGAATACGAGTATATGGCAGGTATGCACGTTCGTCCAAAATCTCAAATTACTCTGGAGTAAGGTTCTATCTCGGCACTTGTAAATGACTGTATTCTTAGATTGGGTGTGCGGCGGTGAGAAGCCAATGGTGCGTCATCTCTTATATCACTAAAAGAAGGAAGAATGAATGGTCGCGCTGGTCACGAGACTAGAGCACTGGTTATTATCGGCTTCGCCAGATGCAGATGCAAGTTTGATTTGGCCAGGCCTAACAAGCATATAAATAAAAAACATTGTAACGACGACATACAGCAGTAAACTAAATGGGAAAACACAAATTCCAGCAATTATTATATTATTGAGACTATAAAGCAAAGATGCGACACTAGTGGAATCCGTCGATAAGGACAGGCCGGTAATTCGCCACCAAATGTTCACAAGGCCATCACGGATACCACGGCGATATGCTTCGTACAAGTGGTTTTGATCGTTTTGCCATTACGAAGGCTGGGGCCGTCGTCCCAAACCAGAACCATATGAGGTCTCGGTCTCCACGACCAGGTGTTGTTCTAGCGTTTAAGCAAAATGAATGATAATAAACCCAACCATAATACGATCGATCGCCGGACGTTGATACCCAATGTGGAATGAGGTACCAGGGCCCTGTTAACGACGTGTGAAGAAGTAAGCCCACCAGAGTGTGTATTTCAATAACCACACCGATGAGGTACGCCGTGTAGATTGGTGCTGAACCGTGGTAGGTCCATCATGCTTTACAAGTTCGTGTGCCTAGATTGGTGGGAGTAAGCGCGCATTGTCCCGCTTAACACCGAGTATGTAAACACGGTAATTTTCGTATTATGGCATCGCGAAAATCCCACCAGTGGTTACTCAGAGGAGTAACACAAACCTAAGTTTCTGTGGTCATGGGACTGTCCTTGAAGGGCGAAGCCTTGTCCGTTTAGTCCCCGAGCGCCAATTGAAACTAGGCTAACTTAGTCTGGTACATTCACTTGCTGCTTTCTACAGCGTGCCGCCAAC
>Ga0307515_10012229_pt1 | contig 16166 bp, 3 predicted proteins | sample 17_EM_MG_FD_194513 | JGI IMG/M metagenome (GOLD analysis project Ga0307515, IMG submission 194513) | Populus trichocarpa ectomycorrhiza microbial communities from riparian zone in the Pacific Northwest, United States - 17_EM | ecosystem: Host-associated > Plants > Roots > Unclassified | place...
AAAATAATAGTAATCTTTTACTTTAACTCACTATTAATGGCCGGAGCTAGCACAACTTTTTTCCGGGCAAGACTAGAATGATTGTTTTAGAGAGGACGTACAGAACTTAAATTCTACTAGTTTTGGTACTAAAAGTTTAATTTAGTTTTTTTTAGGACATAATATTACCCACCCCTTAATTATATATATACACTAGTTATTTGACATGCGGGTTCTGAAAAAATTTAAAATATAAATAAAAAAGTTTATTCAAATATTTAATCAAATAAACTGATAATTATTTATGTAAATAAACAGTATAAAAAGTTATTAACAAACTTTCTTTTGTTAAATAAAAGGAAAAAAAAGAATAAATGATCGTTGATAACAAACCGACCATCATCTGTTACCACGCGTCACCTCATAAGAAAGAGAATATGACACAGTGCATGTAAAGATACAGTGGAAAAGCATGTTTGGCCACCAGATGATGCAACATGCACCACCAAAACACCACGAGTAACACTCACTTGTTGGAGCGTAAACAAGACACACACCAACTAACTACTTTTTGGAGTAAGAAAATGGTTTCCCAACTTAAAAACACCATAATTCCCTTCATAAACTTGGAAATCACAAAGTAGGAGTGATCATTTTCGGTTCGGTTCAGTTTTTATAAAAAAAAGTAATCAAACCGAATTTTTTTTTGAAAAAAAACCGAAACCGAAACCGGGTCAAACCGACCGGTTTCGGTTCGGTTTCTGTTTTTTTAGGGCAAAAACCGGTTCAAACCGGTTTGGCTCTGTTTTTCCGGTTTTGGCTCTGTTTTCTCGGTTTTTTCCGGTTTTGGCTCGGTTTTTTTTCCGGTTTTTTGTCGGTTTCGGTTCGGTTTGGTTCGTTTTTTGCTTATAAAACCGAAACCAAACCAAACCGGCTGGTTTTTTCAAAAATTTAATCGGTTTAATCGGTTTTTTTTTTGTTCGGTTTTTTCGGTTATTTTTTTTCCAGTTTTCTCGGTTTAATCGGTTTTCCAGTTTTTTTACTCACCCCTATCACAAAGTAAAAAATCATGAAAGTACATAGATGCCCTTAAACACATGCCTTGATTTTTGTTTTTTCTAAAGATATAATCATATTTCACTGTATTCTAAAATGTAAAAAAAAAAAAAAACCCTAATCAACAACTCTAGTTTTTTTACCTCAAGGGTAAAAAAATAATTTAATTGTTTTAAAGTTTTTGAAAAGACCGAATCACCCTTTATCAACAATTCAAGAAATTGTTAACTCCAAGACGTAAAATCATATTTTAATTGTGCAAGAATATTTATAAATGGATCCCTAAATAATTTTTTAATGAGTAATAAACCTCTGAAAAGACTAAATTATCTCCAGGATCAATAAAATTTTTATTTCAATTCAATAATAAAAAAGTAATTTTACGCTACAATGAAAAACCCACTCGCTATGTATTTTTGTTAAATATGATTGTAATGGGAGAAGTGGCGGTAGTTTTGCTTGTTGTGAAGGAACTCAATGCAGGGAAACGTGGTCCATGGTTTATGGTTTTAGCTACTGTTATAACTTATAAGAATTGGCTCCGCCGGCCCCCAACTGGTCTGGTCGGACCTGTCAATCAGAACCAATAAGCCTAGCCTCGATTCGAATTGGTTTTTAAAATAGATTATCCCCACTGTAAATCAACAAGTATGTGATAACATTCTAATATCAATTGATCGGATAAACCAATGAACCGAAGCTCTTTCTAACTCCCCCATTGACCAAGGCTGATTTACATTCTCCAGGGCCTTTACTATAAGAATGACCCGAAAATCATAGACAAGATATAATTATCAATATCGTAAATATTTACAGCATGACGAGAGCTTTTATCGATCAACATAGAGAGTTGTATTGAATAAAAATATAAGCCAATGTTTTATTTTTTCATGTTTCGTATCCTTGGACAAAAAAAATCATCCAAAGAATATTCATCCCTCTATTAAATATGTTTTAGAAACACTATAATAAAATAAACAATAATGTTTTTTGTGGCCAGAGCCAGTTTAAGCGCTAAGAACCACTTGAGCAACGATTTAAGCCATTTTCATTTATATTTTTTTTGTAAGAGATCTATTTATCTTAAGCCGACTCTGTACCAGACGCAATCTATGTTAGCCACTTTCTTTTCTATATATTTTCTTAATTTTTATATGTATATGATGTTCCAGTTCTTCCATGGCTGAATTTCATCAGGTAACAAGAGAATTAAGGTAATGGTTGCAAGAACAGGGGGGGATTAATCATTGCGTTGTTGCTATGAAAGAGTATGGGAATCTTCCTTTCATCTTTATTGTACATACAAAGACAATATGCAGCCCTTTGATCGCTTTCTTCAAGGCTTAAGCAAAACCCTAAAGAATATTACAGGTGCAATTTTACGTACAATAATCAATCACTGTTTATGCTTTGCATACTTGGAATCCACGACAGGAACATAGTGGGTTTCTCATGCTTTAAAAGATGAGGTAGACAGCAGACACAAAAGCACACAAACTAATATTAACCTAAACACTTTCTAAACCTTGTTCGTGACCACTCTTTTTAGTCATCTCTTGACTGCAAGAACAGTAGGGTAGGGGGACCTCTAACCCATTTGGTTACTTTTTTTTTTTAATTTGCACTTAATTTCTATGTTCAAGGAGCTGCAAGTTGATTAAAAGTAAATAAATAATAAAAAAATACTTAATTACAATATTTAGACATGTGATTCAAGACTGTGATGACACAGTCAACACATATACATGCCATAAGTTTTGGTTGGAAAAGACACACAAATATATATAAAATAACAACTACTGTGAATATACAAATGAATTAATTAAATACAAAGGTTTTACCCTAGTCTTAAAGGGATTCATGAGTACTGTTAATGCTGCAATATAATAATTAATCTACATAATTGATTTATGGCCATCGATCATGAATCAAGCCTTTGACATGAGAGTGGAATTGTGGAGCATTAATGGTGACATTTTACCTAACATCCATCTTTTTCTTTGATAGAAATAGCTAGGTGCTTGTTCGTTTGACAGAAATGTCGCACCAGCGATTAGGGCAAAGCACACCAGCTTGTTAATTTGTTTAAATCAAGTAATTATTATATTAAACAGCTGAAAAGGAATTTGATTCTTTGACATTAATTAGCTCCACCATTGATTTAATTAGTCCTTTTTTAATGGTTTTATTGATTCAGAATAACTACTGACTCGTGGATTTGCAAGTTCATCTCTTTGAAATAATGTATCAGTTCAGTTAATTAAGAAGTAATGTCGTTTTGTAAATTTGAAAGTAAAAACTTATATATATATAAAATCAATCAATTATAATTTTTAGTTTATGCATATTTTCTAATATATTTATTTTTTAATCTTTTCTATTGAAATTATCTTATTTACAAGATTTATTTGTTTCTTTTTCCTTCGGTATTACTTGAATTACAATAATGGTTTTAGTTTTTTTTTCTTGGGATATTTCAATTTGCCCCTTTCACATTGCAATAATATTAGTTCGGGATTGTTATGTCTATCTTCGAAAGGGACCAAGAGGTGTCAAGGAAATATTTTATTACTTATTTTTGCAAAATAAATTTTAATTTTATTAGTTTATAGCAATTAAAGCTTTGGGGATCGAATTTGAGATATTGATAAATATTGAGCCCTTTTAATTTTGTTCCATTTGGGATTGAGTTGTAGGATCAGGGCTAATATTTTTATTTTTTTTCTTTTGATTGTTGTTCTTCTTCTGTTTTTAATTTGATACTCCAGTTTTTTTAAAAAATTGACTTAATATTTTGTTTTCATATATATATATATATATATATATATATATATATATATAAAAGGATCTTGCAATGTGAAGGAAAAGGCCTAGTGCTCAGTTTGTCAAAATATATTTAAAATCTGTTGATTTAGAACAATTAGGGATTCAAGGATCATAATGGATTTTGAAACAAATATGAGGGACTGTAGTTAACGAGCAGTGTAAGTCTGGTTGGTGCGTGCAGTTCATACGCCAAAGAGTGAGGGAGGCCGCTTTGGCAGCGCGTGCGACCTTCTCAGGTAGCAAAACCCGGCCTTCCATGGTGACTTTAGATGTTGCGCGTTGCGCTCTTCCATAGAGGCTAGTGTGTATAATCTTTACAACGACGGTTTTTCATCAAAGCCTTTTTTTTATTTTTTTCTTTCACTCTTTTCTCTTTCCTCTCTTTGGAATTCACTTTGGCAAATCAAAAATTCCAAATTATCCTCTCATTTTATTATTGTTTCATATTTGATTATTATTTCTTTGATTGCTATATTTCTTTTATAGGTTATTTTGTAAAATTTATAAGTTTTTTGATCAATTTCACCCTTCATTAAAAAGATTGAGGGTTGAACTCTTATTTCACTACTAGAAAATTAGCAAATATAAACGGAAATATAGATGAAATTTTTCTATTCGTAGATTACGGTGAATTTTTTTAATTGAATATGCCCTCGCAGTATCCATCGGTAAACACCAATGAAAATATCCCCTTGGTGTATACTGAGGGCATTATGGTGGGAAAAGAAAGAATGAAAAAAAAAAGTACAATGACGTGTCATTTTTACAGACAGAATTATCGACGGATTTAAATCTATTGATTAAATTCGTTAAGAAATCCGTCTATAATATTTAATTTATGACCTAACGAGCAACCCTCCTCTCTCTCTCCCCTGTTTCTTCTTTTTCCTCCATTTTTCTCTATAACAAGCAACATCCCCCCATTCACCCTAACACTTGGTTTGTTAGCACTCTTGTTGAGGATTCCTCACTTCAAGTAATCAAAACAATCATTTTTTATTTGAACTCAATTTTAAAATGTTAGTTTTTTTTTCTTGTATATTTTTGTAGTATATGTATTTTTTTTTACTTGTTTTATAACTTTTTTCCATAGAAATTTGTTGTATGAATATATGATTTGTACATTATAGGATTTGTTTGAGATTTTATAAAATTGTATTTGTTTGTAAATTTATTTTGAATTTGAAACATAGGTGTTTTGTGATGAAATAAATAATGGATTATTTAACGAGAACGTTTTATATTTTGTCAATTTTATTGTTGAGTTGAAATTTTTTGGTAAATATATAAAAATTTAAATTTATGTAGATAATTGATAATGAATTAGTTGTACTATTAAAATAGTTTGAAAAGTTTGAGTTAAACCAATGTTTGCAAATTTATTTCGTTTACGTAATTAATTAATATGTGTTGTCATTAATATTCTATATAAGTTTAATATAGGTAATGGATGATCGTTTATGGATATATCGAGATTCACTCAAAGGGTTGCGGATGATGGATTATTGTAATGGGGTTTAGAGTTTTATTAATTAGGCATTATCTAATCCAAGAAATATTAGTGAAGACGATATTTGATATTCATGTAATCCGAGAAATTATCTACATAATTTCTATATAAGTTTAATATAGATAATGGATGATCGTTTATGGATATATCGAGATTCACTCAAAGGGTTGCGGATGATGGATTATTGTAATGAGGTTCAGAGTTCTATTAATTAAGCACTATCTAATCCGAGAAATATTAGTGAAGACGATATTAGATGTTCATGTAAGAAGTATAAAAATAAAAAGTTTCTCAATCCAAATATTGTAACAATGCATCTTCTACAAAAAAAAAATTCATGGAGAGATACTTGTGTTGATTTGCACACGAAGAACGATATGCTTAAATTATTCCAGAGAGTTGGAAAAGAATTACTGTAAATGTCACTGCCACTGTTTACTCACCGCTAGAATTACAAACTGTTTGTGTGATGGTTATATGTAAAATTCATCGAGGGGAATATTGACGAACAAAAAAATAACCGATAGAATTACATACGGTTTTTCTATCAGTGATATGTTATATTCATTGATGGAAATACCGATGGAATAAAGAAGGTAAAAACAAATAGCGTGTTTTTGCCATAAGTAAATCCATCAGTAAAATTATTACTGACAGACTACAAATTAATGACGAGAGTTTTTCCAACGTAGTATTTTCGTTCGTGAGCTCATCGGTAAAATTCATATCGACAACCTGTGAGTCAAATACCGACATAAAGTTTCATCAATAAATCTAAAAATTCTGGTAGTGTTTTATTTTTTAAATTTAATCATCATTCTTTTAATTGTTATTTTTAGTTTTGGATCCTTTTGTGAAATTGAGGGCTTTTTATTTACACTAATTTTCTTTGTTAGTTTCATCATTTCACGTTGGATTTTTATAAAAAAAAAATGGGCTTCATGATTTTTTTTTATTCGATTTTCTTGATTTTATCACCTGGACTATGAGTTTGGTGGGTTAGCCCGGGTTCACTCGGGTTTTTTTAGGGTTTTATTTTAAAAAAATTAATATTTTTTCTATTTCATATTTCAACATTCGATTGTATTAGAATTAAGCTTCGTAATTTTTTCCGGTTTGTTTTTTATTAGGTTATCTTATTTGCATGATCCAGGTTGGGGATAGTTTGGTGGGCTTACCTGATTTGCTGGTTTATTAGGATCCTTTTTTTATTTGAATTTTCTTTTGATTTCATCATTCTACATTAGATTTCATCATTTTTTTTCTTTATTTTTTATTGGCTTATCTCAGTATCATAATCTAAGTTGTAGATTTGACATACTCACTTTAGTCGGCTTGGTTATTTTTTTATTTCTTTTTTTTTTTAATTTTGCTATTTTGCATTGGACTAGCTAGAATATAAGCTTTATCTCTTTTTCATTTCAGTTGTTTTTGTTTAGGTTCTCATGAAAACTTTTTTTCGTTTAGATCAATCCAATATCCTGAGTTGAATGTTTTTGACTTCTTTAAAATACCCTTGCATTGACTAGATTTTCTTTTTTACTGACAAAAAAAAAATTTGTTCTGGCCCACGGAATAGCACATGAACATAAATCTAAGTTGCAAACTAAATTATCATATAGAATACATATCACCATTAATTTTGAAAAAAAAATATATATTGATGGATGGATACATTAGAGATAAACTATAGATTAAATTAATTAATTTTTGTTATAATATTTTTGTTGACAATAAAAATACTTTCTAAAAACTAATTTACACATCAATCAAAACTAAAATATATATTATATAAGGTATATAATACGTTTCCCAATTTGAAACCTCTATTAAAATTGTTTGACTTGATGCAAATATAGATTTTCCATGTTAAGAAATAACTAAAAAGACAGAACACACACTATGGCTCCTCCACCATTTCCTTCTCCAACCGTCGCTGAATAAATAAATAAATAAGTTGAAGAAAGTGAAATAATCATTAAAAATATGCCACGTTTTGATCCCAGAAACTAAAAAGATAAAAAGGATGGAAAAGAAGCTGCCCCATGAACACCATTTCAACCTTCAATAGCTTTAAACTTTCAACTCCAATGTCAGTTGCACATCACCGGCACTAACCATAATTATAATTGTTTAAGGTGCAAGAAGGATTTATATGGTTAAGAAAACCTGTATAATATCATAACTTTGGCTGGATTAGCATTTAGCAACCAAAGAGTTTCAGACTTTGCTCCAAATGGCAAACCTGCTTTCTCTCAGAACACCAATCAACTTAGCTTCAGGTGGCACAAGCACATCTAAAATTTCCAATTTCAATATATTTTCCCCTTTCAAAAGTTCAACAAAAACGTGTAAAAACCATTCTACGACCAGTTACAATAGAAGATTGTTAAGCTAAGATCCAACCAATGATGCACACAGGAGACATGGAAAGGAAAACTTTTTTTTATTATTATTATGTGTAACGGATAAGAAAAAGGAATAAAACAAACAAAAGCTAGGAGATTATCATGGCTCAGGCTGCATTTTCTCACATTCTTCTCGAATTGACTGGAAAAGAACAGTGGAGAGGTACCGCTCGCCGAAGCTTGGAAACACAACCTGAGAACATCACAATATGAAATCAGTTCACGTGTATGGAATTCAAGAAAAGAAAAACAACAGTAAGGTAGAAATGCACATTCTATGATTCATACTACTTTTAAGTGCTAACGGCAAAGGGGAATTGCATGTCTAGAAGTGGTTGACGACAGGCTCAGATTTTATAAGTGGTTGACGACAGGCTCAGATTTTATAATTTGTTAAGACTGATCTAAGCAAACTAGCTTTTCTAGTTGTTGATGTCAAAAAGTGAAGATAGTGGAAGCCAATTGCTTGTGTATAACTAACTAGTATGTTTTAGTGAAGTGGTCCAGGATCAATCCTTTTTTTTTCTAATTGGAAGGTAAACCTTTACGAGACCCCAACAAGTTGATGGCCAAAACAAGAATACTGGCCAAATCTATTAGCCCCCAGCAATTAATTTACATTGGATTAGCATCTTTAAAACATGGTCAAACCAGTATAGTGAATGAATGCATCCATCAAATACCAAGGTTAAACAAATCATCATAGAAATCATTCCAATTCATAAACTCATGCCTCCAAGGTTCCAAAGCATAAAAAGAAAAGGGAGTTCGTCTTCTGGCACAGGCAATGCATATAAAAGTACGACCCCCCTGTAGCTTAAATTTCACACACCAAAAACAGGGGAGGTCCATTTAGTAGGAGTAATCAAATATGACTAAAACAGTAGCTAGAATCACACCAATAAATGCATGTCACTACCTTGTCACTCTGGGTCCAATGTGACTCTGAAACTTCTATGCATGTCTCTTCATTATTCCCTCAACAAATCACTTGACAACAGCCATTAATTTCTTAGCATCACTCACATTTTGACCTTAATTTATCTAGAACTGTTTGTTTCTGTGCCAGTGGACACTACAATTGCATGAAATCCAGTGTAACAAGCAAAACTCTTAAGAATATTCCAGTCTCCAAAGCTTCCTAGTAGTACTTTCATGGCGCCTTTATTGGTGTAGATGGATTATATTGAATATGTAACTACAGGTTCCCACAAGTTACTTGGAATGTCTTCTTGTTTTCATAAATGTTGCTCAATATGCAATAACTCCTTTCGGAAAGAGACATGACATGTAAAAAAGTTCCATTACCATTTTTCCCTTTCATAGCAGGGCTTCCATCAAACCCCACATTCCAAATATTTCAGCCAATTTGTAAGGTAGGCTACTTTGAAGCATGAAAGGTGATTATTTTTCAAAGGTACAGGAAAAACAATACTAATTAAAACTTCAAATCCATTACAATCTATTTGAAAGGACTTACTGCAATCAGCTTCCCTGCATTCTCAGGTCTCTTTCCGACCTTAATTGCAGCAGCTGCAGCTGCTCCAGAAGATATGCCGACCTAGTAATAAAGCATTCATCAAATTGTGTATTAAAAAAAAACAAGCAATGAATATGAGAGAGAGAGGGAGAGAGTAGGATGGAGGTCATAGGGAAAAGGAGAGCTTAAACTAGAACAAAGTAGTGGTATATCATCACTACTAGAAAGAAAAAGGAGAAGCTGCAGCACACTGTGCTAGCACTTCTCATCATGAAGACTAGGTACATGATAACATCCCACATATTAGTTACCAGAGTCCGTCTTGGGATGGACTCATGCATCACTTGTGAAAACAGAAGACTTGGTTCATAATTCAGAAAAATAACAGAGAAGGAGCAGGATGTGGTAAGTGGCGAATTCATAAGCAAAGCATAATTAATGGCCAAGTATATTTGATAACAAAGAAAGCGATGTAGTTAATCATTTCATAAAATTAAGGTGAACAATGATTTAGTAGTCCATCAATTTTTCTTTTGTCTCACATATTAGCTTTAAAATTACTTTTAGGGCTTGCATGTGTGTGGATATACATGCAATGCAATTGGGGTTCAGAGGAAATTCTACTTTGCTTTTGTTTCAGATGGGTTAAAGTTAGATTGAAAGGACTAACCAATAAGCCTTCCTGGAGCGCCACTTGCTTTGCAGTTTCAACAGCTTCATCACTTGATATCTGCCAAATAACCAGCAGTGAGAATTAAGATGGGTAAATGCAATAACCAACTGTAAGTGCAAAAGGGATTTAAACAGCATTTTAAAACATACACTGATGCCTTCGAAAGAAACAAACTAGCAGTTCAGCTGCATAGGCATGGTGGGCATGGGTTTGGTCAACACTAAATATGCATGCAATCACTTATTGTCCTACGAACAAATAAACCGAAGTGCTATCAAAATTGTTAGCTTGATAGATATATCAAGCTCAGCAGGAACCACCAAGGGAATAAGCTTGTGCTCTAATCTAAGTTCATAAATAGGTCACATCTCTATAATTATACTGCAGGATGAAGAAACCAATCCTATTCAATTAAATATAACACACAAACATGGTTGTTCATTGATAAAAAATAAAAATAAAAAATGATTTTGTATGATGGGAAACTAAGATTTTGCAGCAGCAATACATGTCTAATGAATGAAGTTATTAATTATCAAGATTAAAAACACGATGCAGTTTCTCAAACAAGCAAAGCATCATCTATATATCACATATTTTTTTAAGTACAATACAAAACCATTTTTGTGGCCTCATTGCTTGAGTGCTGGGGTTGAGTGGTTCTTTGGCACACATGTATGTATCAAGATTTGAATTTAAGATTTTATATGCCTACCAACTCGCATCACAGTCCATAATGATACAACGTGATTTATCATAGTTCAGTAATCAATGTCCAAATGACTTGGGCAATCAATTAATTATATATAATGAGATTCAAACTGTGAGACAAAAGAATGATTAGATTTCAACCTCAATTACTTCATCAACCACATCTCGATCCAAATTCCTTGGTACAAAACCAGCTCCAATCCCTTGAATCTTGTGAGGACCTGCGTTTTTAATTAAATAATATACAGTACTTTAATTGTTAAAAACAGTAGAACCTATCACAATAAATTGGAAGTGAGTAGACTTTACTTACCAGGCTTTCCACCTGAGAGAATGTTGCTTTCTGAAGGTTCTATACCAATAACCTAATTTATTCAAATGTTAAATGGGAAACAACACGTAAAACAGTACATATTACAAAATTCTTCTTGAACACAATTCTCTGCCAACCAGATGACCAAATTACAGCACATATGCTTGGAATTCACTCCATCTTACATGCTTTATGAAGTTTAAAATTTGGTTGGTCAACAAGCTGAAAAGGGTATCAACAGAAAATGGTGCTCACATATGGTTTGCCTTTTGTCCTTTTCTTTTTTCTTTTATTTTTTGTTCAAGGAATGTCATTTGCAATGCTTAACAGGAAATACAAGTACCTTAATTTTGGGATTCTTCTCCTTGAGGAACCGACCAACTCCAGAAATGGTACCACCAGTTCCAATACCAGCAACAAAAATATCTACCTTGCCTCTTGTATCTTCCCAGATTTCTGGTCCAGTTGTTTCATAGTGTATCTGCAATAGAACATTCATTTAAATCCAAATTTTGGGTTTCTGGATCTATGTGCCTCCCCATTCTAATTCCACAAGTTCTCTCGAGGAAGGTGTCCACAGAATCAAGTCCATGGCCAAACAAAATGGAGTCTTTCAATAACTAGATAATTAGTGATAAGGTTCAATCATAAACTGCATAAGGTTCAATCATAAACTGCACAACTCCGAGAATCTAAGAAGAATTCTAATGTGAAAGATGTGTCCAACCAAGGAAAAAAAATCCTTCTTTCATGATTAGGGATCTTCCCCCCCCCCCCCCCCCCCTGGGTTAGTGCAGACCAGATGAAACCATGCCCACATGATAGCAGCAAACAATAAAAACTGACTCAACAGGAATAAATCAGTGAATTTTAATAAAGATCCTCAGGAAGACAGATTATCAATGGACAAAACTCTTCAGTAACCTTAGGATTTGCAGGATTATCAAATTGTTGAAGCATGTAAGCGTTGGGTGTTCTTTTCACAATTTCTTCAGCTTTCTGAACTGCACCCTTCATGCCCTTTGCTGCATCAGTTAAAACAAGCTCAGCTCCAAACGCTTTAAAAAGAACTCTTCTCTCTAAACTCATTGATGCTGGCATGGTCAAGATGAGTTTATATCCTTTTGAAGCAGCTATAAATGCAAGGCCAATGCCTGTGTTTCCACTTGTAGGTTCCACAAGAACACTCTGAAAACAGAGAATAATTCCATCAGAATGATTAAAAGATCCATGCAAGAGCCACTATATTTTATAGAGTTACCGATCTACCATGCTTGGTCCATAATAATGATGCAATGAAATAATTCAAATGTGGCTTGTGCTTGTGCTTGTGCAAGAAACCACAATTATAAACATATGAACAAATATTTATTACAATTCAAAAGCGTCAAATTAACAAGTAGATGTTTCAGCACATCAATTGAACATAGAAAAATTAGAGAAAATGACTACAATTTGAAATGCACACATGGCTAGATAGAGTACATGACCAGTAATCGACACAGGTACCCGTCTTCAAAAGATGCCCACTTGCTTGTATAAATGTAAGTGCTATGCAAGGGAAGCATGCATTTTGATAAAGAGTATTGATCAAGTCTCATCCCAATGCAATAGGATAACCCAACCCTTTAATGATCCCACAACAGAGAGAGCACATGAAATTAAACAAAGATTTAACCATTGTTCTGTCTGGTCAAACTTTGCAACAAACCATTCATGCATATAAAATTTGTAAATAACCACTAGTTTGGATGCACCTTTCACTCAATCTTTTGCAAGATGTACCACATCTGAGCTAAGCAAACAAAATGGAAAGAGGCAAAAATCAATGCAGAGAACTCCACAGCGGATTGCAATTTCCAGATGCATGCACAGGTTTATTACCTTTCCAGGAGTTATAAGTCCTCTTTGCTCAGCATCAGCTATCATACTATGACCTATCCTGAAACCCAACATAAGAAACAATGACCAAATATGAGAAACGCTAATGAGGATACAGGCATAATTGCAGTCCTATACCAAGAGATCTGGGACAGAAGTCAAATATCAACATAAAGTGTGCAAATTCAGACTTCAATTAATAGAATCATTTGCTAATTGACTATGAACTGTGGATGTTTATACATATTTCAGGAATATTTCACCTGATTATGCTTGACATTTTAGTGTGGCTTCTACCTTTTCATCCAATCATTAAGCTTGCTAATTATGTTTATGCAAGATAAAAAATATTGCAAAATTTTGAGTTCTTAGACTTGCGATTTCACCATCCTCACCTGTCTTTGACACTGCAACATGGTTCCATGATCTCAAGCTTGGCAGCAATGTTTGCAACAGAACCCTTTACGATATTATTTAGGTAAACCATAGGAGTTTTCCCAATAAGCTGCATCACAAAGCAATTGACAAATACCAGTAAACTAAGAGCTTTTAGTTGGCCCGTATTCGCAAGCAGCAATGATAAGTTAGTTAAAAAAAAACAAAGTAATGAAAATTCATATGATGCTTGATAATTAAAAAATACGATATAAAAAGAACTAAAATAAGGAATTTATCGTAAGGAACAACCGAGTTCTTCTTAAAATCAAGAGAGTATAGACAAAGTCCAGAGGTCAACTCTAGTTGCGATACATGTGAAGCACAAAACAACATGAGAAAATTAAATTGAATAGCACATTTAACTGGAATGCAGGGAGAGAAAGCTGTTCTCCAATTCAAATTGAAATGATTACAGATTATAATCCCACGGGCCATACAGCAACAGCATTTCATTGAGCAAATCTCCATAATTAACCAAGCTCAACCTCAAATTCCAAACAAATAAAGCCAACCAAATTCCCCAATTCCCATAAACCATTGCAAAATACACTTGATTATGCCACTTACAGTAAAATCGTTTTTCATCGTTAAGTTCAATTCTCAAGGAAAAACACGAACCCAGATCAGAATTCTCTTAATTTACTCCAAAACCAATTTCAATAACCACTGACATCAAGAAAATCAACACTCTTTTAAATAAACTTAAAACAGAACCCACCTCACAGATCCCTTAAATTACTCTAAAAACCACTTGCATTTACCTCCACTAAGAATCAAACTAAAACCCATTCTAATAAACTACAAAATAAAAGTTGTAGACTTTAAAGAAAGCCCACTTTAGAAATCACATAAAAGAATCAACCAAGCCTTACCTGAGTAACATTCCCGGCAATGTTGAGACCTTCAATCTCAGTCTCTGGTTGCTTAACAGACACTGCCTTGCACACCACAGGAGAAGACGAAGAAGAAGCAGAGAAAGACACTGACTTTGGCTTCTGTTTGAGCTTCTTGTTTTGTGTCAGCAACCACAGTTGAGTTGCTGTTGGTGATGCTGTAGGGCCCACCAAGAGGAGAGACTCTGGTTTTAGGGATTTGTGGAATGGTGAGGTCAACGGATTCATCATTAGAGACGAGGAGGACGCCATTTTTTGGGTAAGGGAGGGAGAGAACAAGAAGTCTGGACTCTTTGCCTAACGATCTTTGTTGTGTTTTGACTTGCGTGTTGCTTATGATGCTGTTGTTGTCGATAGGATGTGTGAAGGTATTTCACTCGGAATTGTGATAAGCTTTACGACCAAATTCATTTCTTTTTATGCATCGAAGCATTCTGTTATTTGATATTTTTTTCGGAAAATGACCAACGCCATTGTTATCGAAGTTATTAAATCAACCCGGCTCATTCATTACTCGATCCAAGTGATGAGTTATAAGTTCTAGAGGTTAATTTATTGTTTTAATTAAAAAAAAAAAGTTAAAATGATGTTTTTTAAAAATAAATTTAAAAAAATCACAACTCTTATTCAATTTTTCTAAAACAAGCTAAATTTAAGTTTTGAATTGATCTATTAAACCAGACTAGGTTTAATAATAATTCACATTATAACAAGACAAAAATAACATGACCGCATTATACAAAGGAAAAAAGACAGAAGGAAGATTCATTATTAACTTTAGACACATATCATTCACTGAAAATAATATAATTATCACTTTGCCTTTCTCAAAAAAAAAATTAATGGATATAGTGTTGGGGTAATTCGGTCTTTTTTTTCAAGACTTATCCATCATTATTAGATTAGATTGATCGTATGTATAATTGTTTTTTTTTTAATATAGTTAAATCTTAAAAGTAAAATTTTAAAACCTAGTATCTAAGATTTTCCATCTTTTTATTTTTTTAAGCACGATAAAATAATTCACTCACTTTTAAAAACAAAATTTTATAGCTTGTCTTCAAGGGCTTATCTGTCCTTTTATTATAGTTTTTTTTGTTATTATTAAGTTGAACCAAGACAATTCAATCTTGTAATAAATATAAAATATTATTTAATTAAAAAGTTGTTATTGCATGGGAGACGACCACGGTCTTATAACCCTTTTGCTACATCGTTGGAATCTTCGTGCCATCTTCTTCTAGTGGAGCGGCACGTGGCAATAGTAGTGGGTTGTTTGTCACTGATAGTGTTTTTTTTTCTTTCTTTTTTGTCTTTCATCCTCTTGAAATTCAAGCTGGTCATTTAAAATTTCAAAGATGTCATTTTATTTTTTGACATTTCAACTTCGGTCCTTTTTTTTTTTTATTGACCCGTTTGCAAAATTTTAATTTGTTTTCAATTTAATCATTCAATCTCAATTTGTGATATAGTATTTTTTTCAATTTGATCCTCATTCTTTTGTTTTTTTTTTGTTATTTTGTTAAAATGATTTTTCTTTTCAATTTAATCTTTTAATCAAAATTCTATAGTTGTCCTCTAATTTATTTCAGTTTCAATCCTCATTCTTTTAATTGTTATTTTTTGTTTTGGATCTTTTTGTCTAATTTTTTTTAAAAAAAATTATCCTTCAACATTTAATTGATTGAGAATTGGATTTCGTGGTTTTTTTTCATATATAGTACTTTTAGTCTAATGACCTAGGTCATGGGTTTAAAAAGTTAACGTAACTTGACATTGATTTTTTTTACTTATTTTCTTTCTTATTTCATCATTTAACGTTAGTTTTTTTTAAGTGAGCATCCTGATTTTTTTTGTTTTTTTATATCAAATTATCATAATCTCATAATCACCACAAGGTTTGACAGATTAACTTAGGTTGGCTCAACCCTTATTACACGTTTTACAAATTTATTATACTAAATCGAGTTAACCCATAATTGATTGTTTTTTTAGTCA
>Ga0307515_10012230_pt1 | contig 16166 bp, 18 predicted proteins | sample 17_EM_MG_FD_194513 | JGI IMG/M metagenome (GOLD analysis project Ga0307515, IMG submission 194513) | Populus trichocarpa ectomycorrhiza microbial communities from riparian zone in the Pacific Northwest, United States - 17_EM | ecosystem: Host-associated > Plants > Roots > Unclassified | place...
TGTTGAAATAGTGATGCTAGAGAAGCTTGATTGTATATTATCTAAGAGTGCCACAAGGTCATATATATACGAGTACAAGTGTGAATGCGTGCGTACGCATCTATGTATAGACCCTTCAGGCCGACAGCAATCTCCGGTCATACGAGACTCATCTCCGGGCATAAGATGGCAGAGACCTATCATGCAATATGGTTAATCAAAGCGCGAGACAGCCACGAATGTCTATATATGGAGTTTTGACTGGTTTTATGGGCTAAAATGTTTAGGATCACAGAGTTGCAGTATTGAAAATGAATTAAGTTGCGATTGTCCGGGAGGCTGTTGCGGGACGACCTCTTGCTTATCAGGCTAGAAAGGCTGCTCAAACCTCGTTTATAGATGTCTACGATTATTTACCACCAAGATTACCCAAGATTCAAGACCAAAAATCATTGTCGCTCTGTTGACGCTCATTGTCAAGATGGGGCAGGGAGAGTTTAGCATTCTCTTTTGCCTAAAAAGGCAGCCAATACAATGATTATAGATAACAATGATTAATTCACATTTTAATAACCTTACTCACAGGACGAAAAATCGTTCATGCTCTGTTGACCCTCATTTTCCGAATGGGGCAGCGAGCGCGTGTCTTTCTCTTTTGGGTTGAAAAACAGCCAATACCTCATTTATGATGGTTTGCATCCAATCGCAATCTAGATTACTCATGATGCAAGACCAAAAATCATTGACACGCCATTGACTATCATGTTCAGGATGGGGCAAGGAGCGTGTCTCTCTTGTTTTTAGTTAATAAGGTGGCCGACTCATCCGAAAAGGTCAATGATGTGCAAAAGTCAATATTTTGCGAGTAACAGTAGGGTATCTAAATGCGACCAAAAATAGAAAACCCAAAACACAGAACCGGAGATTGGAAACAATGGGTCTAGCCAAACCCGGAAGAATCCGCAGGTTGACGGGTACGGGTCCGGTTTTGGCCTGCCAGGACCCTGCCGGCCGGGTTTTTGGACGGTTCTGGAAGCGAACCGAACCATTTTTGCAGTCCGAACCCTGACCCGCTGATAATGCTACGGCCTCCCAGTGCATCTCTGAGTTCAGTCAATCCCAGCCTCAAAGTTCACCTCGAAATTCGGTCTATCACGGCATCACAGTGCATAACTGAGTTCACTCAATCTCGGTCTCCAATTGCATCTCCAAACTCGCATGATCATGGCCTCAAAGTGCATCTTCAAACTCTCTCCATCACGTGGATCACAGCCTCCCAGTGCATCTCTCAGTTCACTCAATCTCAGCCTGCAAGTGCATATCCAAACTCGCTTGATCACGGCCTCGCAGTGCATCTCTGAGTTGACTATATCCTGACCTCAATTATCATCCCCAAACTCATTCGATTACGGTCTCCCAGCGCATCTCCGGGTTCACTCAATCCCGGTCTCCAATTGCATCTCAAAACTCACTCGATGACGGCCTCCCAGTGTATCTCCAAACTCGCTCGATCGTGGCCTCCCAGTGCATCTCCAAACAAGCTCGATCACAGCCTCCAAGTACATCTCCAAACAAGCTCGATCACGGCCTCGGAGTGTATCTTTGGGTTCATGTGATCGTCCTCTTCAGGTGCAGCTCGAATTGTCCTCAATCACCGCGTCCTGCCAGTCCAGTTATACCGTGTGTAGTCAGATAGCTATATAGATACATAGATACACAGATGAGAATACACACTGAATGCATAAGTTTTGAAAATCGTTCAACGATAAGTAATAGCTATGATTTCCAGGCGCACCAGCAGCATTCCCAAAGTAGATGATTTTCCCAGACTGCTCCCAGGTGCTACGAGGTGTGCCTGAAGGCCGCAATATCAGTCCAGTAATCTTGGACCCAACGCGTTGGCGACGGGCAGCGTGTAATTCTCCGTCAGAAGGTATGAGGTTCAGTCAGAGGCGTCAGAGCCGTCCAGAACACCCAAGTGTATCTGACGGAAAGTTGAGTTGTTGCTGTCGGGCTGAAGACATGTCGGTGGTGCATATATATATTCCTGATCCTTGTTCATTGTTGTCAGTTATGATTCGGCTGGTGCGGTGGATTAGAGGGATTCTTCATGCCCCCAAATTCCGAGTGTTAGCACTCGTATCCAAGTCCGCTATTGATGCATGAATTGGAGGTTGCTGTAACCCAACATACCTAAGATTGAACCAGACTAGTGTTAGCAAGGGTTTCAGGTTACCCGGCTGTGGTCTGGGTTTCGAACCGGACTGGATGGTCCTGTCCGGGTTGTTACCCGGGAACCAGGTGTACCCACCGGGTTCGGGGACTGGTCGGAACCGGACTGCGGTTCCGTTTCACAGTTCATACATCTTTGGCTCAAATTAAGTATTTGAATCGTGATCATATCGCAACATGATCTATATGTCAAATGTGCAGATTGATGCGCTATTTCATCTCCCATACTCAGATTTGCAATTGTTTCACTATTCTTTGGGTCGCAGTCAAATTAAGCCGAAAAGAACGCCGAAATGACCGAGTTTCAATCTGGACTGCACAATGACTGATCTGATTGCCAATCGGAGAATGGGAGTTGAAAGAGGACATCAAACTGCATATTGCACGTATAAATTATGTCGCGATATGATGAGAACTCCAATACTGAATTGGAGTAAGAAATGATGACTTTTAAACAGAGGCATTTGGGTGGAAACCCATTGCAACGGTCTGGTTCCGAGTCGGAACCGGACCCTGAACCGAACTGCGAATTTGCCCCCGTTGCTAGCACCAATCCTGATGCACCTGATGAACCCGAGCCATTGACACGGTTGAATCACTAACTAATTCTAGGGGCCGGGCATATGGAGTACTGAGAAATGGGTTGATCATGATCACCCCTGCTTATGACTCCGCTGTTGGTATGTAGTCATGCCTCTAGTTTGAGAATCTGTGTGGCGACCGTCTGTCACAGAATTCTTGGTGTGTTGAAGAATCTTGCCAAATTTGGTCAGAGGATAGAGTTCGGACATTAGTGAGTGGCAACAGTTGAAGTCACATGGGTTCAAACTGGGATTGTTGCTGATAGTGGTTAGATATGAGTCTCCGAATGCAGTATACCGGTCAGAAGGACACCCTATTGTCATGATGACTCTGTTGTTTTAGGATTCTGCAGCAAAGTTAGTGGTCGACTGGGCAATGTTGTGTGCAGAAGGTATCTTTCAGCGGTCCCAGTCTGCTGAATCACACTATGTATGCAGTCAGTATATGAGACATGGGAGAGTTTAGAGTTAGAAAGGAAACATTCAATATAGAGAAAGTACGGTAAAGGTACAATGAAGATTCAGGGCTAATCTAATCGATTCCAGTTCTCGTCAATTCCAAAATTGCTAGCGAATGGGTCATACATACTCACTCACAATAAGATGTTGAGCATACTCTCTTGGAAACACTGCATCATTAAATTACAAACTGATTTTGAGTCTCAACACTACAATGTTGACTTAACATAAATATTGGGGTTCAAACCACTGCATAAGAATGATATGAATGCATCATGAGACTTCATCTGACAGCAAAAAGAAAAATAACCACATGCAGTACTGGCCAATTGAGGTTCAGCGAGCATTGGGTCGGCATGCAGGAGACAATCTAATCCAGTGGCCGGGATTGCAGGCTCGCCTTACTTTGACAATTACTTGTACACTCAGAAACTGCTTTTTTTTAACTCCAGCATTCATCACAATTTGTTCTGCATGCACTCTGGGGATTGGACATTGGCAGAAATCAAATATCGACTGTTTATTAGTTGTTCTGGACTTCAGGCGTTCAAGACAAGAACTGGGCGGGAGGTTGCCGGTTACCAATTGAGCGGCTGTGCGGAGACTGCCATCCGGATTCAATCTCTTCGAGCTCGTTTGATTGAAATTGGTGCACACAATCAATTTTAAGATATGGTTTTTTGGCGGCCCAAAGTTACAGGTCAGTCAAAATGTCGTTGAGTCTGCATTGGAAGGGCTGTGAAATCAAGCCTGTTCGAGGAAGTATGGTGAACCAGGGTGCCGAAGTTGTCGGTCATCTGCAGAATCGTTGAGCAGAAGCTTTCTTTTGAGGATCACTCTGTGAAGATGCAGCTCAATTATAGAGCCCGAATGACAGAAGCGATATTAGGATCAGGGAAATATATAGGTTCAAACATTCACCTGAGTTAAAATCGAGTGAAATGTCAAAACATAATGCCCAGGGCGGTGCAGCTACGGTAAATGTGTGGTGGACACCATCTTCCCCAGGATCGGCTGACAAGGGTCATGAAATTTATGCCATTTAAGCGGCAGCCATCACATACTGATCAAGTACAGATTCGGGTATTTGCATAGGCCCAACGGGATGAGCCACACCTACACCTAAAAGTGTTGTATCTGAAAGATAACTCTCGGTGTGTGCTGGAAGGCACAGATTCAAAGAATTCAGGAAGGAAGAAAATATGCTTCGAATGGAGCAAAGTGAATTGTGCATAGGCGCACCTCGAAGTGGGAGCATATGATAATAATAATTGGCGGGTTGTCAAAATCGCCCGTTGAATGGAATAAGCGTGCAGTGTCAAATCTGAGACCATCAAACTAGACAGGATAGTCCCTTTGAGGTGTGCCTGAACTTCATTCCTGAGTGAGGCAATACTGGGCTGAATTCTTCAGCTAAGCTTCGAATAGGCGAGCGGTGTCTCAGGATACGATACATCAACTCGATATCACGTACACAGTCTCTCTATCCCAGGATGATTTTATATTTGGAGCTGGATCTGTCTCAGTAGTGTCGAGAAGTTCACCGCAATCCTCATGTGAAATTGACTAATACTCGGTCGATATCATTGTTTCATTGAATATCCCCAATCCATTTGTGACTGTAGTATCCGGTGCGCCTCAAATATCCACACATCATATATTTTGATTCAAACATGTAGGTTCAGATGCACCTGTAAACACGGATCTTATTCGCAGATATCGTTATCACAATTCCACATGGACAATCTACAATGACAATCTGTAGCTTCGACAGATTCTCACAAGTGAAGATAGTGCATTGTGGAATTTGTCTTCGTCCACCATCAAATTGCCGTGCCTGCTTTTCATCAAATATTGGTTTATGCAATTCAGGCTATGATTCAGTTCACCAGAAGTCTGTTTTCCATTGACTTCATCTCGTATTCATCACAGTAATCATCTATCACGAAATTGAATCGAACTCTAACCAATACTCCTGGACTCCTCAATTGCACCATATTCTCCATAACATTTGCCTTGAGGCATCAGTTGGTGAGATTGTGTTGGTTGAATGTTTGAAGAGGCGTATCTTCATTTCACTGCACAAATCATGATTGTTCATCCTCACTATCTAATCGCACGTAGTGTCTTTGCACTGCAAACCGGTTCGTATGGTCCTGACGACGCTCCAGCATCCGGTATATCATCGTGGTCACGATGTTTGGTCGGTTCCTGAGACCATGCAGGACTCTCATTTGTGCCACTCTGCAGAGCTGGTGGAGATCACTAGCTTGGTTATCATAACCAATGGGTCCAGTGTTCAATAGCCATGTGTGTGGAACGCTGTTTTGCCCAAGTCGGACAACCTGTGCAAATGCCTGGCGCTGCTCATTAAACACCCAGATCATCAGACTTATTACTGCATGATTTGCTGATGTGAGAGTGAGGCCTGACCGACCCGCTTTGGGAGCAGTTACGAACCCAGAGGATTGGGCGAATCATGGAATTTCAGCTGCATTTCGGTACGCTCATCGTAGCCCATTTCTGCATACATGTGGACAATATCCAGATGATCTGCAAAAAACTTTGTGACCAACCACTTCAAATGACGAACTGGGCCAGGATGAGGACAAATTAGCGCTTGCTTTTGGGAAGGAGTGGCAGGAAACCGGGGACATTTATTAATTGCGGGTTCATTCAAGAGGGCCTCGTGTGATGCTTCCTCTCCGTCAGGTTTTGGATAGTCTGCAAGTTTCTTTTCAACAATTGGCGGAAATGTGTCTCACAGCCATGGGAAAATCAGACAATCCGCCAACGTGTCGAGTGTGCGCTCATAATTCCATTGTCCGGAAACATCATTCAGATCCTCTGTCTCTCCCAATACCACTGAAAAATATGCCAGCCACCATGTATGTACCCTCCACGCTCCTGACGCACCCGGTGATGTATATCTCGGCACAAGGGTCTTGAGTTGAACTGCCTCATCCTCAGTCCAGTCATGATCAACTTGGTATGCATTTTCCTTCGATATCTGACCCAGGGGTTACCCATTCCTGTGATTTGATTCTAACTACCTGCTTATCGTCAAGGGGTTTGCTATTTGGATCATCCAGTATGCCGCATCCTGTTGAGCATTTTTGTTATCAGTCAGGATTGCATGGATCAAACTGTTCGCAGCGGACTACAGTGCATTGGCACCATACATTTCCATCAATGTCTCATCCTCTGGATCTTCAGGCGCACCTGAAAAGAGCCACATCATATGATACAACCAGTCATAGAGTGAATGGAATCCCGGGAGTGCAGTTACTTGAAGTTTGAAACCAATTCTCACATTTGTCGCAACTTTGCAGCCCACAGTATGTTTCGTCTTGCACGGTTGGGACTGATCGAAAATCCCAAAACTCAATGTACAGTGCGAGAGCTGGCTATTACTTGATGATTTCGCTCTAGATCATGATGTACCATACAATACAAGGTGGATACTCCATCGGTTTTCCGGCTCGTGAATACTGGTGTTCAGATCCATGTGCGTGACATTCGATATTGTAGAGCGCAACAACTTGAGCAGTTTGTAATCGGTTCCATGTATCATCTTCATGATAATAACCTTGAGAGTCTCTGCCACACCGGGCATTGTGACTACAATGATTGGTTCTTAGACCGATATAAGTGCTGGATGCCGGTGATATGGTGTTGTCTGTATCTCCAACAGGCGGCTGGGCACCAAATTGAATCTCTGGAGCAGATACCACTACCGATGTTCACCGACAATGCCAGGAATATAGTTTTGGGCCAAAATCACCCACTATTCAAGGGTATTCCCCCATAAAATAGACCGCAGCAAACCCATAACAACTTTCTCAGTGACCAATTTGCAAAGCATTGCTGCTGCAGCCGGGGTGAATGTCTTTTCAAGACCCAGTTTATCTGCCACCGGTGGAACTTGCATATCAGCATCCCTCACCCATTGGCTCATGATCAACCAGATGGCCCAATCCTGTTGCGCCAGAAACTTAGGTCCCGGCAGGCCTGGAATTGAATATTTGTGACCTGGAACACGGTCATCTGTCGATTTGTTTATCGCATGGGCAGTCAGCGGCCTGACCACCACATCAAGACACACATGTTCGAATTTGTTGTTGATTGTGTTAAGAACAGTGCGCAAGACTGAACTGGTATTATCTGAATCGAAGACTGCCTCGCCGTCCTCCACTTGCACCTGAACCTTGCTTGAACCTTGGTTGGTCTTCTTTTCATCCTCAATGATCTCATTTAGTTGCTGCGAGGTCATTCGCGGCCGAGGGGCTCATACTCCGGCATTCCCGAAATTCATCGCGATTTTTGGTTTCTCACAGACAATCATTTGGACCCAATAATATGTGGTATAAAATCAATTTTATTCACTCAATCAGAACTTACATTAATACTATCAATCTCATTTCCACTTGGCTCCTCATTCACCACTCTTTCATTTTCATCAGATCCCTCCAAAGTCGAAGTACACTGATTAGCACAGGGCATAACTCAATGTCACAAGGCTAGGGGAGATCAATTTGGCCAGTCTCATTATGTGCTCAGCAATCTCCTTCCCTGTTGCTGCCGTCATTTCTACCAAAACTCATTGCACATTGTGTCCCAGTTTCAACTTGAAACCTTTTGAAAGTGAACTGTTGTATGATGTCTGACCATAAGGAAGGTCACTCATCATTTGCCCCTGTGCGGATATTCCCATATACTCTTCGTTCCATTCTTCCTGCATCAAGTTGCATTTCTATAATGTAGTCAGACGGTATGGTTCCTTCGGGCCACAATTTTCTTCATTGAAATCAATCAGCTACTCCCAGTGCCTCACATCTGTCTACGATTCATGGAGTTGCCTGGTTGATATTGGGTCATTGTTGCTGTTTGGCAATTGAACAATCACAACCGGGTAAGTTGTATTTCGCAACTGAGTGACTTTACTTAGCGCTAGTGTGCCCATGTGCTCTCCCAACTTCGTCGCCGACCACTGGTTCCCTCGCCTTCCCTTCTTCGTCACATCCCGAACCTCTCTTGCTCATGTCTTTATAAACATCTCAATCCATTGCCACTGAATCCTTTCGGCATTATCGAAGTCTTCCAATGGCAGCCACTTCTCAAAAGTCTCCAAAAAATCTGCCACCGCAGTCACCCAGTGCAGGGCTCCATCTCGCTGCGGTTTCAAATGGTTCTGTCCCTGGATAATGCACTGATTCTTCTCCTTGAGAAACCCAGCCACTTATTCTTTCTTTCACATGTTGATTGCACTAAAGTTGGGCTGGCCCGTCCTTTTGGGTAATGGCTTCAGGGAGGATTCCGTTTGCTTCAAGCTGATTGGGGCTTTGCCTTCTGCCCAGCCCAAGTCCGACGAATTATTCCTCACATAATCTGCATTGAATTCATCATGAGAAATCTCAGGTAATGGCGACAAGTTCGCAATCCCTGCCATATATGTCCAGTGTGGTTCCGCTGCAGGCTGAAATGGTTTCGTTGGGAGGCGGATGGAGCGTCTCCCAGGAGCACCGGGAAGTTGTCTGCCTGGAGTGGCACCGGAAGAGGTCTGCCCAATGTCAGGGATGTTTCCAGAAAACGCTGGAGGCACTCGTGGTGCACGTGGAGATGATGGCCCCTGCTCGGGGAATTGCGGAGGGGGGGACATTTGACGTCCACCATCGCCACCTTGGGGGCAATCGTATTCTTGTCACGGCGGCACATAACTCGCATATCCTTTAGTTGTACCAGAGCTGGGTTGTGAGCTTGGTTTCATAGTAAAAGTGGTATGGTATTAGAACTGGGGGGAGCCTGGAAATGGAGCCTGTGAAGGTGGGTAACAATGCCCTGGTGTTGGAGGAAATTGATTTGTAGGTTGCCCGAATTGAGTGTCTTTGTTCATTGTATTTCCCTCATCTGATGCTCCTACAATGAGATCTGGGTGTTGTTGTTAGCCGAACAGGCCACCCGTTGAAGCCATATTGGTTGTCTTCAGAGGAAATCCGTTCGTTCACATTGTATGTGAACACAATAATGACAGTCATCAAATAATCAATTGAATTGGTGATTTCGAATTAAGCAGAGTAAAATTGAGAATATTGAAGGTAGCAGTGACCTTCGGCGCAATGAAGACCTCCTATGTGCATCTTATTTGTCATGAGCTGAGGTGTTGCACTGCACTTTTGATCCAATAAAACCCGGCTCAAAACAAGAAATTATAATACACCCATCCTACCTCTCTATGTTATATGCTCGAACTCGTATGCTAGGATCTTGGATTGAAGCTCATGTTTGTTCGGTTCATACCTGTAATGGTCATTGAATGGATACAACATATCATCGCCAGGAAAGCAACAAGAACTATATCCAGTTGGAACGTTAGCATGACTAGGCATTTTACACTCTGAATCTGTGTGTACAACCTACTACTTCATTCAATATGAGGCCTGTTCATCGAGCAGCACCAGAGATAACTTCCTTGTCAGATCTTTGTGTAAACATCATTGTCTCTGTACGATCCACCTACTGGTCAAGGATCGTTACTAAAGAAAACATGCTACCAGCCTATCAGTTCTCGATAATCATTGAGCAGGTATACAGCCAAGCCAGCAAACTAATCAATTCATTGTGTTAAGCTGATGAAATGCGCAGCTTGTGGCTCGAGTGTAGACGCAATCTACATGATGCCGCAATGACATAGCATACAATAACGCCGATCATGGCAGCACCTGGTGATCTGTATTAAACATTAATCGCAGTGATGGGAACAGACACTATATCTGCGATGGATTTTCAGTAGACAATGTGCAACATCATTGTGCGGGTTGTGATAGATATTATCCTAGTTTGGAAAGAACACTGATCGTGATGTGACTTTGTTTTACCCCTCCTCTACATTTGGTGGGGTGTGATGCGGCTTTGCTAGTGATACGCTAACCTGAGTTAGCTCGCTTTCTAACAATAACCCCCAGGCTCAAATCCAGCAACAAACAATAAGCCCGAAATTATCATCGAGATTCCTCACAACACAGAGCATTTCTCCAATATTGTCAACACTTGATGGAAACATGTTAAATGCTTTATCTGCAAAAAGCAATTATTCAAAGAGAACCAACTGGATGCTCACTATCAACAATATCACCCAATATCAATGAATGAATGGCTATTACCCAACGGGATTCTACCACCTGCTGGCTGGGATTACCCTCAGCCATGATGGGTCGACTACAGTGGGTGCACCTGAATGGCCATTGACAAACTATCAATTAAGGATCGACTCATAGGCAATGTACCAGGTGCACCACCACCTGAAGATACTCCCAACCCCGAACCTATAGACCCTCAGCAGCCTGATCTCACCTGTACCCCTGGTCCAACAAAGGCAAATGCTTATAGGTATGTAGTTGGGCTGGAAAATGCATGGGGGCAGCATATGGCGAAGCAACTGGATTGTACCACAAGCATTGCAAGTACAAGTAACAATAGAATCCATGGCATCCATTTCGGTCCGCAAACGACATTCAGCAGGCTCAGTCCTTTCACTAACAAGCCAAAACCTGCATAGGTTATCATCTCAGGCGTGGACTGGACTACTGCAAAATCGAATGATTTCAATCAGCAGATGCCCTGCCAAAGCTGCTTTCTGAACTTGATTTCAGGCTCAGCGATAATAGTTGGAATAATGATGATTCACATATCTTTGGGACATTATTCAACCGGAATATTTTCAAATGTATGCAGTTCTCTTTGGCACATCTCCCATTTCAGGCGCACCTCGATTTGGAAGCTATGTGCCTCGCCGACACTGACAGTCATCAAATCTGCAGCGAGATGTACACGGGCGATTGGTGGTAGGGTACCCAAGATTAACTTCCTGCCAGTGAAACGCTTGGGCAAGTCATGTGTGCATCGGAAAGACTCAATTGGCCAATTTTTTGGGCAATCTGCATGCCTGGTGGCTGGATGACACAATTGGTAATATTCGAAAAGATTTCCGCCGTACACCTACAAAGCCCACATGGATTCTTGTCAGCCCTATTCCACGTCCCCAGAATTGTGCCAAATACATTGACGAGGCATGGCGTTCCGCAGTCGGAACTGTGCTCTCTCAACTGAGGCATCTTGACATCCCTGGCCACGGCTTGAAATAGGATTGTGCAGATGGATTCTAGCGACAAGGTTACCGTGTTTAGGCTGCATGGGTCGGGGATTATCCGTAACACATCATGATTGCTCAAGTGTCATATGGCTCATGCCCGATGTGTGAAGTTTCCCAGAATGCGCACATTGGACATTCCACTTGTCGACCACTCGATAACTCAAGGGACCAGCATATGTACTTGAAGCAGCTGGAGGACAATCATATTGATGCTCTGCACAATCTTGCTGTCCACCCAATCTGCAACCAGTTATGGCAATACCCTCTCTGCAATGTCTATCGGCTTTGGGAGCCTAATGAATTGCATCAGCTGCTCCTAGCATTAATTAAAGACTGATTGCACTTGCTGCTCAAATACCTGAAAGCTAGACATCCCAAGGATCATTTTGAAAATCAGTTAACATAGGTGTCATGCTATCCCGGTCTCCATCACCTCCCTGAACCATTCGATTCCGTCAACAGTGCCACCTGGCAAGGTAAAGAGATCTGTGAAATGATCAGAATACTGGCAGCGAATTGCGCTCCAATTGTTGTCTGCTCCACAGTGGACAGGAAAACTGCAGCGGAAACAGCCTCTAATGAAATGGTACTGGGAGCAGTGCAAGCAGTATGTGAATTCCCACTACTTGTTAGCCAACAAAATCACTTGGACCTATCTCTCAACGCACTGAACAATGCACTTAAGCAATTGTAATGGGAGAAGGAGATTTTTCGTGAACAGAACATGTCGGAGTCTCCGAAGGCTATTGTGGATTACATGTTGCCAAAGGAATGCCATCAGTTACGTGAACAAAAGCTTCATATGATTCGTGCTGCACTGGGGGCTGTTATGTATGAGGCTGAAAAGATTTCCACAATCAAACGTAGGCAATTTCAGGTGCGCCTTAACAGAGCCCAACACGCGGCGATGACGTGGTCAGACGCTAATCGTCAGACAGCAACGGAGCGATTGGAGCGCAAAACCTATTAGGTGACACCTGCTCGAGGAAAGGTTTTGAATAAATTATTCAAACATAATAAGAGTCAACTATTGCTTGAAAACCAGTCCCCAAAGCGAATTCTCCAATGACCTTGCCCTAATCATAGCTGCCACCAAAGGCATGGCATATGGAGTGGTAATGATGACCGCCAGAAAGCGACTGCAATTTCAGATCTGCCTATCCGATGCTGGGATAGAAGCAACCACCTGGAGCTTGGCTATTATGGAGCACGTCACTATCCAGCGGGAGAGAGAAATTTATTGCATCACCTCAAATGAGCAAAAGCGGTTCAAGAATCAATTCTGCATCCGTTTGATCGAGTTTGAAGCTTGTTGGGAGACAATTTCCATTGAGGCGCTCAGGAAATCCATTGAAAAACGAGTAATATATTTCGGATATTCAAAGACGCATCTTGAGAGTGATATCTTAGAGTAGATTCAGCGCATGGGTTCCGGTGACAATTTCACCACCGATATTTCTGAACGACTACATGTTGCCATCTTGACAGTGGCATATTGATCTACCAACAAAGTCAATTACATTCGACAGATGTTCAAGCACAATGACCAGTCTACCTGTGTTGACTATATGGAGGAGACACTATCGTATCTTGCACATCAAGGCTGGTATGATATGGACTAATCAACAGTTTCCAACCGACTGTCCGCTACCAAAAAGCGGCGGAATATACGCAGAGCCCATCTTTTATCTCTCAAAACATTTGAGGACGAGCCCATTATCCGCCCTGTATTGCAGCAGTTATATCATTTGAGAGAAACGCATCGCCACACAGTTTGCAGAACTATCAAATTAACCTCACTCACAGATGCATCAGAAGATTTCTGAATTCCTAACTTTGGACAGCAATTCCAGGTGCGATGTGGCGTAGACTGGGGCCGGCAAGTTAGTCGACTAGTGCTCGGATACAATCAGAATATAGTCCTTGACAGTATATTGATTAACCTCAAGAATGGGCTGTTGTACAACCATTAAACATTTCACAACCCTACATCTGTTGAGAGTTTGAGACTTGATTGAAAGGTATAATATACGATTGCCAACCAAGGGATCATGCGAGAATCTCATAACATCTGTGTCCAGTACACAGAAAGTGAAGAGAATGTCCTCGATAACACCTTCCAAGGAAAAGTTCCTCCTGGTCCTGTATTATACTACAGCTGGACTCCCCCAAATCAAATTCTCTAATATCAGGAGCATCTGGCAACCAGGAGAGCATTAGCAACCATTTCAAAGAGGTGCCAGATGATTCAAAAATGGGTATTACATCCTCAAGCTCAAGAATACGTGGCGGTGATTCCAGCAAAGTTCAAAGATCTTCATGCTTTGGCTGATTGTATTGATACGTGGATCCGGGTTGTCAAACCAACGAATAAGATGCATCTGGTACCCATTGGAGCAATAGTTGGACCGGCACATTTGGTGTGGGAGATTGCTGCATCATGTGGCATCGATAGCGTATGTCTTGTAAGTAATGATGTTGATTTAAATATTTCCTGGACTGTATATCAATTAGATTAGATTGCCGGATTCAGGTGTGTAGCTGTGAGAAAGTTTATTGAATTGTACTATTCGATGTAGATATTATATAGTATCTCTCCAGGAGAGTCTGGTTCCAGGTGCGCCAGAATCGTCTTGAAGACAAGTGTTGTAGTCCCAGCAGCTCTGAAATTTTACCACCTTAAACGCATGACTTTATAGCATTCTGAAGACGACTTCTTAATCTTTAAAATATTCTTGTACTCCGTTCCACTATGTTAGGAGTGTTGAGGAGTAGAAGAGAGGAACATTGGTTTGAATTCAGCTCATTCTGGAGCCTCTGAGAGCTTCTGCAACGATCGGTGTGGCTGTTCAGAACAGCTGAGTGATTGAGATTTCACTTCCGAACCACTTTACATTTCGCTGACGCATTAATCATTATACAGAGTTGTTAACTGATACTAAAATGAGCATAGTATCGGAAGACATTTTATTCTCCCTCAGAAGACTCAAGGGATTTCACCCTTGATACATTGTCGAGTGAATCAACATCTCATTCCGTTACAATCGCCACACAATTCTATCTGCTATCCTTATACTAAAAATGGAATGTTATTGGATAGTTTATTCAGGCAATGTATCAAAGGCAATCCTCCGGAAACTGATAACATCGCCGATAATGGTCATGACTGTATAAATTGAATCATGTTGGCAGATTTTATGGATGGAAGAAGAGACAAGATCTTGGGGCTCCCTATGGGGTTTACAACGATAACAATATGGCTTGTTGTGAAGCACTACCTCCTGAACCCATCGAAGACAATCTGGAAAATTTTGATGGAGTATGAGCGGTAATTCCTGATAATGATTTCTTCGAAAAATAACATCACAATCCTAATCAACCACCACAACATCCATTGGTTCTGTCGGTGTTCCTCTTCTACGACCAATGACCCCACCAGCAATTCCAGTCGTCAGGTTTTCAGTGGTGTGGGAAAGGTTTTTAGTCCACCTGATCGTGATGGTTTCGAGAACCAAGGTCCCAAACGTACTATGCGCAACGCTCCTTCTTAATCTCCTACTCTGGATAATGAACCTCTGGAAGAAAGTGAATCAAGTCAGTGAGCAAATTTGAGTGTTCTTTTAATAGACAAACCAAAGTCTTACCGACAGGCCAAAGTATCACCACAATGGTCAGATTGGAAGAAGGCAATGGATGATAAGTTAAAGTCACTTAAGGGTAATGATGATAGGGACTGTATTCCAAAAACAGCCGGAAGGAAAATTTGTGCAAGTTGATGGGTATTTAAAGTTAAAGGAAATGCTCAAGGAGAAATGGAACATTTTAAGGCGCAGGTACTTGCTAAGATGTCTTCACAGACCGGAGGCCAGGATTAGGATGAAATATTTGGTCACATTGTTCGTTACAATTCTCTAAGAGTTGTGTTAGCGATATCCGCCTGAAAAGTATGGGGACCTAGGCAATCGGTCATTAAAGCTGCATTCCTATATGGGATTTTGAAGAAAGAAGTTTATATGAATCTGCCGGAAGGCATTCACATAGATGGAATGCATCAGCAAAAAATATTTCCGTCCGGGCGGAATGGCTCCGTCAGAGTGGACGCGCTCCGTCAGAGCCGTCAGAGACACCCCGGTGGCGGATTACTCCGCGCACGGCCTCAATACCACGCGTCGCGTTGCATATCGCCCTCCGATCGCTCTTTCACCGTTTCTTCTTGCTCTGTCGGTCTCCTATTTTAAACGAACGCTCTGGCGTTGAGGCCAACTGTGACCATACGTCGGAATGGGTTCATTGGGTACGCGCTTGCATTGGGATTGCAATGCGATGGGTGACGCTGCGAAAATCTCTCCTCGCGTTCCATCTACCTGCGCGCAAAATGCAATTCTCTCTTTACTAATTATACGGGATTGCAAGGCGATGGGTGACGCTGCGAAAATCTCTCCTCGCGTTCCTTCTACCTGCGCGCAAAATGCAATTCTCTCTTTACTAATTATACACATCATTCCAAGTTGCCAGATCTATGTGGCTATTGACAATCGATCGCTCGTTCCGTCCGTCTCCTGTCTTAGTACTAGTAGCCATCTCTGGAATTACGTGCGCGCAGCCGACGATGTTTCCCACGCTGAAAACTTGCAAAGCTACGGCTGCCGGTGCTTTTCTCACTTGTACAAATTTCGAGACCGGATCCAAGTTACCCGAGTTTTCCGGTATTGTGGTGAGCGCCATGGCTAACCAGTACTCAACGAAAGCTCCATCCTCGTTTTGGA